>Ga0302292_1001300_pt1 | contig 16257 bp, 17 predicted proteins | sample III_Fen_N2_1_FD_194553 | JGI IMG/M metagenome (GOLD analysis project Ga0302292, IMG submission 194553) | Peat permafrost microbial communities from Stordalen Mire near Abisko, Sweden - III_Fen_N2_1 | ecosystem: Environmental > Terrestrial > Soil > Wetlands > Permafrost | place: Sweden: Abisko...
CAACAAACAAAACCCCCCAAAAAAAAAAGAAAAAGAAATAAAAAATACTGCGTCGTTGTCCTGTAAGAAGGGGAAATTCTTCTAGTACAGGAGCAAGAGCAATAAGTGAACGAAATAAAGAGATACTTAGATCGTCGAAGTGGGGATTCATTTTTGAAAAACTGAGGAAATTCAAATTTTTTTCGTCGTCACTCTCGTCGTCAGATGCAAATTCATGATTTAAAATTTGAATTTTCTTTTTTTTTCAGTTTTCCTTACAATGAACACTCCGTTATACCTTCGCAAATCTCTCATGGATGAATATGAACCCGTTGCCGCTTTTTCTATCATGATCACCGGTTTCGCCATCTGTCATCCCCGTATCCCCTTTTCTGGCAAAGTTCTCAAAAAGCTCTATGAAATGGAAGAAGAACAGAACAAAAGAAAGATCGAAGACTTTATGATCGGATGGAGATTTTCGAAAGATTTAGAGAAGTATTATCATGAGTACTTTGATTCTAAAATAGTACTTTAAATTCTTTTTCATTTTTTTCATTTAAATTCATGTCCACTTCCTCTTCTCATCTCCCCCCCAACGTCTATCAATTGTATCGGTGCATCGGTCACGAGGCTGGTGATAATTTGATCAAAATATTAACTCCCAAAGGCGAAGCATTTTTCAATTATTATATTGACACTGTCATCAAAGTACATAAAGACCCAGTCGCGTACAAGAGCATCTTGAATCAAATTTTGGATTATAGTTTAATGTGCGAATAAATTTATTGTTTAATTTCATGCAATATGAAATTTTATTAAATTATGAACTCTTGCAAGGTCCGGGGTAATATCGCTTGCCGCTTACGCGGAACGCGCCCCCTGGGCAACCGTGTGTGTCCTTTTTAAAATTGTTTTAGTTTTTTATCTTTATATTAGTTAGACCTATAATGTAACTTAGTTGGTCGTATTGGGCGTATGTATTCCGAAGTTGCTTAAGGTAATATGGTCGGTACTACAACTTTTACGGGGTCTGTTTTAAAAAAAAATCAAAGTTGATTTAACAAGTGCTCTTGTAATTCTTGATCATTCTCCATGTCGCTGATAAAATCTCCTCTTACTATTTCTGGTGTATCTGGAAACTCTTGCGGTAGTAAATGCGGTGGTTCTAGATGTACCTCTGGCACAATATTTACAGCTCTCCTTCTCATCTGTTCTGTAATTACAGGCTTTCTTAATACTTCAGTAGGTTTTACTGGAGGTTGAATCGGTTTCACTGGAGGTTCCAACATAAATGGTGGTGGAGGAGATTGTTGAGGTGGAGTGTTTACCTTTTTCGTGTGTCCATAAAATTCCGTCTGTTTCCTTATTCTTTTTGGCTCCGGCATCGTCTTTTCTTCTGAATCTGGCGTGGTGTTGTCAATTATAATCACCCCATTTGTTGGTTTAGGCGTGTGTTGAAATTTATTTTCTGTTTTAACTGGTGTCATGAATGCAGGTTCAGGAATCGGTTCTTTGACCACATTTGGGTTTTTTTTTTGTCTCAAACGTGTTTTTTTATTCGTTTCAAATTCTTTTGGATTTGTGGGATCTTCATTGTCTGTTTCCGGTATCATGAATGCATCCGGATCTGGTCCGATATTTTTATCTAGATGATAATGTTTTCTCCATAGTTTTTTTTTCTCTTTTTCTGGTGTTTGTGGTATCATTGAAAAAATAGATGGTTTTAGAATTGGTTCGGTTTTCCATTTTTTTTGTGCTTGAATTGCAGATTCCAGTATTTCTCTAAATTGTTTGATTGTTCCATTTTCTGGAACCAACGAATCGTCGTCAACCATTTTACGGAATTCTTGCAACATTTCTGAATGTGGATGTTTTCCTAGAAATCTTTGTAATTGTATCTCATTCTTGTTTTTGTATAATTCGGATATAAACTCTACTAATTGTTCTCTTTTCTTAATTCCCAGTTGTTCAAATGCCTTTGCTCTTGCGATTAATTCGTTTATTTCTTGTGTTATTCCCGTTGGTTCATCTGATATTTCGTCAAATTCAGCCGATGCGTTTCTCCATTCATATAGATGAGAAATATTTTCTAATAATCTAAAATCTCTGTCATTTTGATCCCTACCCTTGTTTACAAATTCTACTAGTATGTTTAAACGCTCATTTGCTAATGTTATGTTTTGCCTCCTTCTTTTGTCTTCTTCAATTTTCTCAATAATTGAAAATGTTTTCTCAGCTTCGTTTTGAAGATCATCCTCTGCCGTTGCATCTGCGTCTCTTTGTAACTTTTCCCCCCATCTTTTTATTCTTTTTTCGTTTTTTGCTTTTGTGTCTTCTTGTGAATAATATCCGTCTAGGTTTTTTCCTTCTTGTACGTTTTTGTCTATTTCTCGCTGCTTTTCTGAATCAATTTCTAAACATTTCTCACATTGGCAGTCCCATGGGTGCTCATCTGGTTCTGGTTCTCCTTCATCGCTGGATAATTCTATTATTTCATTGGCTTCATCGTCATCGGATAGTTCTATTACTTCTTTGTCCATTTTAATTTGTTTATTTAAGAAAAAATCTGAAATGTATTTTAAATCAATAAATTCTCTCTACTTCAACAATTAACGTAACTTGTAGTTGATCTACTGTTCCTTTTGTGAATCCTATATAGTCTGTGTGGTTTGAAGGATCATGCACAACTGCAACATTTCCTAAAGTCGTGTTACCGACAGTTAACATGTCTTGCTGTGCTGATGTAAGTGCATATGATCCTGTGCATGTTCTGATAAAATTCACATCGTGCGTGCGATATGATCCAAAAACTGTGGTGTTTGCTGTTGTTAATTTTATGTGATATTCACATATACTTGGACTAACGACATAAAACATTAATGGCACAAATGTATCTGGGAATACTCCTGCTGCTGGGAATAATGAATTTGAGCTAATTGTGCACCTCACCGCATATTCCACTCTTTTCCCCAAATCTGTCACGCTGTTATATAAGCCAGGTGTACATTGTATTACGGCAGAACCTGCCGCCACTACTCCCATGTTGATTCTATCTCGGGTTGTTCCGTTTAACAGGAGTGGTGCAATTCCTAATGGGTCTAGTTTTGCTGACGTCACTTGTCCATCTGCAATTTTTGCTGTAATTACCGAATTTGCTTGTAGTTTTGCGGTGATAACAGCGTTATCCGCGATTTTTGTTGATGTAACTGCACTATCAGCAATTTTTGTTGTGTTTACTGCTAGGTTATCGATATTTGCTCCAAGTATACCGTAATTTGCAATTTGTGCTGAAGCAATAGTCCCGTTCGCGATTTTGTTGCTTGTTATAGCACCGTTCGCTATTTTTATTTCAGTAACTGCACCATCCGCGATTTTACTGCTTGTCACTGCACTGACCGCAATTTTTGATTCATTTACTGCCAATGATGTAATTTTTGCTTCGTTTATTGATCCATCCGCAATGAGATCTGCTGTAAAACTAAAGTTTTTTGGAATGATGGGAATAACTTGTTCTGCGATGTTTACATAAGCATTATTTAATCCGTGATCATTGATAACAAAGTGGTTTGGCTCTTCAAAATAGCAAAGTATCTGACCCAAATAATATTCTCCCGTATACCCATAGAAACTTTGTGTTGTGTGTAGCACGTCAAATGGCATTATATATGTCGTTTTCCCATTTGTGTATGTTAATGGAGATATTGTTATCGTGTTCCAAGGTTCACTGTATGTAAATTCAATGTCCGGTGGTTGTGCTCCAGTATATGAATCTGGAGTTAATGTAAACGGCGATGTAATCATTTTATATCTCTGCTTTATTGCGTCTGGCGTTACCGCAGTTACTGTTGTTATCACACCTGGAGCTAATTTCTCTGCGGTCACACTACCATCTTCTAATTGATTTGTTCCTATCGCTCCTGGTGCGATTTTGTCCCCCCCGATTGTGTCATCTGCAATTTTGTCTGCTGTAATTGAACCTCCTGCGATAAGCTGAGTGTTTATATAAGAAAATGTTGGATGTATTGTGATTTCCTCTTCGCTTATTGGTGCCGCAGAATCAAATATTACAAATAAGTTTGGTTCCTGAAATTGAAATGAAGCACCACTTGCTTGATTCCATATATCTGTTGTCAAAACATCAAACGGAAGTTCAAATGTTAGCTGTTCTCCCACACTGAATGATTTTGCATCAATCACAATTGAATTATACTGTGGCATAGATGTAAATGTAACTTGCTGATTGTTTGTTGTCGATGTTACTGTAAAAGGTGTGTACACGTCTTCTCCGTGTACTATTCTGTCAACATCAATATCACTGTTTGATATGGCATCAATAGCTCCGTCTACGTATTCTTTTGTAGCAATTTCAGTTGCACACTTTATTGCAGTTACTGCTCCATTAGCGATTTCATTTGTTCCAATTGATCCAGCTCCGATTGTCGTTCCCCCTGTTGTTAATCCTGTAATTTGTGTTGCAGGAATCGTTCCTGTAATTTTGCTTGAAGCAACTGATAAAATTTTTGCATTAGTAACTGCTTCGTCTGCAATATTTCCAGTATTAACTGCACCAGGTGCAATCACTTCCGTTGTAACTGCGTCGTCTGCAATTTTCTCATTTGTGATTGCTCCATCTTCAATCATATCTGTTGAAATTTGTTCTAGTCCGATTCCTGTGTTATAAGGTGGTGCGTTCAATGCATATAAGTGCAAAATATTCTGTCCTTCCTTTGGCTCTGTCAATGGCAAATGATCTAGCGCATCAAACTTTACAATTAAACTTCCTCCTTGTGTAGTAAATGCGCTCATTTATTGTAAAAAATGACAATTATTATTTTACTCTTCCCGTTTTCTTTTCCCACCTCTTCTCATCTGAAATTCCATGCACTCTATGCGTGTGTTGAAATCCACCAACATCTTTTGCATTTGCTCAATTCGCTGTAGGTTACATGCGAGTGCGCCTCGAAAACTATCGTAGGTGTCGCCAAGCATGTATGCCTCATATATCTTGGTGAGGGCCTCATTAAAGGTTGTTTGCTGAAATTCAAGACAACGGATTCGATCTTCTTGCTCTTGGGAAAATCCTTGGGGAGCGCTGAAAGCAGGGTAAGTATTGTTAACGGGGATAATATTTTTGGATTCGATGACTGGGATTCCATTTGATGTAAAATTAAAGGTGGGTGTGGTTTTTTCTGAAAAAGGTTTCCCAAATGAAATCGATGCTGTCTTTCCTGTTTGCTTGTCAAAAAAATTAAACGATGTTGGTTCTGCCGTCATTCAGAATAAAAAACTGAAGTGAGTGCTTAGATCGCGGAGACGTGTTGTTCCGCCCACACTCCCCCCTCCCCCGTGGCAACATGGAACCCCACCCGTACCACACACCTCACACCCGCCTCCCGGCCTTTCCCGCAACAGTCCGCGTTGTCGTTATCGTTCCGCCCACACCCACTCCCTTTTCATTTTTTCTTTTTTTTTATGGATCCACAGAAAGTTGTCGAATACTCTGACGTCAAGATGACCCCTGAAATTATGAAGGCGATTCAAACTGGCGATTCGAGCATTGTCGATTTACTCAAATTTAATCCCAGAAAGACTACGACCTCGAGTGGAGTCAAATTTTATTATAAGAAAGTTTAATAAGCATTTATTGTTTTTTCGCATTCCATTCCCTTTTTGCATACACAATATCCCCAGATGAAGTATCTATGCATGGTCTTAAGTCTTTCGTGATTTCATCATGAATTTGCCGATCTGTCCAGTTTTTCAATTGCTCGACGAGTTCTTCAGCGTGTCTTTCTCCGTCTTTGTCTATGAATTCTTGGCTCGTTCCGTTGTTTTTCAATCTTTCTTCTCTCCCATCTTGTTCATCCATTCTAAACATCATTAATCTTGGTTTCATTAAACTGTCCATTTCAAGTGCCAGATTTTCCATTACAGTTTCCTTGCTTCTCTGGTCGTTGGTGTCAAAAATTTTCTTGACCATCTTGATCATCATGTCGTAGTACTCGGCGAGGAGAAAGTCGTTCCCGTGGTATGCTCTTTTTGTTTCACAATCTGTTAGAACTTGATTCCAGAATTTGACGCTGCTTCGGTGTGTAAGCGTTGAAAAGAATGTATTGTCATAGGCGGAAGTAGAAGAGATGGACATTTGAATTTCTGAGCCAAAACACATCTTTACTTTCCACGTCATCATGCAAAAAATTATCATGAACAAAAAAAATACATACACACATGAGTCTCGAACTCGAGATAACAAAAAACAATGCTCTGTTTACGGTGTGAGGTACGGGTTGGGCTCCGAAATGAGTGCGTTTTTTTGCAGTTGAAATAAAAAAAAATTACTAAAAATTTATTTAAAAAATTAATATGGTCTAGATGCTGGGAATCTATCAGGATTGTCAGCTCTGTATTTTGCCATTGCTGCTCTCATGGCTGGCGTTTGAGTGTGTCCCTTTCCGAAATTTCCAGCGATGAATTTAACGATTCTGGTTGTAGGAAACAGACTAGGATTTTTATATTTTGCCTGCAAACTAGTCAACGAACGCTTGTTGTTAACGTCTCCAACTTGCACCGGGATAGCAAACTGTGCTTCTGCTGGTTTTGACTTGTCTCCGTAGACTGTTCCTCTTCGGAACCCTCCTCCTCGAATTATTCCACTTTCCAAGTAGAAAGGTGCATACCCACCCTTTGTCGCCGTTCCGCTTTTTAGCAATTGGTAAGAGAAATTAGGGTGTTTAGCCATGTGCTGAGCGTGCAATGCCACGATTTGTTCACCAGTTGCTCCAGCGTTTAGCAATGCTGTGCGATATGCTTCTCCTGCCGCAGCATCTGTTGCCCACGTTTCTCCTGAAAGAGTATCATTCAAATCAGAATGCCGAATTCCCATTGCTCCACATGCTTCTCTCACCACCTTTTGTTTTTCAGTGTATCCGAGCGTTCTTTTCCTTCCATTTTGAGCAAGGAAATCCCTGCGAACTTTAGATTTGATTGTTGCTTTTCCATTTTCCCCCATTGTTCCCCCCATCTCCACCTTTCGCTGCGCCACGCGTGCTTTAATAGCCTCTTTTGAATCAGCCATTTTGATTCTTGGTCCTCCAGATAACTGGGTGGGATTTGGTGGAGCACCTTTCATTCTTGCTTCTCCCCTGTGTCTTACAATGCGTGCCATACTTTGATGTTTAATGTTATTTAATAAAGATAAATCTGAGCTTTGTTCCTTTAACTCTGACGTGTGAGTACTTGTTGCAGGAATATATATATCTGGCATTTTAGGCATCTGAAATCCAGTGTAATCACCATTCATGAATTCCCCAGTTTTCACTTCCTTGTCATCTTCCATCACCTCATCAATTATTTCATTGAACTGATCATATAATTCTTCTTGTTTATTTGCTTCCTTTTCTGTTACACGTGCAGTCTTTGGTGTTGCTAGTTTAAATTCCATTTCTGGTGTTAAAAGTGGTTCTATCACTTTTTTTTGTGTAGGTGTTAATTGTGCGTATTTTTCCCGTGTTAGCTTTCTTTTTGTTTCAATCTTATCTAGTTTTTGTTTTAATTGCAATTTTCTTGTGTCCAAAGCAGTGTAATATTTTGTGTTTGATTTTTCCGCTAAATTATTTAAAGGGTTCTCCATTTGATATGTTTGTTTAAAATCTGAGTTTCGTTCTTCAAATTTATATTCAATGTCCAAGATCGAGAACGTCAACACCCCAGTTGAAGAGTTTAAAGAAGAGTTTGCAGAGATCGTGCACGATCCCAACGCCATCGTCAAGGATTTCTCTAAACCCCCGGTGCAGAACCTCGCTGATGCGGCTGAGGAATGCACCAAAGAAGACCCCAATTATTTAAAGATCGCAATGCTCATTATTATTGCGGGCATTACCATCGCGGTCCCGTCTATTACGATTTGGTTTTCGGCGCATAATTAAAAATAAAATTCATATTGCATTTTTAAAAATTAATCTCTGTAATCTGCCCAAAGTAGTGGGTGTTCAATGTATACTCCACACCATCTGCACCAACTTATCTCAACTAAATGTCCACTTCTCTGTTTAAGTGGTAAATTTATATCGCACACGTTTTCTCTCCCACACTTTGGGCAGATTAATACCGTAGTTTTGTATGCTGTTCTTTGATAGTGTTTCGGCATCATTGCTGGAAATGGTGGCAGTGGCCATGGTACAAGTGGCCAGTGTCCACATTTCCCGTAGAATTCTATTTCCCCTTCTGTTCCGGTTATTCCACCGGTTAGTCTATTTTTAATTTTTTAATAGGAATTAAATCTTTGTTTTATGTATTGCTCTGTGTTGTGTAACGATGAAAAATTATAAAGGTGATATTTGAACAGAAGTTTGGCTTCCGCCGATGCCATACATTCTTTTCACGATTTCTCTCTCTTCTGCTGTCTCTGTCGCCATTATCCTCGCTCTCGCATCCGCTTTATTCGCCTTGTGTCTCCTGTCGATCTCTGCCTTTTCCAACTTGTTCATGTAGTCCAACATCTCTGCCACTTCCTTCCATGCCGCCATCTTCTCGTTGACCTTTCCTCGCTCCACCATCTTTTCCTTATTTTCCTTCATTCGCTCTTCTGCGGTGCGCCGGCGCTTGCTTGCTGGTTCTTGATCTTCTGCTTGTACTCCTCCGTCTCGAACGTCATGTACTGCTTCGGTAATGGTGGCACTTTTATCTGCAGCGCGTTTCCTCTTTGGGGCTGCCTTTTTGCCACTATCGGTGCTTGCACTGGGGGTGGCAACGGTCTCGAGGTCTGTTGGTCCATTTCCGCTCTTCTCGCCAGGTACTCCAGTTTGCTCTTCTCCGCCTTGTCGATCTGTGCCTGCGTTTTCAGAGTCCCCACTGCCTTGAATCCCGTTGTCGGCACATAGTTCCAGTTGTACTGGTTGTAGGCTTCCCCGTGGAGTGCCTTCATCTCCTCCACCTTGTCGTTGTACGCCTGCCATGCATCCATCACCCACTTTGGGTGTTGGTGGGTGTGATTGATCATCACCTTCCCCTTCCCGTTGATCGTCTTCTTCTCGTTGTCCTTGAACCATTGGGGTATCTCTGCTTCCGTCGCAAGGGGTACAAGTGCTGCTGGATCCATCGGAAGGTACGCCGATGGGTAATTCAGGAACAGTGCTTCGAATCTCCCCGCTTGTGGGATAAATTTCCTTCTATAAAAAATATAATTATTATATAATGCAATATGGAAAAATAAAAATAATATACTGCGCAAAGCCTGGCATGAAAAATGCTGGATACTGCGGTGGGCACCACGAGTCTCCAGCGCTGTAGTCCGAGCTGTACGATGTACCAGATGAGCTCGTAGTAGATCTCATGTCCTGGTTCATGGTAGGAGCAGTAGAGTCCTCCTGCTGATCCATTTGAGAAATGCATTCCTCTTCCATCTCCTCCTTTTCTTCCTGCGGCTTCATCGATGATGGTCTCTCCTGAACATTTCTGATATGGGACAATGCCTTTAAAAAAAAAAAGAAAAATTATATTTACATTCTTTTTTTAAAATAAATTAAAGTTAATATATATACTATTGTGTTCAATTTCGTATTTGAAGAAGTATTCGATTCCTCCAGCGATGTCGTTGAGCGTCTTAGCCGTTTCGAAGCAGGCATTGAGGACGTCTCTTCCGTCTGAGAATGTGCTGAAGATAAAGTCGGAGTCGAAGGTCTTGCCTCCGAATGGGGATTCTGGGACACAACCTCTCCATTGTCGTCTAGAGTCTGCATTGATGTATCGGAATCCATAGATGTCGTTTGGCTTAAAGGTCATGCAGTTGGGGAATGCAAAAGTGTTTTTCTGAAAAGCATTTTGTGCTCGTTTTTTTACCTCTGGATTGATGACGTGGCATGCAAAAAATTAGCTGTTACGGATTTTACGTGGTCTACTTGGATCTATTCTGTTTTAGGCCCAGTCAATTTCTTAGAAAATATGCCTCGTCACGCTTTGAATGGTATCACTCCGGGGTGGATTCTGAGACCTGATCAGCCCTTTTATACAGCAGATGGTAAAGAAAGGAGAACTTCCAACTATATAGGTGATACCTTTTTCTTTTTTTTTCTTTCTTTTTCTCATTCTTTTTTTCTTAATAGCTACCTGTCATGATGCTGTTCAGCTCGAATTCCCTATAAATCCAGACCTTTTCGCCTTTAAGAACTGTGCAATCGCCCATTGTGTCTATCAAAAAGAGCAAGGTGGCGCAACTGGGGCAATTCACTATCAATGTGCCTTTTGTTTCAAAAATCAGCCCTGTTTATCTGCTCTTCGCAGTAAATTTCAGCAATTTTTCTGGCAATATATGGTCGCCACCTTTGCAAAAGCATCTGCTTATTGCACAAAACTCGAGACTCGTGTCGCTGGACCGTGGCAAATCGTCGATGGAGTACATTCCGACATCGCTCCACCTCCTTCTTTGAACGCTCCACCGACGTCTGCCGACGCTGTAGCTACTGGTCCGGGTCAAGGAAAGTCAAGTCGCCTCAAAGAGCTCACCACCAAGATCATCAACAAAGAAACGTCTCTCCGTGACATCTCGATCGATTACGCGTGCGAATATGTACGCAACGGCAACGGCATTCACCGCCTGATGATGATCCACCAAGACCGCAGAAACTTTAAAACGTTTGTGTCTGTCTTCCACGGCATGACTGGCTGCGGAAAAACGTGGTACGTGATGGATTATGCTGAGCATACCTACGGCATGGAGGAAACGTTCATCTATGACAGCATTGGTCATGCCGGCCAGGAATGGTGGGACGGCTATCACGGACAGAAACTCGTCATCATTGAGGAGATGGCTCCTGGAAAGTTTGCCTATGACCGCTTGCTTCGCCTTTTTGATCGCTACCCAGTCACTGTTCCCTATAAGGGCGGCTCGTGCACCTTTGCTCCTATTGAGATTCTCGTCACTTCCAACTATGCTCCTCGTGCGTGGTATCCTGATCTCCCTGTCGACAAGATGGCTGCCATTCTTCGCCGTATTGATCTCTGCTTTAAGGTCTGCATGCAGACCCAAGAGGGTAAAGTTCTTCATCGTGATGACGGCACTCCTGATTATTTGTGGGTAAAAGACACTGACAACATGTGCCCTGCTCAAGATGACCCCGCTTATGAAGAATGGCTTTTCAAACTTCATAAAGATAATGACTATGTCGTCGATGTTCCCGTTCATCATCCTCATCTCCCCGTTGTTCGTCCTGATCCCCCTCTTGATTGCATTCGTTTACCTCCGTATCCTGCTCCTGTCCCCGTTGATGATGAAGATGGTGACATGGCTCTTTACAATGCACTCGCTGACTCTCTTGAAGCAGAAAATTACGTTGTAGAAGAATGTGGTTCATTGAGCCAAGAGTTTGATTTTGAATCTCTTGAAATTTAATATACACTTCAGTTTTTTCTTTTTTGTCACCTATTTCCTAAACAACTAAAATGATGCAAGCTGTCGACGTTACTGGTCTTACTGCAAATCAAATTGCTCGAGTTGAGTCTAATCCCGAAATGCACGTCCGCGAAGGTCCCAATGGTATCGGCATGCCCGTTAACTTTGGCCCTCAAAATGTCACTCAGGTGCGCGGCAATCAAAAGAATCGTTCACTTCTTGCAAAGTTTGGCGATAAGGTGTTTAACACAGAGGGCAAACTTGTGTTGAAGAGATTACCTCGCGCGGAAATTCTCAAACGTCTTCAGAGACGTAAAGACTCTTCGCGCGAGAATCTCTTGGCTCAGTTGGGTGAAGAGTACGTCATCAAGCTTTACAATTCAAACGCTATTAATGAGTCTGATATGAAGCTCGAGACGAAACGCGATCTCAACAAGGCGTGCTGCAAGTTTGCCGGTATCTCTCCAAAGAAGACTGCGGAAGAGAAACGAAAGAGCAGAGAGGCAAAGAAGAGGTCTAAGGCTGGAAAGACTTCAAAGAAGGCGTCAAAAAACGTAAAGGAGGTGAAAGAGGTGAAGGAAAAGGAGGAGTAAATAAAAGTTCATGTTTTTTAGAATCATTTTAATTTGCATGTGACGTGGCCATTGACGATAAAGAAAAAAAATTGTATTCAGTCCAAACCATGAAGCGTCGTCCTGCTTGTCTGTTGTCGTGTATTCCCCACATCCCCTTTGATCATTGTGCTGTCATTCGTGGACCCATGTGGAATGATGCGTTGATGCCCGCATTGGTGATTGAATGTCGTGGTCCTGTGTGGAATCGCATTCCCGTTACCTCTCGCTCTAAGATGCTCATCATGTTCTTTCGCATGCTGTACATCTCTCAGAATGTTCCCCCTTTTTGTCTATCGCATCCAGAAATATCAAAGATTTTCTTTCCTTTGAGAGTGTGGCAATCACGTGGTTTTTGGAATAAGATCTCTATTTGCATTTCATCGTCCATGTACTACAGTATCCTCTTTTTTTTCTTTTTTATTTATTCTTTTTATTTATTTATTTCCCCAAAGTTCCATCTGATCTTCAATGGATGCGCTATAGTGGCTCGTATGATGGCTGGTACCAAGTTCGTCGCTCCAATTTGATTGTTGAGCAGAGTTATACTGAACCTATTGCTGTTAGCGTTTCTCGTACTGTTCCGTTGCCCTTTCTCCCTCCCCATTATTCTAGGCGTGCCGCTGTTGAGTATTTTGGTACTAGGCGTGTCGATGTTGATCTTGGCTCTACCGATGCATTGCAGATATTTACAAACAAATGTGAATTTAATGCTTTGATTGCGTGTTTGTGTTGGACTTCTGCAGATGCAAATTGGGGTCACCCCTATTTTCACCTTTGGATTATGATGGATGTTATTGCTATGTTGTGTGAACCTGTATTTTTTCATGATACTGTTGATGCTGCATGGGGTGACACATACAACCAGGATTATTTTGAATGGTTGGCTGTTGATCCTGAGTTGTGAATAAAACCTTTATTGTCATATTTTCGTTTATTTTTCGTAACAAATAACAAATAAAATGCTCCGTAATTACATTGGTGATAACTTGGGTCAGCGTTGGGGTCGTGAGTTTGCTCCTGATGATGCCGCTCTTCGCGCTCTTGGTGATACTGAAGCCGGTGCTGCTTGGGCCATGAAGGCTTTGAACCCGTCATGGAAGGGTGTGTGCAGGGGTATGCCTGATAAGACCTCGATTATGATTGTGCAATACAATCATGAGCATACTGAAACTGTGCAGATCCCTGCTACGGAAAATACTTCTGCATCGTACAACATTACTTTTGTTTTTTATAATGATCTTATCGTTATTGCTGATGTTATCATCGCTTCAACTGCAACTCCCGATGATCTCTGGATGTCTTATACCATCCTCAACCCTGATATTCCGGATCTTCCTCTTGATGATCCCGCTTATCTTGCTGAATTGGCTACACATGATCCTGTACTTGATCCAACCCTTCCTGCTCACGTCTGGCCAGTGAAAGTTATTTATACTACACGTAATTATTTGTTTAAGAAGGCACAAATTCTAGAACAAGTGCAAGCTGTTAGACGTACTCATTATGGCGTCACTGGAGTTATGAATCAAAATACTCAGAGTGATCAGGGTCTTTTGCATGGTGGTCAAGTTACACAGACTCCTCGTATTGTTCAAGTTGTTGATACTGCTTCTGGTGAAATTATTCCAAAGCTTATTTATGGCCCTGAGGATTTCCCTACTTCTAAAACAATTACTAGTTATCCTCGTTCTCTCAAGACTGTTGCTCGCGATGGATTTTATGGTCAAATGCGTCTTGATGAAGATCTTGATCGATTCCGAAATGTTACTAGTCCTGTATGTGTTCAGTCCCTTTCGACAGCTATGTATCCAGCCGCTCAAACAACTCACGGGTGGGTTGCTTCTCCTAAAAAATTCATTGCCATCAAGAATGGTACTATTGGAACAGAAACTCTTGGAAATAATATCATGACTGTTTTTTTGTCTACTCTTTCTGGTACTGCTTCCATTGATCTTACTTTCCGATATGGTGAAGAAGCTCGCCCCATGGAACGTACTATTACTAAGCCTTTCTGGTCTGAATCTCCCCGAATGGATCCTATGGCTATGCAGATGTACTCTCGTATTATTTCTGAACAGCAGATGGATATGTATACTGCAGATTACAACAAATGGGAATGGCTTACTAATATGATTGCCAAGCATGGTCCTGCTCTTCGTTCAATGGCTGAAGGTGCAATCGGTGGTATGGGTGGTGGTCTTTCTGGTGTGTTGATGGGTGCAGCAAATGGTGCCATGCAGCATTATGGTGGTAATAAAAGAAGGCGTGTTGAACTTGTTGATGAATAAACTTCAGATTTTTCTTTATTTTGTATCTAAAATGAGCAAAGGCGGTTTAGTTAAATTTTATCAGTCTCTTAATCCACTCTTCCCACCTACTATTGACGTCCTTGTCGATTTGTTAGAAACTACTGTTGGGTATACAGTTACCTATCATATTCTTGGTTTTACATCATTGGCTAATTCCACTACAGAGCAAACAGTTACCTATGTTCGCAAATTCCCCATTGAACAAAATGAATATTTTATCGCTGAATCCTTTTTGATCAATAGCGCAGACTCTAAAACTTGCGTTTTGAAAAATTCAGATGCGGGCAATCTTTACTTTAATATCCCGGCACCTTCATCAAGTTCACGTCGTGCAATTGATCCTACCACTGTTTCTTTACGTCTTTATAAATTCTCCTCGGGTGTTGTATATGTTCATTCTAATCTTCCCAATGAAGAAGCAGAACTTGCTGAATTGTAAAATAATTATATTTTAGTTTTTTATTTACTAAACATTGTAGTAATTTGAGTAAAAAGCATTCGTCCATTACCCTGTATTATGGGTACAGGTACTACTCCATCTATGGGAATTGTAGTAAATTCTATTCCATTGTTTCCAGTGTGTATTTCCAATTCTCCGTGATCTTTAAATCTGTAGTATCCTGAAAATTTAATTCCTCCAATCAGTGCGATGTCTGCAAAAGCCATGATCATTCCGTAATCTGATTGATATTCTCCCAACCATAGTCTTCCTAATTGAGATTCACCAGTGTTGTCAATGTGTAATGAATATCTGATTGTTCCGTTAGAACCTGGATTTAATATCATATTTTGTACGTTTAGACTAAATGTAACACTTTCCGCGTTTGGTGCAATCTGTTTCCTTGTTATTACTGCGTCTATTGTGTCTGGCATTGTTGTTAACAAATATGTATTTGATTCTGGAATCTTTGTGAATGTTCCAATGTTTACTCTCTCAGTTGGTTGATTTACTGAATATATTGGTACTATGTACGAATTTCTTGTTATTGGTTCAGTTGGTTTTTCTACAAATTGTACATTCAATACACTTCCTGTTGGATTTAGCATATATGTTGAAGAAAAATTTGAATTGTATTTACATCATCCCATGCTCTCTGTTTGCCACTTCTTGGACGATGCACCGGTAGCTAAAGTCGGGGTCTAGCTTCTTGTATTCTTTGATCATGCGTGTCTTTGTCCTCGCAGACATCGCTCCGAGTCTGATGACCATGTCGCAGTCCATCTCGTCGGCCAAGTAGTCGTCGTTCCAGCCGCTCTCCATTCTCCGGATGCATATTCCGACGATAGCATACTCGCATCTCGAGCACATCTTGCTTGCTGTTCCGATGCTCTTACAGTCCGCCGTATTGCACCGCTTACACTGGCACTTCCATGAGTGAGGGATATCGTCGTCGACGTCCATCTCCTCGTCTGGTCTCTTGCACTGGCTCGCGATTCCCTCCTCGCAGAACTTGCACTTGCACAGAGTGGAGTGTGGTTGATCGGCAAGGTACTCTTCTCTTTCCTCTTGTTCGGTCTTCTTACGGTTCAGAATTGTTTCACCAACGCGATCCAGATCGTGCCAGTTTGGCAATCCTCGATAGGTGTCTGGCTGTGCGTGCTCGTGGGGGATGTATCCTGGCGCAAGCACTGGCGATTCTGGGATCGGCACTTCCTCGTACTCTGATTCTGTGGCCATGTCCTCCATCTTGACTTCATGCAAGAGCGGCTGCGCGAGAACTGGGGAGGGTAAGGGTGGGGTTGGGATGTCTTCGGTGCCATCAACCTTGATGTGGAGAAGATGCTGTTGTTCGGGCTCTGTGTGGAAAAAAAAGGGGGGGATTAAAAAGAAAAAAAAGGGGGGAAAAAAAAAAGAAAAAGAAATAAAAAATACTGCGTCGTTGTCCTGTAAGAAGGGGAAATTCTTCTAGTACAGGAGCAAGAGCAATAAGTGAACGAAATAAAGAGATACTTAGATCGTCGAAGTGGG
>Ga0302292_1001304_pt1 | contig 16233 bp, 14 predicted proteins | sample III_Fen_N2_1_FD_194553 | JGI IMG/M metagenome (GOLD analysis project Ga0302292, IMG submission 194553) | Peat permafrost microbial communities from Stordalen Mire near Abisko, Sweden - III_Fen_N2_1 | ecosystem: Environmental > Terrestrial > Soil > Wetlands > Permafrost | place: Sweden: Abisko...
ATCGGTAGAGCTGCTATCGGTTATCCATGGATTTTCAATGAAGTAAAGCACTTTATGGCAACAGGTGAACATTTACCTGCACCAAGTATTGCACAACGCGTTCAGGCAGCCAAAGACCATCTTGAAATGAGCGTACGCTGGAAAGGCGAAAAGCTGGGAATTGCTGAAATGAAACGTCATTACACCAATTATTTCAAGGGAATCTCTCATTTCAAGGAATATCGAGGAAAATTGGTGACTTCATTCGATTTGAATGAAATCAGGGATTTGCTGAGTTATGTTGCAGAGCATGAGGATGAGTTTGAATTCGCCTAGGCCTCGATACATTTTACTCCACTGCGTTGCGTAAAACACTCGACCTGACGGCGAAGTCAAACAAATCAAGGAACGACCTAGTAACAAGAAACCTCCCGGCCTGAGGATGAAATCAAGGAACAACTTGGCAACAAGAAATCTCTCAGCCTGACGGCGATTCAAACAAATTAAGGAACGACCAAATAACTAGAAAACTCTTGGCCTGACGGCAAAGTCAAACAAATCAAGGAACGACCTAATAACAAGAAAACTCTTGGCCTGACGGCGATTCAAACTAATCAAGGAACGACCTAGTAACAAGAAAACTCTCGGCCTGACGGCGATTCAAACAAATTAAGGAACGATCTAATAACGAAAAAACTCTCGGCCTGACGACGATTCAAACAAATCAAGGAACGACCTAGTAACAAGAAAACTCTCGGCCTGACGGCGATTCAAACAAATCAAGGAACGACCTAGTAACAAGAAACCTCCCGGCCTGACGATGAAATCAAGGAACAACTTGGCAACAAGAAATCTCTCAGCCTGACAGCTAGGTCAAACAATCAAGAATTACTTGAATTGAACGTGGAAGCTATTGAAGCATTTTGATTTTTGAAAAATAGTTTCGAACTTAAAGTATGCGAACTTACTATGTTTATATACTTCTTTGTGCTGATCAATCCTATTATGTAGGTGTTACCAATAATTTAGGGAGACGGTTTATTGAACATGCGACTTCTCGAAATCCGGGGAGTTATACCTCACGTCGATTACCCGTAATGGTTGTTTATGCAGAACAATTCAGAAATCCGTTTCCGGCTATTATGCGCGAGAAACAACTCAAAAAATGGACCCGAAAGAAAAAAGAAGCTCTCATTGCTGGTAAACTGGATGATTTAAAATCACTATCCAAAAAGAAAAATTTTAATCGAGTAACAGGTATCAAATAGTGTTTGCAAGTCTTTTTCCTAATCTCGTAAATCAGAATCAGACTGAGTGTTTTGCGCAACATAGTGTAGCTTTTCTAATAATAAACCTTCAACACATTAGCGCAACGCAGTGAAGCCAACTATTACCTCGGAGTAAGACTATGTTCTTTGCTTAACGTAGTGAAGCAACTTTTCACTAGGAGTCAGACTGAGTGTTTTGTGCAACGTAGTGAAGCAAAATGTATCGAAGGCTGGCGACTTTTAAACAAATCCATAAAACAATCCAACTACTTGTACGTTTTAAGCGTCATTCATATATGAACATTCGCAACTTGGTAGTCCGTTTCTTTTTTGTCTTAGTGCTGCTTGTAGCTTCAGTTTCACAATCATCAGCGCAATCATGTAACACACAAGTTGTTCCACCCGCAACCGTTAATGGAATAGAAATAACATCCACTTTCGACGGATCGGTTTTCACCTTTTCTGATGCCTACACGAGTTGCGGTAATTATTCTACTCCTGCCAATTCCGTTTGGTTGGGTTCTACCGGTTCTTTCAGTTACACCGTGAATTTCAGTCAACCAGTGAATAACGTAACATTCGTTCTCAATGCCACCGGGCAAGTCATCAATGAGATTTTCACTTTTACCACCAATACCGGAATTCCAGCAGTGACAGATGTTTCCAGTTGTTTTTCTTCAGTAAATGGAAATGTGGTGACAAGTGGATTGAATGCCGATCCCGACGCGTTGGGTGGTGGTGGTATCTTTACCGTTTCTAATGCGTTAAATTATACATCTATTACCATTGAAGGCCCCGGAGGCTCTGCAGGTTCATTGATGGCTATTTGTACCAATATCGAATCTGTAGAACCTGTTATCGTTTCTCCCTGCGAATTTTACAGCGATTTAAAGCACCTCGAAATTCCGAATGTGATTACACCCAATGGCGATGATCTCAATGATGAATTACTCATTAATCCGGTATACACCGCTTGTTTCGGTTATGAAATCACTATTTATAATCGCTGGGGAAATGAAGTATTTCATGGAAATGACGGATCGGCTTTTTTCAAGGGAAACGACATGAACGGCGAACGCTTATCTCAAGGCGTTTACTTTTACTCGTTTAAATCGAATAATCAGGAAAAGAGCGGGTATTTTAGTGTGTTGTAGTTCGTTTCATCACTAATTTAGAAATCTGTATTTCAAAAAACACGGTTAATCCATTATATTTAATGGCATGAAACATAAACAACTCCTATTTTCTGTTTTAGTGGCAACGTTCTTATTCGCTTGCGGACAAACCGATAAAAAACGATCAACGGAAAAAGCAATCGACAAAAACTCACAAGAAACTGAACAACCTAATTCGAAGGATGAGCCAGAAGTAAAAGCCGAAGATTATGCCAAGCAACTAGAGCAATTCATACCGAAAGGATATTCAATTCTTGACACTTCTCGGGGAGACTTGAATCTGGATGAATTTGCCGACATGATACTTATTCTGAAAAAAGATAACGAACAAGAAACATCTGCCATGGCTGACGATCCTGAAAAACGTCCACTATTTATTTTAATCGGTCAGTCTGACGGAATCCTTAAAAAAGCGGCGAAAAATGAGAATTCGGTATATTGTGTGAATTGTGGTGGTGTTTACGGTGATCCATACGAAGGAATCGTTATCAAAAACGGTTATTTTTCTATTGAACATTATGGAGGTAGTAATTGGAAATGGACGCGCACTGTCACATACCACTATTCAAAGAAAGACCAACAATGGTATTTACACAAAGATGGCGGAGAACAATTTGAAGTTTCAGATCCAACAAGTTCAAAAGAAACAGTAAGAACTACCAAGGATTTTGGTAAAGTAAATTTCGTTGATTTTGATATTTACACGGGGGAAGTCAACAAGTAATTTTATCTATTATCGAAGAAATGTCTATTAATTATTTTTAATTTTAAAATTCAAATCGAATCAATAACAGAACCAAATGAAGTTCTTTTACTCTATTATACTTATCTTCATTTGCATAAATAGCTATACTCAACTAAACCTTGATCAGTTTTACAACTCTGATTTTAAACCTGCTGAATTAAATAATTCTTCCATAGACCGAATTAAAGAGCATGAGCTGGCTTATCGTGCTAACTATCCTCAAGATCAGATTTCAGATAATGATTTGAATGATTTTGCCCTCAATCATAGTTTTTATTTCGAAAAGTTGAATAAGAGTGGCAATGTGTTTTTTGGTGACGAAATTAGTGTGTACCTAAACGACCTAAAGGATTACTTATTGGCCAATAATAATCGAAAAGATTTCATTACGGTTTATTTGGTGAATTTCCCTCAATTGAATGCCTTTACGAATGATTTCGGGAGTATTTACATCAATATAGGAACAATCGCAAAGGTCAAATCCGAGCCACAGCTTTTAGCAATCCTTGCTCATGAAATTTCTCACGTATTGTTACGTCATTCACTCAAAGAAAAAACATATCTAGATTCTATCTCCTATGCTAGTCTAAAAAACAATTATGGTGAATTTGAAACCCACTACTTTAATCAAAAACAAGAGTTAGAGGCTGATTCTTTGTGCTTTAAATTGCTCATTCAACGCAACATTGACCTCTCTAGTGTTGGAGATTTATTCAACTTATTGGATCAAAATTCAAATCCAACACATAACAACCCCCTTTATTTCTCTTCAGTTTTCGGTAACAATCAACAAGTAAAAGAATATTTAGATTTCATAGAAAAAACAAATCGCGACACGTTGTTTAAACGTCCTGTATATCTCACTATCTATGATGATTATGAAATATCTACGCATCCTTCTGCTTATGTTCGGAAATCAAAATTCTTAATGCTTAATTGGACAAAATCAGACAGCATTAATTATTTTCAAACCTCAAAGTTTGCTCTAAAGAATAGATTATCCTCTTTTGTTTTTCTAAACACCCTAATTACAGACGGGCAATACATAGATGCATTATATCTGGCCTGCAATCTCTTATATGAAAATCCATCTCAACCTGAAAACGATTATCTGGAAAGAAAAAAACTAAAAATTCTTCTATTGCTCACTCAGCATAAATACCGCATGTTATCTGAGGACATCATCATAAACAATCATGGCAACGAATGTTTAGATAGCAGGTTTTACGATTTCAGACGAAATATTCTATCCATCTCGCCAACAGAAATGAACATGTTAACTTGCTTAGCAATTAAGGATTACCTGAAGCTTAATAGTGATCCCTATGTTGAAAGGATGCTTGACTTTTCCTATCAATTTCTGTATCGTAACAACTCCAATTTATTCCGAAATGACGGACAGCAAATCATACCGATACATTCGGTATTTGTAGAAGATAAGATTGGAGAATGGAAAAGTTTACTTGGTTACCAGAGTGCGGATGAAGCTACTAGGTTGGTTAACTTGAAGAATAGGAATTATGTACTTGTTGATCGATTCATTCCTTATATTTCCTTTGATACGGTTTTTTTATCTGGATTGAGAAATTCTAATACCGATTTAATGCAATTTAACAACGCAATTAGACATTATAAACTCCTGAGAACCCAATTTGAATCAACAGTTGCACTTAATCAATTCCCTACAACGATTAATCCGTTAGTTGCCAAGAAACGTGTGAAAAAATCGACATTCACATCTAAAACTTCCATTTCTCCCACTAGTAATATAACTCTTTTCGAATCACTTTGTATTTCTTATGAAGGTAAAAAAGAAATGATTATCAATGTGAATCTTAAAGAAACACTCGAATTTGAAGAGCACATTCAAAAGTCAGTTACTCAAAATAAATTCTTTTCAAACAACTTATCGGGTTTACTAACTAATATCGACAAAACAGTTAAAACCAATTATTTACACAAATGTTTACTCATTCGGCTAGAAGAGTCTTTTTTACTGGAAGACTTATTTTATTCATCCGTAGATGAAGAATTACAATCTTTTCTCAAAGAGAATCCGACAGATTATTTTGCACTTAATATGAATTACTCTCTTAAAAACAAGAAAAAAGGAAAAAAACGATCGAACGTTTTTTACACTTTGTTTTTCGAATCGAATACTGGCAGTATTGCTTATGTTAGTACTGTTTTATCTAAAAAAAATAGCAATGCAAAAACATTAGACTATATTCTAAATCTTAGCTTTAAAAATCATGTTTATTAATCATTTTATTTTCTGCTCGTTCTTGTTCATATCAACCTCTTCTCAGGTTGAATTAACTCATTTTGAGAATTCAACCACGACCACTACTGTTTCTGATTCATTAGTCGATTCGTTTATCCCTATAACAATGAAAGATGTTTCTGAAATTGACGTGGAACTTTTAACCCCGCTTACCATTGAGGATTTAAAAAAAAATCATATTAAGCATTCAGTTGAAAAAAACGACATTGAAAAGCGTTTGTCAAAAAATGAATACAAAAAAGATCTTCGTATCTTTTATGATCACTATAATCAATACTACTATCGGAAACTAAATGAAGAAACTATAACGAATGTTAATGATAAAGACACCAGTATCAGATACGTCTATAAACAAGACATCGAACAGGAATTATATGGAAAACGATATATTCTCAGGTGCAAATTTTCCATCAACCTTGACGAATCGATAGCGTCCTTTTTTGAACCCAATTATTATCTTTTTGATACGCAAACCAAGATCAGGTATTTATCCTTTGAAAGTATTTCGTTGTTTCTAAAAGCAGTAGATTATAATAAGAACCATACACCTACTGCTTCCATACTAAAGGGAATGACCGCACAAGAATACCTTGATCAAAGTATCAGGCTATACGTCATAAATCCAAGCGTAAAAAAATGAATCGCGCAAAAAACAATCCTGTAAGGTCTGTCTATAAGACTGAAAAGCATGCCTTTTGTGTAATCATTATGGCATTGATAATTATTAACAGCTTCGGTATTGCGCAAACAAGATATTCAGGTTTTTATGGGCACAAAATGATTGTCGGGATTCAACTAAGTGTATTCCCACCCTACACTGATTACTTAAACATTGATCCAAGTAAGAAACTTGAAATCAAACGATCAACATTTAAACCCAAAGCAACATTGTATATGGGTTTTTTAAGGAATTCAAAAATGCAAATTGGGATTGGTGCCAGCATTCACCAACCGGCATTGATTGACATTAGTGGTTTTGATCGTAAAACAACATACGGTTCAAATATTGTTGTTACTGACACATCAAATGCTACATTCAAAAGTATGCATTATCAATGCTATTTGGAATTTCAGCGTTATTCTTTCTTAGCTCCAGTAGACTTTTATTTGGGTTATCTATTGGGGGTAAGTGTCACCCCATATGAATATCAATTCGCCAAATTTCATCAAGAGTCTGATGTATTAGCAAACACCTATGCACGAACCGTCGAATATTTCAAACCTACATCCAATGTTTTCACAAAAGCCTTTTTTGGATTTAAAATCGGGAAATCCTGTTTGATTAATAAAAGAACGAGTCTTGATTTAGGCTTCAAAACAACTATTTTCGTAAATAAACGACACCTTGTAGATCCTGTTGATTTAACGGAAGCAAATATAGAAGGTACTTTTAAATCGGAATTAAAAAGAGATGTCAACTTAAACCATTTATTAGAATTTTATGTTACATACAAACTTTTTTACTAGATTATCCTTTTGCTTTACTCTTTTGGTTAGTCTGATTTTTATTTCCGGGTGTAAAAAACAAGCATACAAGCCTGTAGGAGAAACGAATAGTAGTGGGGTAATAGACCCTAGTCAGCCTGTCTTAGGCCATTGGAGTTCAGCGATGATTCCATATTCTAAAGTTGTACATATAAAATCAGCCAACGGATATCTTTACTTCAGTACCGAACCAACGAATGGTGTTGGATTGTATCGTCTGAATCCAGATAATACCGTTTCAACTATCCTTACAACCAACTTAGCCACTAACGAAATCAATGATCTGGAATCATTTAACGGCAGGCTCTATTTTGTAGGTAATATTTCAATTCAAGGCGGTTGTAATCTCGGATACTTGGAAGGAAGTTCTTTAACTCCTGTGAATGTTCCTTTGACTCCTGAGTCATACAATACAAAAGAAGTCCACTCATTGCATCTGTTTGATGATCATTTATACTTTTCCGGTAGTTTTGAAACGGTTCTTCCATATAACCTCAACTACATCACAACTTCCAATTTAGAAAGAATAAACTCCAATTTTGAAACTGGAGGTGCCATTGTGGATGGCTTGTCGTATTGTGGGCCGGTAACTGGAAATTCAACCCTCTACACATTCGGGCGTTCCGTGATAGCTAGCCAACCTACCGAATCATTACTTGCTAAACTAAATGGCACGCAATGGGAAGGTTTTAATTGTTTCGTTCCAACGACTCAGCGAAAAATATTAAGTGTCTATGATCAAAATGACACCCTATTCGTCTCATACTGTACCAATATCCATGATATTTGGACAGGATGGCAATCGTATGACTTTAAAACGAAAATGATTATCAATGGTCAGGAATATCCTATTCAGGATTTTGGTGGTTCCGATGCAATTGTTCAATTCAAAAAAGTAAATAATGAATTGTTTGCTTTTGGTTCCGGAATCACTGTAAATGGAAAATTTACCAATATTCTACGATTAGTAAACGGACATTGGAAAGTAGATAAAATTGCTACTTTTGGTATTATCGATATTGAATACCACAATGGTTACTACTATGCAGTAACTTCCGGTGGATCAATCTTTAAGACAACTTGGTAACTACTTTTTCTTATACGTATACTTCACTCGTACATGCTCAAATTCAGCAAAGTGCGTTCCAGCGGTAAACTTTAATTTCTTGGCGGCGTTTTGAGCTTTCATAACGGCAGGAGTTGAAGTCACTGACGTTCCATCAGGAATTACTTTTGCACCCGTTACTTCACCTTTTCGGTTCACAGCCAATTCTACGATTACCGTTCCGGTGGCGGTTCCATCAATGGTAAACGTTGAAGTAGAGAGCAGTTTTCGCCCCGAATCGACCAATGTGCCACTTTGAACCTGAGCCTCAGCTCCTAAGAAAAAGCCTGAAAAAACGGCAACTACCATCCATTTACGCATGAAAACCTTCGAATTGATTTATAAAGGTTAAGGTTACGAAATTTCCGCCCAATTTGGCTTGTCTTTTAAACGGCGAAGCGCCTCTTTTTTCAACAGGTAATGTTCAGAACGTTCCAAGCGAGGGTCTAACTCTAAGATCTGCCGAGCTTTATCGCGTGCCAAAGCAACCAACGGACCGTCTTTCGCAAGGTCGGCAATACGTAAATCTAAGTCGCCGCTTTGTTGTGTTCCCATCAAATCACCCGGACCACGCAGTTCCAGATCTACTTCCGAAATTTCGAAACCGTCGTTGGTGCGTACCATAGTGGAAATGCGTTTTTTGGAATCGCGCGACAATTTATCGCCCGACATCAGGATACAGAATGACTGTTCTGCCCCACGACCAACTCTACCGCGCAGCTGATGCAATTGCGACAATCCGAATCGTTCGGCGCTTTCAATGATCATCACCGACGCATTGGGCACGTTCACACCAACTTCAATAACGGTTGTTGCCACCATTATTTGTGTTTTTCCTTCCACAAACTGACGCATTTCGTATTCTTTGTCTTCGGGTTTCATTTGTCCGTGAACGATACTTACTTTGTATTCTGGCAAGGGAAACGAACGCGAAATGGACTCAAAACCATCCATCAGGTTGGCATAATCGAGTTTTTCCGATTCTTGGATAAGCGGATATACAATATAAATCTGTCGGCCTTTGGCAATTTCACTTCGCATGAATCCAAAAACCACCAAACGATCCTTATCGTATTTATGCTGGGTTGTAATGGGTTTTCTTCCCGGTGGCAATTCATCGATCACTGACACATCCAAATCGCCGTAAAACGTCATTGCCAAGGTCCGCGGAATAGGTGTTGCCGTCATAATCAACACATGAGGCGGAACGGTGTTTTTCTTCCACATACGTGCACGCTGCGCTACACCAAACCTATGTTGTTCATCAATCACTACAATTCCGAGGTTGTTGAATTGAACAATGTCTTCCAATAACGCATGCGTTCCAACCAAAATATGGATTTCGCCATTGAGCAATCCTTCGTGAAGGACCCGACGTGCAGCTTTTTTCGTGGAACCGGTTAATAATGCGACTTTGATATCGGTTTTCGCTAACAATTCCTGAATTCCGATGAAATGCTGATTCGCCAAAATTTCAGTCGGTGCCATGATTGCTCCCTGAAAACCGTTTCCGATTCCCATCAACATTGTCAACAACGCCACCACTGTTTTACCGCTTCCTACATCACCTTGGAGCAAACGGTTCATTTGAATGCCCGAGCCCATGTCTTTCCGAATTTCCTTCAATACCCGTTTCTGCGCATTGGTAAGTGGAAAAGGCATGTGGTTTTCATAAAAATTGTGGAAAGACTCACCAACCTCCGTTAACACGTTTCCTCGCGTACGTTGCATGGTGATAGTCTTCCGCAAGAGCAATTCTATTTGCAAATGCAACAGTTCCTCCAACTTAAAACGCGTACGCGCTAGTTGAGCCAATGGAATGTCGTTCGGATTGTGTATGGAAACTATTGCACGGTCAAACGAAGGTAAACGCAACTCATCGCGCAACCCCGGTGGCAATGCATCCGGAAGAGATTGACTTCCGAGCTGTTGCAACAAGGCATTGATTAGTTTGTGAATTCCACGAGAATGCAAACCGGCAGCAGTTAGTTTTTCGGTAGACGAATATACGGGTTGCCATCCGCTGTTTTGATCTACTTTCGACCATTCGGTGATTTCCGGATGCGGAATGTTCCAACCTTTACCGTATTGTTTCGGTTTACCGAAAACTTGGAGTAAAACTCCCGGTTTCAATGAAGGCAAAATCCATTTGAATCCTTGAAACCACATGAGTTCGATGATTCCGCTTTCGTCTTGAAAACGCGCTGTGAGTCGTTTGTTACGTCCTGTACCCGTTTCCTGTACTCCTACGATGGTGCCTTTCAGCTGCATAAAACCATCGGTTAAATGAACGTCTTTGATAAGTTGGTAAGAAGACCTATCTACATACCGAAAGGGGAAATGGTACAAAAGATCTGCAAACGTAGAGATACCCAATTCGGCACGCAATAACTGCGCCCGTTGCGGACCTACTCCTTTTAGAAATTCAATGGGCGTTTGCAGCAATTCATTCATGCGAGGCTAAAGATATCTCTTACTTTTTTCCACAGCAAAAAAAGTAAGCAAAAATGCATTGGGTCTTTCAGACATTTATAATTACTAAAACAATAATTTGGGATTTTAGTTGTTTAGAGATCGAACCCAAAAGGGTACAAAAGATAAATGGAGCAAGGACGGGCGTCCTTACTCCATTCATTAATCAACCTAACCTAACCACCTAAATCAGAGCTAAGATACAATTATTTCTAATTAACTTCCAAACTTTCAATTGATTTTTTTTGATTTTTTTTTGTTCCAGCCAATGATTTATAGTGTATAAAATTAGTTCAATGCTATGCATGCATATAGCTAAAACGTTTCATTGCTGGGTTGTAAGAGAAACGATTTTTTTCGTTTTGGTAAATAAAAAAAGTCTGCCGAGAAGCAGACTTTTTTGAACATTCACATGAATGTGTCTTTATTTTTTGCTCTTGTAAGCCTTTATTCCCTTTTGAAGGAATGCTTTGTATTGTTCAATATCCGGAGTGTATCCTATTGCTTCAGTTAGATCGTTTCCATCTGCATCAGCTACAATATAAAGAGGCTGGGAATTTTTACCATAATTGGTCACTTGATAATCCGCCCATTTATCGCCAATTGTTTTGATTCTACCTTTTATTGCATCTGAATACTTCCATTCTGATTCAGGTAATTCAGTCTTATCATCCGTGTAAAGTGAAATAATGACCATATCATTTTGAAGAGTTGGTCGAATACCATCATTTGTCCACACTTTATTTTCAGTTCTACGGCAGTTTTGACAATAGATCCCGGTAAAATCAATCAAGATTGGTTTATTAGCCTTTTTAGCATATTCACGCCCTTTTTCTAAATCATGGAATACCTTTATTGAACCATCGGCTACTTCATGTAAATCACTTGAATAAGCTGCCAGTAAAGTATCCGGAGCCATGGCTGATGAACTTGATTCTCCTTTATTAAATCTAAATCCATCTTCTGACCATGTTCTTGGTGGAGCTATTCCCTCAATTGCAGACAATGGTGCCCCCCAAAGTCCAGGTAGCAAGTATAGCGCGAATACCAACGAAGAAAGTGCAAACATAAAACGCGTAACTGAAAGTTTTTCAACTGCAGAATCATGAGCGAATCTTAATTTCCCTAATAAATAGAAACCAATTACAGCGAAAATAACAACCCAAATAGAGACGAAAACCTCTCTGGTTAAAATCCCCCATTTTAAGTCCAAATCTACACTTGACAAGAATTTTAATGCCAACGCAATTTCAAGTAATCCTAAAACAACTTTTACAGAGTTAAGCCATCCACCAGATTGTGGTAATGAACTAAGCCAACTTGGAAAGATTGCAAACAATGTAAACGGAATAGCCAGTGCCAATGCAAACCCTGTCATTCCCATTGCTGGAGCCATAATAGAACCCGTATTTGCTGCTTCAACTAATAGTGTTCCAATAATCGGACCTGTACAAGAGAAAGAAACCAAACCTAAAGTAAAAGCCATAAAGAAAATACCTAGAAGTCCGCTTCTTTTATCAACTTGTTCATCAGATTTATTAACCCATTTGGCAGGCAAACGTATTTCGAACGCTCCCAAAAATGAAAACGCAAAAAGCATAAATACAGCAAAGAAAATCAGATTCATGGTTATGCTTGTCGACAATTTTTGAAGACCCGTTGGTCCTAATGCGATGGTAACCAGTAATCCAATTACTACATAAATCACAATTATTGAAATTCCAAACAACAATGCTTTTCCAATTGCCGATTTTCGTCCACCTGAGCCTTTAGTAAAGAACGTAACTGTCATCGGTATCATTGGAAACATACACGGCGTTAGTAATGCTATCAAACCTCCACCAAAACCACCAATAAAAATAGCTAACCAAGATTTGGAATCTGATGAATCTTCATTTTTCGCCTTCTTAAGTTTAACTTTTGAATGTTTTTTCTCTGTTGCAGTTGATTTACTAGGATTCTTAGCGTTTTCTGCGAGATTCGTATCTGCACTTGGAGTAACTTCTTCAAGAGCCAATGCTTTCATTCCTTTTACAGAAATCACCTTTTCAATCGTTGGAAACAGGCATCCATTTTCATCACAAACCTGGAATTGAAATTCAAATGGCAAATCAAAGGTACCATCTTTTAATACTATGAAACCCTGCTTGAAAGTGACTGAATTCTCAAAATAAAGTGAAGTCCCCAAATCATCCACATGAGTTTTAGGTTTTCCTAATTCTTTCAATTTACCATCCAATTTAACTGAATTGGTTTCCTTGAGAACAAATCGCGGCACAAATCCTGTTCCGTCTGCTTTTGTTGGATCGTGTTTTACAGAAAACGTATGCCATCCTGGGATGATTTTAGCTTTTCCTACCACAAAACCATGGGAATCATCAACTTTCTCTACGGAGAAAGTCCATGAAATCTTTTCTGTCCAATCTCCACCAGGTTGCGCAAAAGCAATCGATTTTGATACTAAAGAAAAAAACAATCCAAGAGCTAATACAATGAATTTCATGCTTTTCATTTGTTTTAAAGATTTGAAATTAAGGAATTGTAACAGTAAACGATTCGTCGACAGGTGGCAGGCACATGATTTCATTGCATACCATATAAGTGATATAGCCGGTGATGGTTCCTTTGCTTCCTGTGGCTATTTTACGGGTGAATACGACTTGGTTTTTGAAAAAATCGAGCGAAGCTTCAAAGTTTTCATCGTATGCGTGAATGGCCTCGGGTTCCTGAACGGTTCCCGACCATTTTACAGCTTCATTTTGATCGAATACAAAAGCAGTCGGTACCGGACCGATGTCATTTTGAATGAACTGACTATATAAATGCCAGCCATCAGCAATGGTTGCTCGAAATTCAATTTGATTCTGAGAGGCATTGTATGAAACCGCCCAAGAAACTTTCTCTTGCGAGAAAACCCACGTAGAAAGTGATGTGACTAAAACCAGTAAGATGTATTTCATTGTCCTTAAACGATTATCTATCCAAAGCTACGAAACGAATCGCGTTTCGGATTGGAACAATGAAATAAATTCTTGAAATGCTAAAACTTCAACTCAACGATTCGATCGATGGGAATCCACATGCCTCCTTTCAGACAAATAAACTTGGTTCCGGTAGCCCAAATGGTTGTATTGATGCGTTTTAACCCCTCGTCATCCTGAAAAACGATTCCTACTTTGGTATGGTATCCATTCCCTAAACGAGTTGCTTCATCCAACCGACGACGCAGTTCAGGATCTTGTTTGATAGTGACAGGTCGACTGAAAGAAAGATCTTTTACAAGTTCTTTCTCAATTACTTCTGGTTCCATAACAATTGAGATTTAGTTTTCTATTCGGAATTTAGAAAAAAAAATGATCGCTCAAAACTTTTTCACCTAAAAAAAACGACTTGTTTGTAAAGAATGTTCCGCACTCCCTTTAAACAAAGGGAACCATACTCACTTGTAAAATAGTTTTGGATTGCGCATTTGCCAAAGCCAGACGTCCTACTTTTACTCCCGGAAGCCATAAAACCGTCTTTCCATCGGTTAAAACAGGAAATGACGCACGCTTATTCAAGGGAATTCCAAAGTCTTTTAATACAGCTTTTACTAATTGACTTCCTTCCATACCAACTGAATCGATTCGATCGTCGGATTGTGGGATTCTCAGATACAATTCGCCTGATAAATGATCCGCATCTAGGTAAATCGTCCATTTATCAAAGGTCAACGGTAAGATTTCAATTTTTTCAATCTTGAAATCCCAAGGGAAATCCACCGTACTTTGCTGCATTCCAATTGTACCTTGATCTTGCTTGAATACTTCGTTCTCCCCGACCAAAAAGCAGGCGCTTGTCCGGCCATTTGCCAATTCCGTGAATCTATTTCTGGACCATAAAGGAAAAGCAATCGCATGAAGGAACGCGACTTGTTCTTCTTCGCTCAAGTTCAACCAATCGGTGCAATTGAGCTCGCCTTTCTCTTTCCAGCGGACACACATTTCTCGAATTCGTTCGTTTACTTCGACCTGATGTTCGCGCAATAAACGCATGAATAACAGCACATGTTGATTCAATTCGGGTTGGTCGATTGCTAAAGCAGGAAGCAGTTCGTTTCGGAAGAGATTACGCAGGTAGTTGGACGTAGCATTGCTCTTGTCTTCGCGCCATTGTACCTTGCTTTCAATCGCATAAGCTATCAAATCCGTTTTTTCAATCTCTAGGAATGGTCGAATCAATTGACCGCGCTCGGGATGCATTCCCCCCAAACCGAAAGTGCCGCTTCCGCGATAGAGTTGTAAAAAAAAGGTTTCGACTTGATCATTGGCATGATGCGCTAATACCACAACATGATTCGGCGATTGAGCTATCCATTGCTGAAAATGCTTTCTTCGAAACGCACGCGCAACTGCTTGAAGGTTAATTCCGGATTGTTTTGTTAATTCAACCGGACAATTGAAAACCTGAAAATTCAATCCGTTCGCGCGGGCTACATCTGCAACTAATTCTTCATCAGCATCGCTATCAGCGCCACGCAAACCGTAATTAACATGCATGACATCCGGTTTTAAACCGATTTCCAATAAACCCTGCACTAAAACCATACTGTCAACGCCACCACTACAGGCAACGAGGATGTGTTTTTCCGTCCAATCAACTTTTCGTAACGCTTCGATTACCACTGACATGACCCGGTAGCATCTAAGATTTTGCCCACTTTAGCCCGGCATTCTTCATATTCCTCTTCCGGATCGGAGAAGATGGTAATGGCCCCACCAACACCGCATGAAATTGAATTGTTTGCGCGATCGACAACCAGGGTTCTAATCATTACATTGAAATCGAAATCACCGTTGGGGGCAATGTATCCTGCCGCTCCGGAGTAAATGCCCCGGGTAAAACGCTCGGTGATTTCGGCCAATTCCATGGCGGCTACTTTTGGCGCACCGGTCATCGACCCCATGGGGAATGTTGCTTTCAGAATGTCGGAAAAAGTTACTTCCGTTCGCAACTCACAGGAAACAGTAGAAATGAGCTGATGCACCGTAGGAAAAGAATAAACGCCGAATAATTCATCCACCTGAACTGAATTTTTGGTGGCGATGCGGGATAAATCATTTCTTACCAAATCAACGATCATGACATTTTCGGTGCGGTCTTTATGGCTATTGGCCAATTGTTCTTTCAAATAAAGGTCCTCTTCGGGTGTTTTTCCTCGAGGTGCCGTTCCTTTGATGGGTTGTGAAATCAGTTTGTTTCCGGTTCGTGCCATAAAACGCTCTGGACTTGCTCCGGCAATCATCCATCTTTCCGATTCAACTAATAACGAATACGGTGCTTTGGTCACTTTATTCAGCGCATGGTATACCGGAAGAATGGAACGGATTTTCACATCTTCAGCATAAAACTCCTGGCAATAATTGATCTCGTATAAATTGCCTTGCTGAATCTGATCTTTCAAGAAGTTGATTTGATGGAGATAATCGTGTTTTGTTTGTCGGGGACGCCACGTGATTGGTTCAAAAGCTTCCTGGTTTTCATTCAGACAATCGGCAGCAAACGCTTCGTTCAATGAATCGATCAATCCTTCTGAATGGCGCACTACTCCATTTTCCACCACGTAAGTCGATTCTGGAACCCAGATTGAAATGAGTGGAAATCCGTGATTTTCTTTTCTACTTTTCGGATAAATTGCATCACGTAATTCGTAGGATAACAACACAAAACACGTACGATCA
>Ga0302292_1001306_pt1 | contig 16223 bp, 10 predicted proteins | sample III_Fen_N2_1_FD_194553 | JGI IMG/M metagenome (GOLD analysis project Ga0302292, IMG submission 194553) | Peat permafrost microbial communities from Stordalen Mire near Abisko, Sweden - III_Fen_N2_1 | ecosystem: Environmental > Terrestrial > Soil > Wetlands > Permafrost | place: Sweden: Abisko...
AGTCCCAATAATTCTACAAAAACTGGAAAACTTATACGGAGTGTATCCATGGTGGAACGATGGTTGTAAAATTGTTGAAACTGCTTTGCACAAAGGGCTTTGCATGGAACATCAGTCGGCCATTTCAATGACGGATGCCTACAAATACCAATTCATTGGAATCAATTACACATTGGTGCACGAACTGAGCCATGAATGGTGGGGAAACAGCAGTACGGCTTATGATTACGCCGATCTTTGGTTACACGAAGGTTTTGCGCAATATTCGGAAGCGCTGGTTGTTGAAGCTCTTCAGGGAAAAGGTTATTATGATTATTTCATCAACTATTATGCAAGTCAGGTCAGAAACAAACGACCGGTTGTAAAACCCTACGATGTGCGTTACAACAACCTGGTGCATGACCACGATCAGGATATTTACGACAAAGGCGCCCTATTGCTACACACCCTACGCATGCAATTGAACCATGATTCATTGTTTTTCAGCATCCTCAAAGCCACGCAGCAACATTTTTCAAAAAGCAACTTCACCACCAATCAGTTCATCGCGTTCTTCAATGAAAAAAGCGGTCGAGATTTTACGCCCTATTTTGACGTTTACTTAAACCATATTGCTCCACCAATTTTGGAATGCCGATTCATTAAATCAACTGATGGAACTTCCATACTTGAATACAACTGGAAAGAAGAACTCCCGGCAGAATTCAGTATGAAAGTCGCAGTAAACGTTGGTGACAGTGTTCAATTCATCTATCCGAGTTCCGGAGTTCAGCAATTGCCCATTCCAATGAACCAAAAATGCACTTTTGATGTGGCGCAGTTTGGGTATGTGGTGTTTGAGAAACGGAAATGAGTTTATTCTTGTCAAATTAGTGATTAACTACTTTATATTTGGTTTTGGTAATTTAATAGCAATCGCTAATCAATGAAGATTAAACGAAAAAAAAATATAACCATATGTGTTTCATTATTAATGCTTCACATTTATTATCGTGAATTTATAGTTCAATTTGACCCTAAACGCATTCATAAAAACACTGGTCTACTACAGTCAAATCCAGAGTATCATAAAGGCAGTGGCAGGTCAACAAGTCGTTGGTATTTTAAGTTGAATGGGGAAGTTTATGAACTGAGCCGTTTGAATCCAGTTGGTTTGAGCAAGAAAGATATTCACAAGCTAAAAAAAGGGGATCAACTAGTGATTTATTCATATCCAGATTATAGTTTTTCTAATTTTATCGATTTCTTAAACGGAAGAATTCGAATTGTTGGGATGAAGAGCAACTATTGGGATAAATTTAATTTGACACGTATAAAAAATGATATCTACAGAATGGATAATTCTCTTTTTTGGATGTCCAACTCTTTACTACTTTTTTGCATAATAGTCGATTATTTCGACAAAAGAAAAAAATCAACTATGAATAGTGATTCAATCAATATGCTCAACTAACCTTCATAACATGTTTTTTAGACGCTTTAACTAATTTTCCAATATTCAACAATGATTAATACAAAAAGTTGCTCGGCTTATATCGTCAACCGCAACGTCATCCCCAACCAACCACTAATATTTGTTGCTTTCTGGTCAGCGATTACAAAATGTTTGAGTGTTGGACGAAAAGCCAGTGCAAACGATAATCCTTGTAAAGCTTTCCCGTTTTTCCATGGTCTAAAACTCAGTTCAACCGGCAATTGCAGGGTCATGGAATGTGATTTTGGTGCATCAGCTACATCTGTGCGGTGAAACTCGTTTACAGGACGGTTATCCATTGTTACGTTAGCCGAAATCGACGACCAATCGTTTTGGTAAGTACTCATGCGCGCGTTGACTGAAAATCCATAAGATGCAGTAATTCCGACATGCAATGCAAAACGTCGCAACGGGTTGGTTTGAAAAAAATGTGAAACCCCAATCATAAAATCGCTTGCTTCATAAGATCGACCAATGGTTTGATCGTGCGTGGAATCAACATAATACTGTTTTCCGGTTTGACTAGAAGTCAAGGTATCAATGGTAAACGATTCTGATTTGGTCCAGCTTTGATCGGATCGATAACCGATTCCGCTTCCGAAAACAAGTCCTACCGATGAACGGATTTTTTTTGCGTCCAAAAACGCGTTTTTATACGAAACATGCACCGATCCAAGTAAATAGGAACTTACCGAATACCCATTGCCATAATTATAACCCGATGAATTACCTTGCAGGTATCCCAATGAATCGGCCGGTATCGTAAAATCGGGCGCATATTTATTCCAGGTAGTATTACTGAGGTTTGTCGAATAACTATCGCCACCTCCAAATGTCAAAGCAATCTCTACAGCACGGTTTTCTGGTTTAGTTTCTTGAGCTTGACCGGTGGAACAAATTGCTGTAAACGTAAATACCGCTGCAATTAACTTGAAATGAATGGAATATGACATATCGGTTTATTAATGAATTTGAATTGTGTTTTACATCAACGCAAAGATTCCAATTTTAGTATTGAGTAACGTAGACTGTGAGTCAGCCTCAGGCTGAGAGCAAAATCCATGGATCTGTGCGACAAAAAATCAGCGTTATTGATCCTGCAATCGTTCGCACAACTGAGTAGTGAATTAAGTTCGGATGAAATTCACTCAAACCATTGTCAAAACCAAATCAAACTCCTACTTTTGGGTTCGATTTAAAAACGAATCTAATTTCTCTCAAACATGAGTGTTCTGGTAAATAAAGACTCTAAAGTAATTGTACAAGGATTCACTGGAAGTGAAGGTACGTTCCACGCGGGACAAATGATTGAATACGGTACCAACGTTGTTGGTGGTGTAACTCCCGGAAAAGGAGGTTCTTCTCATTTAGATCGCCCTGTTTTTAACACAGTGGCTGATGCTGTTGCTAAAACCGGAGCTGATGTTTCCATTATTTTCGTTCCGCCTGCATTTGCAGCAGATGCGATCATGGAAGCAGCCAATGCCGGAATCAAAGTGATTGTTTGTATTACGGAAGGTATTCCTGTAAACGATATGGTGAAAGCCAAAGAATACATCAAAGCTTTTGACACGCGTTTGATCGGTCCTAACTGTCCGGGTGTTATTACTGCAGGTGAAGCGAAAGTTGGTATCATGCCGGGCTTCGTTTTCAAAAAAGGAAAAATCGGTATCGTTTCTAAATCAGGAACTTTGACGTACGAAGCTGCTGACCAAGTTGCAAAAGCAGGTTTGGGTATCACAACAGCAATCGGAATTGGTGGTGACCCGATCATTGGTACTACAACACGCGAAGCGGTTGAATTATTGATGAACGATCCGGAAACGGAAGGAATCGTAATGATCGGTGAAATCGGTGGAAACCTGGAAGCTATCGCTGCTCGTTGGATCAAAGAACACGGAACAAAACCGGTTGTAGGATTCATCGCAGGTGAAACAGCACCAAAAGGTCGTACAATGGGTCACGCTGGTGCTATTGTAGGTGGAGATGACGATACGGCGGAAGCGAAAAAACGTATCATGCGTGAATGTGGTATTCACGTAGTTGATTCCCCTGCTCAAATCGGTGCTAAAATGGCCGAAGTTATCGGAGTTACAGCTTAATTAAAGCTACTACATAATTCAATTATCCCGGTCAGTCTTAGGCAGATCGGGATTTTTTTATTCAGTGAACTTCATGTTCAAAATTTCACTTAATTTGTAGCAACTTAAAACAATTATGAACATCATCCGACCGTTATGCTTCCTTTTCTTGCTGTTGGTTTGCAGTCATAACTACGCGCAGGATTTATCTTCCGGTCAGATCAAACAAAAAATGACTACCGTAAGTCAGCAAAAAAAAGCCGATTTGTACTTGGATCTGGGTGTTCAGCTCTATTACGAAAGCGGAAATCCGGATAGTTTGATCAAGTATTGTCTGAAATCGTTGGCACTCGCCGAAAAGCTAAATGAAAAGAACATTCAAGTGAATGCGTATAAATTTAGCGCGAACGGTTATTCGTTGAAACGCGACTTTGTCAATTCAAACAAACAACTCAACAAAGGTCTTGCTCTAGCCAAAAAGATCAACCACCAAATGTCTATTGCAGATATTTACAATAAGTTCGGATACAATTACCAAATGGTCAATCAGCCCGAAAAGGCCATTGAATCGTATCTCCACGCAGCAGAATCATTTGAAAAAATCAACGAATGGGGTGAATTGATCATTGTATATCAAAATGTGAGTTCCATTTTTTCGGAATTGGAACATACGGAAGAAACAGCCTTTTACACGCGGAAAATGATTGAAACCTTGCCACGTGTTACTAGTAAGTTTCATAAAGCCAGTACCTATTCTGCCGTAACTGATCGTTTTTATCGACTTAGCAAAAGCAACCCGAAATACCTTGATAGTGTTTACAAATACACTCAAATAGGAATTCCTTTTGCGTTAAAAAACAATTTCAATGACGAAGCCGCCGGTTTGTACAATTCGTTGGCTAACTACAATTACGCAAAACAAAACATTGCACTTTCGCTTACGAATTATAAAAAAGCACTCTCTTTTAAAGGCGCCATCAATGAAGGTGTAAAAGCAGATGCCTATTTTGGATTATACAATTGTTACTCGCATGAAAAGAATTGGAAACTTGCCGGACAATGCTTGGATTCCATTGCCACTTTCCCACTGATCCAGTCCTATCTTTCGCTAAAGGTTCAATATTATCAATCAAGGTATGCTTATTCAAAGCAAACGAACAATAACACGCAAGCATTGATTGCCTTAGAAGTGGTGAAAGGATTGGAAGATAGTTTATTGAATGCCAAAAAGACCAAGATTATCAGCGAATTGGAACAGAAGTACAATCGCACAAAGAATGAAAGCACGATCAAAGGATTAAACCAGCAACAAAAGATCTTGGTGCAAAAAGACGAAATCCAGCAATTGCAAATTACCCAACTGATTTTCGGAGTGCTGTTACTGTTTATCATCATTGCGCTTATCGCCTATTTCTATTGGAATTCGAATCAAAATAAAAAACGCAAAATCATTGAAATTGAACAGCGATTGAACCGGGCGCGAATGGATCCGCACTTTACCTTCAATGTACTGGCAGCACTTCAATCGTTGCAACTGAATCCTGACCGAAAAGAAGAAGTAGGTGAATACATCGGTCGATTCTCGAAAATCATGCGTCTTTCGCTTGAAAGCACCTTTACCGAACTCACCACTTTGGAAGACGAATTGGATTTTCTGCAGGAATACATCGAATTACAACGCTTACTAAAAAACAATAGCTTCGACGTAGAAATTACCATCGCCGATTCAATTGAACCCTTTGATACCTTGATTCCGGGGATGATCATTCAACCGTTTATCGAAAATGCCATCGAACACGGCTTGTCGCAAAAAGAACAAAACGGATTGATTCGCCTGGAAATTAACCTTCAACAAAACGAGATTCATATTTTGATTTCCGATAACGGCTCAGGAGCTTCCAGCCAGCGCGCTGAAAAAGCATACCCGTCGCGAGCCACACAGATTATTCGAGATCGCTTATCACTGCTATCTGATACCTACAAGAAAAATGCTAAGTTTGAAACGGATTTCACCAACGAATCCGGCTATCAAGTTACAATTGTATTACCTCAGATACGCGATTAATGAAAATTCTGGTTGTTGATAATGATGCGGTCATTCGTGAAGGATTGGTTCAATTGATTCTTCAAGAAGCACATGATTTATCCGAATTACAACAAGCCACAGGCGTTTCGGAAGGTTTAGCCGCTATCCGGTCTTTTCAACCCGATTTGGTGTTTTTGGATGTGGAAATGGACGACGGAACCGGATTTGATTTATTGAATCAACTCACCGATATTTCATTTCAACTAGTGTTTATCACGGCGCACAACAAATATGCGGTGAATGCCTTCAAATTCAGCGCGATTGATTTTTTACTCAAACCCATCGATCGGCAGGAACTCATTGATGCATTGAAGAAAGTATCTGAGCAAGTAGCCCAAAAAGATATAGCCTCACAGCTTTCCATTCTTCGAAACACCTTAAATCAACTGCATTCAAGCGACCAGAAAATCGTTTTGAAAGACAGTAAATCCATGTACTTTGTGCGGATCGAAGACATCATGAATTGCGAGTCGGAAGGTTCGTACCTGACGTTTCACCTCACCGATGGAAAAAAAATTGTGGTGTGCAAATCGATGAAAGAATACGAGCAGTTATTAGAACCGTTCTTATTCGTCCGTACCCATCATTCGCATTTGGTAAACATTCGAAAAATCGCCCGCATCGATAAAACGGAAGGTGGAACGCTGGTATTGGAAAACGGTGCACAGATTCCGATGTCGCAACGCAAACGCGATCAGATCATTGCTTTGTTGAACGGTTAAGAACTTAAAAACTCAGAAACTCATGCACTATTAGTTTATGAGTTTTTAAGTTTCTGAGTTTTTCATTTAATCAATTATGGAAGTGTTCCCATCACTTTTCCATGAAACCTCATCACTTACGGAAACGCCCAAATTAGATAAGGATTGACATCTATGTTTGTTGTATAAAACAACTCAAATGATGAAAAATTACACAACCGTTCAGTTATTCCGATGCTTAGTGTTGGGAATAATTGCCTCTATCAACTGTGGTAGTTTATTTGCCCAAGGCGACGATTTCAGACGAAGTCAAAAAATCGTAAGTTCCAACCGGCATTCTGATAACCAATTCGGTAGCACCGTTGCTATGTCATCCGATGGAAATTATGCCATGGTGGGCGAACCGAATGCAATAACCAATGAACTGGACCAAGACTCTATTTATGCTGCCGGAGCCATTTATATTTATGAACGAAACGCAAACGGCAGTTGGGACGAAGTTCAAAAACTGGTTGCCCCTGTTCGTGCTACCGGTGATCAATTCGGAACCGCAATCTGTATTTCCGGTGATTATGCACTAGTCTCTGCACCTCAGGAAGATGAAAATGCAGCTGAAACGGGCACCTTAACAGAAGCAGGAGCAGTTTACGTAATTAAGCGTAATGGTTCTGGCGTATGGTCTGTTGTGCAAAAACTGGTTCCGAACGACCGGGTTGCCTACGAGTACTTTGGTCAGAGTGTTTCTATTGATGGAACACAAGCCATTATCGGTTCTCCCTATAACTCAACAGATGCAAGTAACTTAAACAATGTTACAAGTGCAGGTGCTGCTTACTTGTTCAATCTCAATGGTAACGTTTGGTCACAAACGCAAAAAATTGTCGCACCAACACGCAATTCCGGTGATCTTTTCGGCTATTCGGTTTCCGTTTCAAGTGCATTTGCCGCCATTGGTTGTCCTTCTCAAGATACGGATGCTTCTAACTTGAATCCGTTAACGGATGCCGGAGCGACTTATGTCTACGAGTTTTATTCTAATATTTTCAATTTCTTTCAAAAACTAACGCCAACTGACCGTGTAAGCGGTGACAATTACGGACTTTCCGTTTCCATGGAAGGTTCACGTATTGCCGTAGGTTCGCCACGCAATAGTTTCGATGCAAACGGGCTCAATGGAATGAATTATTCAGGTTCCATCTACGCTTACCGATTGTTGGTTTCTCCATCACTTGCATTTTACTTCGATGGTAAAATGACCAGCACAGATAGAAGTGTAGATACCTATGTTGGGTATAATATTAAACTGAGTGGTGACTATATCATTTCTTCATCGTTAAGTACTACAGATGAAAATGCAGCCAATCCGATAAGTGGCGCAGGAGCAGCTTATATTTTTAAGCGTACTGCCACCTGGGACCAATGGCAAAAAAAATGTGCTCCGATACGTGAGCAAGACGATCAGTATTCCTCTGTGGGTACCCGGTGTGGTGTTGCCCTTAGTTATAATCCAACAACAGCTGAAATGATTGCGCTCATCGGTGCTCCATACGAAGATGATGATTTGCAAGAAACCAATCACATCGATTATGCAGGCTCAGCTTACTTTTACGGGAAATGTACCAACACTGCTACTCAGGTTACGTTGACTGCTTGTAACAATATTTATTGGCTCGGAAATTATTATGATGCAAGTGGCACTTATCAAGATACCATACCAAATGCAATTGGTTGCGACAGTATCATTACGCTTCAGTTAACCATCAACTTTTTAGACACCACACTTTCTTATACCAACGGAAACCTGATTGCCAATCAATCCAATGCAAACTACCAATGGTTCAACTGTCAAACCAACCAACCCATTGCAGGTGCCACTTCTCAATCATTCACACCAAGTGTAAACGGCTTCTACTTTGTAGTTATTACGAGTAACGGCGGTTGCAGTGATACGTCTGAGTGTGTGTTGCTCAACGATGTCGGATTAAATGAAGGAAGTATTTCAACCATCACCTTGGCACCAAATCCTGCCAGTGAATCGTTCACCGTTACCAGCTCTGAATTGATCGAAGAATTAGTGATCAGCGACGTGTCTGGGAAAATCATTCAAACCGTTACACCAACAGTTTCTGCCAATCAACTGGAAGTAAACGTATCGGCTATTCCACGTGGTATCTACTTCATACGCGTCAGTGGTAACAATGGTGCCGGGAAAGTTCAAAAAATCATCTTACGCTAATTTAACGCCAAACAAATCATGAATAAAAGTATCCTATTCAGTGCATTTTTAGTGTGTAGTTTCTACAACTTTGCGCAGAACTTTTCATACGGCTGGCATTCATCGAATAATTCGATTGAAAGTAATGAGTCCATTGACAGTAAAGTATATCACGACACGCTTTATGTCCTGTCCCAATTTTACGGCGATTCACTCGATGCAAATCCGGGAACTCCGGTAGATCTGATCCTTGCTTCCGGACAAAACAATACATCCAGGGTGTATTATATCACAAGCTACACCTTAGACGGAAGTTACATTTCGTCAAAAAAACTGTTGGAATCGGCCGTAAGTTATGTTGATGTTTCCGATTTTGAAATCGATCAAAATGGTCAATTGATCCTTCTTGGATATGCAAATGTCGATTTGTCGGTGTATGATCTGGATTTCAACCCTTTGGCAGCAACAGCAGGATCTTACTCGCTTTCTACCAACGGAACCATTAGCTTCATTGCGTTTTATGAAAACACCGGCAACTATGTTGGGCATATTGAATATGTTGTGGATGCAATCAATTCGGCTCATTTCAATGATGCGGCAGTAACCAATCAAAATGAGTTGGTTGTAGTAGGTGATTTGTTCGGAACAATTGATTTGGATTTCACCGGAGCAACCGACCAGCACACATCTGCCGGAGATTACGATGTGTTTTTGTTAAAGATCAATCTCGACAATTCAACCTATCAATGGGGGAAACAATTCGGTGGAACAGCCTATTCAAGTGGCGTATTGATTGAAACACGTAACAACCGAATTGCACTACTTGGTGAATTCGAAGACGCTACATTAGACTTAGATCCGAGTGCTGCTCCGTTTAACATCACCAATTCAACCGGATACAATAACCTGTTCATTTCCTTATTCGACTTAACCGGCACGTTCATCAACGGCATTGGATTGGGTGGAAGTAACGACGATTTGAGTCTGTGGGGATTGTCAATGGATGCGGATGATAACGTTTACCTTCAGGGTATCATGTATCAGGGAAATACCCTGGATTTGAATCCTGCATTCGGAACGGCCATGGTTCCCAATACCCACTCATACAATACATTCTTGGCCAAATACAACATCAATCTGGGATTGTCTTGGAGCCGCTATTTACTCTCGGATGAAGACATTGATTACAATGCGGCGTATAATCGTTCATCTATTTTCACCAACAATTCGTTTGTCGCTATGGCAATAGAAATTGGAAGCGGACCTATTATTCTAAGTGACGGTACGAATACTGATACACTTACAAATAACTCAGAATACGGATTGTTTATTGGCGCTTTTAATCGTTTTAACGGTGATCTGCTCAATCATGCAGTACTGGTTGCTGATAATGCAAACGGATCGTTCATAGATGTTGAACACCTAACGTGCGATGCTTACAACAATGTGTATGTAAACGGTTATTTTCAAAAATCCGTTGATTTTAATCAGTTTGATGCATCGGCAAATTTTGATACTTCCTTTTTATACTCGGTCAACTATTATGAATACAGCCCCTATACCTTAAAATTAGATTGGACCAGTGCTGCCGGTTTGGATGAAATGGTTCCAGATGTTTCAGCCACAGCTTATCCCAATCCGTCAACGGGGAATGTTTACCTGAAAGCAAACGGTGAAATAAAACACATTACCGTTGTTCAAGCGGATGGAACCTTAGTTGAAATCACTTCCGCTGTTATCAATGGAAACGAAGCGTTCATCGATTTATCGCAGCTAAAACAAGGATTGTACTTAATCAACATTCAAACAGGTGCAGGAATTGTCACCAAAACAGTAATAAAGAGCTAATCAACCAAAGCCAGGCTAGTTTAATAAATAAGTAGTCGATCCCGATTTGTGTAATGCAGATCGGGATTATTTATTCCCCCTACTCCGCCTGCTTGTTAATAATCACCTGAATGCGTTTTTCGTTTCCAACCAGCCAAACGGTATCGTCCAATTCAAACACTAAATCAGACTCAGGGTTCAGAATCCGTTCGCCATTGCGCTCCACTCCTACCACCAAACCGTGGGTTACCTCACGAATAGCCGTTTCACGAATGCTTTTCCCAATAAATTCAGACTGCTGCACTATGGTAAAATGGTGTAGCGAAATTTCTGTTTGAAAGGTCGGCTCCACCGTTTTTTGAAGCGAAGAAGCTATGTATTCTTCAAACTTGCGCAATTGTTCATCCGTTCCGATCACCGATAACACATCATTCGGGTACAGGCGTTCGTTCCTATTTGGAACATTGATGATCAATCCGTCGCGGCGAATCACTGCAATGTTAATTCCAAAGGTTTCGCGCAATTTCGATTCCATCAACGGCATTCCGATAAATGGCAATCCGGCGTGCATTTCAAGAATGGCCATGTGCGAATCCCAAGGAGTTTCAATAGCCGTAGTCAGGTTTAATTGTGCTTCGCGTTGATTGAGATTGGATAAAAACCGGAGTTCTATTCTGCTATAAAATTTCTGAATTCGATTGCGAAACGCTAACAGAAATAAGGTGGTAATCAATACTCCAGCAAGCGCCACCCAGGCAGAATACATTGTTTGAAACAAGAATCCCAGATAAAACAAGGCCAGTACCAATCGCGAAATCATAAGTGCCATCAACGGTCCGCGTTGTGAAGGTTTTTGCCACAACTTGGCAAATTCAGCCCGGTTTTTGGTTCTGAAAGCCAGCGCCCAAAGAAACGGTGACAGCAAAATCAATGTCAGCAAAGTTGTAATGATTCCACGCCATTCATTATCCGGCATGATGGGATACAAATACTTGGTGGTCACCAAAATAATGGTGATAATCACCACTGAAAAAATGACGGTATTGGTAAAATAAAAGCGTAAGATCTTTTTCCAGTCGCTAGCTTCCGTTACTTTCAACGCACCCAAACTGTAGTTGTTGAGTTTGTTGATCCACTTTCTCGGAAGACGCCTTTCTAACAATTGATAAAACGGTCCCGAAAGGCGAATCATAAAAGGTGTGGTGAATGTGGTAATTACGGAAACCGCCACGGCAATCGGATACAGAAAATCGCTGGTTACATTGAGTGTGAGCCCAAGCGTTGCAATAATGAACGAGAATTCCCCTATTTGCGAAAGGCTCATCCCGGATTGCACAGCTACTTTCAGCGGTTGCCCGGAAACAAGCGCTCCCAATACAACAAAAAACGGTTTTCCAAACAACAACACCAAAGTTGCCAAGAGTATCGGTAAGGCGTGAACCACCAGCATTTTCGGATCAATGAGCATTCCCACCGACACAAAAAAGATAGCGCCAAAGAGACTTTGTAATGATTTTAATCCGTGTTCAATTTTTTCGGCTTTGGTGGTTTCCGCCAATATCGATCCCATGATAAATGCTCCTAGAGCAGGCGAAAAACCGGCCATTGTTGCCAATACCACCATCAAAAAACAGAGTGCCAGTGACACGATCAGCAAGGTTTCTTCGTTCAGCAACCGGCGTAGTTGTTTCAATAACGAAGGCAAAATATAAATTCCCGAAAGAAACCATAAGATCAGAAAGAACAAGAGTTTCAGCACGGAAATAGCCATTTCAATTCCTTGAAAAGAACGACTCACGGCAACGGTTGACAAGACCACCATCAATACAACCGCTACAATATCTTCCACCACTAAAACGCCCATCACAATCCCGGAGAATTTCTGGCTTTTCACTCCCAGTTCGTCAAATGCTTTAATGATAATCGTTGTGGAAGCAATGGCTAAAATCCCACCCAGGAATAAACAATCCATGTTGTTCCATCCTAAAATCTTTCCAATCAAAAAGCCAACCAACATGGTCATTCCGACACCTGTAAGCGCTGTAATAACGGCTACACCGCCCACTTTTAGTAATTTCTTAAAACTGAATTCAAGCCCCAATCCAAACAAGAGAAACAACACTCCTATTTCGGCCCAGATTTTTACGCTGTCAATTTCAACAACCGACGGGAACACATTAAAATTAGGTCCCACAAAAAAACCTGCGATAATATAACCGAGTACAACCGGCTGTTTCAACCATTTAAAAATCAATGAAATAACGGCAGCTACAATTAAAACAAGAGCGAGATCGTATATGAGAGGAGATAAATGTTGCATGTTATGGCTTTAATGTCATCTGAACATTTCCGAACCTAAAAATACGTTTTTTTACCGTCGTTTGGGCGATTTATGGGCAATTCTGTTTGTTTTAACGTAAAATGGGAACTTCATTTTGCGTGAGATCATTGCGTATTAAAACCACTTTTTACCTATTTTCACTGTATGAAACAAACCAAAGATCCGGGATTAGGAACTACTTATGACAAATCGGTAAAACGCGTATTGAATGAAGACGGAAGTTTCAACATTCATCGCGTGGGAACTGTAAGTACGTTTCGCGATTTCTACAAGTACCTGATTGATCTGCCAACCTTTAAGTTTGTCGGTTTTATCTTCCTCTTTTTCGTTGGAATGAACCTGTTGTTTGCCTTGGGATACCTCGCTATCGGTATGGAACAACTGAGCGGCATTACCCGAAAACAAAACCATCTAGTCAGTGCATTTTACTTCAGCGCACAAACGTTTACCACTGTTGGTTACGGAGCCATTGCGCCAAAAGGAAACGGAGCATCGCTGCTGGCATCGTTTGAAGCATTTTTCGGGTTGATCAGCTTTTCCATCGCAACAGGTCTTATTTATGGTCGGTTTTCCAGACCATCTACCAAAATCGCTTTTTCGCACAATGTCATCATAACCCCGTACAAAAACGGAAAGGCAATGATGTTTAAGATTGTGAACAAACGCAACAGTATTCTGCTCAACTGCAAAGTAAATATCACCTTGTCTATTGCCCACCAGGATCGCAAAGATGGACACATGGTTCGCGAATACTACAACCTTCCGCTGGAAACCGATTTTGTGCGTTATTTTCCGCTCACCTGGACATTGGTTCACGTAATCGATGAACAATCGCCACTTCATGAACTAAACATCGAACAGTTGCAGAGTCGAACATCCGAGTTGCTCATTCTCATAGAAGCTTTCGACGAAACGTATTCTCAAATGGTACTTCAAAAACACTCGTATGCTGATCATCAATGGGTTGAGAACGTGAAATTCAAGCGCAACTTTCATGCAAACGAAAGCGGTAAGATTGTGCTCAACATTCATGAATTAAGCGAATTGGAAGTCCTGTGATTTTTTACAATCACAGCGTTATTCAAGCAATTCACATCACTTTATTGGTTATTTTTGAGCCATGTCACAACAACTTCGACTTGCGGTTAGTTATCCGGTAATGGAGCATTTTTACACCCTTCAAGGTGAAGGAAGGTATTCGGGTACCGCAGCCTATTTTATTCGCCTAGGTGGTTGCGATGTGGGATGTGTTTGGTGCGATGTCAAAGAATCGTGGGAAGCCGATGCGCATCCTAAAATGACCGTTGAAGCATTGTTACAAGAAGTCACGAATTATCCCGGAAACCTTGTTGTCATAACAGGTGGTGAACCAGCTATGTATGATTTGACTCCGTTGGTAGAAGAACTCAAAGCTGCAGGAAAATACGTTGCCATTGAAACTTCCGGAGCTCATCCTTTGGTTGGCAATGTGGATTGGTACACGTTTTCACCAAAAAAATTCAAAGCACCTGTTGCCGAAGCCTATACCAAAGCTTCTGAATTAAAAGTGGTGATTTATCATTCGTCTGATTTTGCCTGGGCCGAAGAGCACGCACGTAACGTTTCGGAAGACTGCCGTTTGTACTTGCAACCGGAATGGTCAAAACAGGAACGATTATTGCCTGAATTGATTGAATACGTTAAACAGCATCCGAAATGGACAGTTTCGTTGCAAACACATAAATACTTACAAATACCTTAAACGCATGAGAATTATCGGTATTCTGCTTTTTGTCTTCACCTTCGTTTCGTGCTCGAGCGCGCAAAAAGGGTACTCCACTACCAACAAAAAAGCCATCACGCTTTTCGAAGAAGGTAAAAAAGCACCGGAGGTTACGCGCGATCCGCTAACCGGTCGACCGAATTACAAAGAAGGAATTCGACTCATGGACAAAGCCCTGGAGAAAGATCCGAACTTTTGGGAAGCGCACGTTGTTGCCGCCGAGTTTGCCGAATATGCCAATTTAGCCGATGTGGCCATTGATCATTATTTAAAAGCATTGGCGATCAATCCTGAACACAGTCCTTCTGGAAGTACCTATTTCTATTTAGGAAATTTGTATTCCGTTACCGGAAAATACGATGAATGCATCAAAACCTTGGATTTGTACATCAACAATCCGCGTGCAAACCCAGAAATGGTAGCCGATGCCCAGGAAATCATTGCTTCGGCTCAATTTGCCAAAGAAGCCATAAAAAATCCAACGAAGTTTGAACCGATCAACCTCGGTCCGGGCGTGAATACCGCCGATCCGGAATACTTCCCAACTATTACTGTTGACGGAAAAACCATTCTCTTTACACGTTTGATCAAAGACAGTCGCGTTGAAGGTCCGTTTCCGAAACAAGAAGATTTTTACGTTTCGAACCTTAGCGCCAACAATGCCTGGCAAACCGCGGTAGCAATGCCCAACAATATCAACACGGTTCGCAATGAAGGCGCTCCAACTATTTCTGCCGACGGAAGAAGTTTGATTTTTGTAGCTTGTTCCATGGGCGATGTCTTGGATTACGGCGATAATAGAACCGGTCGTGGAAGTTGTGATTTATTCATCACCAAACGATTGGGAAGCAAATGGACCAATCCGGAAAACCTTCCCGGGAAAATCAACAGTGGAAGCTGGGAATCGCAACCATCTCTTTCAGCCGATGGAAAAACCTTGTATTTCGTGAAACGTGTAAGCGCTCGCGGAATGACACAAGATGCCGATATCTTTATGTCGACCTTGCAGGATGACGGAACATGGGGCTTACCTGTTCGCCTTTCCAATAACGTGAATACACCCATGATGGAAGAATCGGTATTGATTCACCCGGATGGAAAAACATTGTACTTCTCATCGCGCGGTCATCAGGGAATGGGTGGTTTGGATATTTACGTTTCACGAATGGATGCCAGCGGAAACTGGGGGAAAGCCGAAAACTTAGGTTATCCGATCAATACGCGCTTCGATGAAAACTCGTTGATGGTGAGTTCAGACGGTGAAATTGCCTTCTTTGCCTCCGATCGCGAGGGCGGTTACGGTGATTTGGATATCTATTACTTTGAAATGCCGGAAGAACTTCGTCCGACCAAAACCTTGTACTTCGACGGTTTGGTTTACAACATCGACACAAAGAACCCTGTACCAGGCAAATTTTCACTCATCGATTTGAAAACAGGAAAAGAAGTCATTCGCTCAGAAGCCGACGGAATTACAGGTGCGTTTACCGTTACCTTACCTGTAGATCGCGAATATGCGTTGAGTGTAAGTTATCCCGGATACAATGACTTTTCAGCGCATTTTAATATGACCATTCCAGACGAGCAAGAAGTCATTCACATGGATGTGCCGATGGTTCCGCTTAACAGTATCGCTCCGGTTTCATTGCGCAATGTATTCTTCGATTTGGCCAGCGCCAACTTACGACCTGAATCTTCGGTTGAGTTGAACAAATTCCGTGACTTCCTGAAAGCCA
>Ga0302292_1001307_pt1 | contig 16218 bp, 14 predicted proteins | sample III_Fen_N2_1_FD_194553 | JGI IMG/M metagenome (GOLD analysis project Ga0302292, IMG submission 194553) | Peat permafrost microbial communities from Stordalen Mire near Abisko, Sweden - III_Fen_N2_1 | ecosystem: Environmental > Terrestrial > Soil > Wetlands > Permafrost | place: Sweden: Abisko...
AAGACAAAGTTTCGATACAAAGAATGTGTACCGATATGCGTAAAAGTGCTTCGTTGGAACCGCTTGCTTTGGCACCCGAACTGCGCAGTCCGCTCGATTATATAAAAATACTTCCCCAAATGCTTCCAGTATTAAATGTGATACGGAAATTCGGAAGAATGACTTGCAGTGAGTATTTCGACAAACTGAATTTTAAAAGTAAACGAATTAAATCGGTTTTCTTTTCGCTCTATGGCAACCGCGATTTTTCAGCATTAGCTTTTATTTTTATGCTCGGTTGGTACAATCAGAAAAACGCCGGATATATTAAGGGTGGTTCTTATCCGTTGGCACAACGCATGGTGGAGAAATTCCAAAAACTGGGTGGAAAGCTATTCTATAAAAAGAAAGTGGAAAAAGTGATTGTAGAAAATAATATTGCCAAAGGAGTTTTACTAAGTGATGGAAAAATCGTTGAGGCCGATTATGTAATTGGTGCGGCTGATGGATATTCCACCATTTTTAAGATGCTTGATGCAAAGTACATGTCAAAAGAAATTGATTTCGCGTATAAAAACTGGGAACTATTTACACCCATTGTTCAGGTTTCATTTGGGATAAATAAAGTTGTACCTTCCGATTCTCCGATTATCATAAATATCTCGAAAGACAAGCAGATTGGCAAAACAACGCTAGAAAATGGATATTCGGTCATGAATTATTCGTTCGACACTACCATGGCACCCGAAGGAAAAACAACCATTGTTCTGCGGTTTGACAGTCCGTGGAAGTTGTGGGAAAACATGGATGCCCAAGAATACAAAGCCGAGAAACTGCAAATTCAGAAAGATGCCACAGCATGCCTTGAAAAAGAATATCCGGGCATAACGGAATTTATTGAAGTAATGGATGTGGCAACGCCAAAAACGGATGTAAAATATACCGGAGTAAAAGATGGAGCTTACGAAGGATTTATGCCATCGAAAGATAACATAATGAAATCAATAAAAATGCAACTTCCTGGACTTCAAAACTTCTACATGGCAGGACAATGGCTTTTTCCTGGTGGCGGACTACCGCCTTCTGCTCAAACAGGTAAATGGGCGGTACAATTAATTTGCAAAAAGGAAAAGCAGAAGTTTTTGTTGGAAAAATTGCAATAAAAAATGATTCCTGTTTTCATTTCCCGACTTTAAAGGATTCATTTTTATGAAACTATTCTGCCTGCAAACGGAAACTCAATCCAACTAATTTTTAAACTATTGTTGAAAAATTAATGTTACTACTAAGTACCCTATTTACCCCAAATGGAAAGACTGGAATTAGTTAGAAGTGTTGTAAATTCTGTTTTATCAAATCAGGAAGACGTGAAGTTACGTTCTGAAGGTTACATCCATTTGTATGGAGTGGCTCAAAATTGTACTTTGCTGGCTATAAAAAGAAAATTGGATGTAGAATTGTGTACTATCATTGGGCTATTGCATGATATTTATACCTATAAGTATGGTTATGTAAAGGAACATGCAATTCTTGGTGCAACTGAAGCAGAAAACCTGTTGATTGATTTAGATGTATTTACCAAGGATGAAATTGAAATAATTAAAACAGCAATAAGCAATCATAGCGATAAGAAAACCAAACATGATAAATACAGCGAAATGCTTAAAGATGCTGATGTACTTCAAAATTCCCTTTACAACACTTCGTTTGAAATAAAACATGTAAAGAGACTAAAGAAAGTTTTCAGGAATTTAGGCATTAAAATGAAATTGAAAAAAGGAAAGAAACAGAATACCAACTAATTTCTTGAACTTGCGACTTCAACTTTAAATAAAACGGTAATAAAATGATCTCAATTATTGAGAATTATCATTCACTTGTCAAAAAATTTCAGGCTATAGAAAAAGGTCTGTCCGCCGAAGAAATTCATGATAAAAGAGTTCTTCTCCGACGCATTTTCCCGATGTTGGCAGCTTACAATATCAAAGCATCAAAAGTAAAGAATGGAGAGATAACTTTCAATCTTTTTGGCAAACTACGTGACATTCAGGTTCAGCTTGAAAATCTCGAAAAGTCCGAACTGCCAACAGAGCTGATTGAATATCAACATTTCTTGAAAAAACGAGAAGTGAAAGTACAGGAAAAAGTACGGAAGTTCTCAAAAAAGAAAGTAATTAAATTCCCGAAACTAGACAAAGATATTCCTATTGACAATGCAAAACTTATTTCAAAGGTCAATAAGCAGCTTGAAAAACTCATCGAGAAAATAGAGTTTCTGAATATCGCAAATGTATCTGATATTCACGACTTGCGGATTGAGTTTAAGAAATACCGCTATTTAATAGAGATTTTGGCAATGATAGAAAGTATTGATGAGGCGAAAATCAATGACCTAAAAACTTATCAGGATTTGTTGGGCGAAATTCATGATTATGAAGTATTAATGGATGGGATTAAAGCATATTGTAAAAAAAGAAAATTGAAAGATGTGGATATAGAATGGTTGGAAAATAAACAAAATTCATTGGTTGGAACTTTTGAAAACGATACCGAAAAACTTATTGAAGTTTGCCGGAATGTCATTAAACCTGAAGCCCACCACAACTCCGAATAATTAGTTTTAATATTTTATGAAAGAAGAAAATGACATTAATATTTTCAGGGTTACCGATGGAAGCAAGTTTTCGTTGGCAGATTACCCAACAATAGTCGGTAAAAAAAACATTGACAGAGAAGAAGGCGAGTTGTTGATTCAAAAGGACATTGAAGAATTGGCTACTTTACAGGATGTGTTGTATGCCGAAAACCGTCATGCCGTTTTAATCGTAATTCAGGCTATGGATGCTGCCGGAAAAGATGGAACTATCAAGCACATAATGTCGGGCGTTAATCCGGCAGGAGTAAAAGTAAGCAGTTTCAAAGCACCATCCACTACTGAAGTGAATCACGATTATTTTTGGCGACATTATATAGCTTTGCCGGGTAAGGGAGAAATTGGCATTTTCAACCGCTCGCATTATGAAAATGTGTTAGTAACCAAGGTACATCCTGAAATTATTCTCAGCGAAAAACACCGCGATATCAAATCGTTGAAAGATATTGATAAGTCTTTCTGGAAAGAGCGGTACAAACAAATTTGCAGGTTTGAGAAAAATCTGGCTGAGAATGACACATTGATTTTGAAATTCTTTTTGCATGTTTCGAAAGATGTACAAAAGAAACGGTTCCTCGACCGAATAGATAATCCAAAAAAGAACTGGAAGTTTTCATCAGCTGATTTGAAAGAACGTGCATTTTGGGACGAATATCAGTCGGCTTACCACGATGCAATAACCAATACCAGTGCAGAATCAGCGCCCTGGTTTGTTATTCCGGCCGATGAAAAGTGGTACACCCATTATTTAATTGGAAAAATAATTTGTACCGAACTCCAAAAGCTCGACTTGAAGTATCCTGTTATTTCGGACGTTGAGAAGGAGGCTTTAAAGAAAGTAAAAGAAATGTTGTTGAACGAATGAAGATAGATTACATGATCGTTTCAGGAATGCCGAAACTTCAAAGCCAACATTGAGTAAGCCTCTTTTAATATTGAATGGAGGGAGCACAAATTGAATTGTGCTCCCTCCATTTATTTTGTAGATCATACGAAAAGAAACTTTAAATCTGTACAACTAAGTATTTGGAAACACTCCAGAACTTGGAAGGATTAGCGATTTCAATCGTGATATTCTTGTCGTCACCCGTTGTCAGTTTATAGCTGTCCATGGGGTGCGATGAAATAATTTTTGCTTTTTTACTGTTTGTGGGAATTGATGTAACATTTCTCAAGTCCACCTGAGTAAAGACAGATTTATCAAAGTCGATACCCAACACTTTCTTAGCCTGAAAGAGTCCGGTATTCGAAATAATCTTTGCATCTTTGAGCTTCTTAGACGATGCAATGCAATACCACGCGGTATTGAGATTGGTATCCTGTACCTTTAGCGTAGATTTTTGTTGTTCTAGTAAATCCTGCTGATCGGCAATATTTTTGTTTTGGGCAGACACGGTAGTGTTTAGATCATTGATTTTAATGTTTTTCTGTTCCAGCTCAGCCTGTAGTGATTGAACTTGTACTCCCTTTTCATCCAGTTCGCTTTGCAGGCGAATAATTGTTTCGGCCAACTTGTTATTGGTTTTCTTATTTTTAGCTGCCAATTGTCGAAGTTCAGCAATTTTTGCCTTGTTTATATCCATAGCTTCTTTCAAAGCAGTCATTTGAGCAGCAATAATTTGTTTTCTGTTACTTGTTTTACTCTCTGCTCCTTTGAGATTGATTTTCATCTGACTTTCGCTTTGGCTTATCTTTGAGAATCCGATTTCAATATCGTTCAAGAGGGCAAGCGTTTGGTTGTAATTGGAGTCCAAGGTCTGCTTAACTTGTTCAACAGAATCGCGCTGGGCAACCGCTGCTTTGTATTTTCCCGATTTTTCGACACATGATGTTGCGATAAACGCCAGTGTCAACATAATTGCGTAAAATTTAATTGTTTTCATTTTTTTGAGTTTAATGGTTTTTCGATTCATTCTATTTTTACAAAGTTCCATGATTTTACGGAGTTAAGTGTTACATAATTCTTTTAGAGAGTTACATGATTCATACTTTCTCTGTTGGCGAATCGGCAACTCCTTCCTGTGGTAAGATATCAGGCAGGTCAAGTCGTGCGACACCAATTCGGGCATCTGCCATTCCGTAATATACATCAAAGCGGTTGGGCATACCCAGATCATCGCGTCGGTCAATACCTGTAGGGAACACAACATTTGGCACTATTCCATTCCGTTCTTCAGGCATAATCGGATCAAGTACCGAATCTGTCGAACGATAGAGAATTGATTGTGGACGTTCTTTGGAAAGAACCATGATTCCTGCCGAATAACAGAGATGTTTTGTTTCATCTTCTGTGTCTGAAATCTCACTTACACCGTGATAAATTATCAACCAACCATGTTTTGTAAGAATGGGCGGAGTGCCGCCACCAATTTTAAGCCGTTCCCAAGGAGATACCGGTGTAGCAAGTCGGTGGTGCGAATTAAATAAACCGAGTTCATGTAAATCCTTACCTTCTTCGGGCATAGGACAATAGGAAATCCACATACTTTCATGATAGATGTCTAGTTTTCGGGAATCTGCTTTTTTATCTGTATCTTCTGGGCGGGTATGCGGAAAGAGCGGTCGGTGAATAATGGCCATCTGTCTTTTACCCGAATGGTTGGGAATGGCAATAGGGAAAAGGGAGGCATCTTTGTCGTTGACGTGAGCAAAATCAATACCGATAAATGAATCAAACTTTGCGAGTCCAAGTCGTTCCCAATGAATCAGGTCTTCTGAGACTGCAAAGGCTATGCGTGGCCCTATTTTAGAATTCGCCGTGTAACTCATTATATAACGTTTGAGTGGTTCAACATAGGTTACCCTTGGATCTTCACAACCACTGGCACCATCATCCCTAAGTTCATAATCGGCTTCAGGTTGCAGGGCTATTCCGAGTCTTTCCACTCCGCAAGGATCGCCCGCATCATTAAATAAAACCCGGGCAATGCCAATTCTGGAATAATTTCCTTTTGCAACGATGCGAGGGAAAAGGTACAGCTTACCATCGGGACCACGAATAGCAGCGGGATTCAGGGTACCTTCCACTTCCATTGGATTTCCGGGTTCAGGTTCCATAATCATTCCCATTCGTTGTAATTTTAGTCCACTCATATTTTGCCTCTCTTTTGTTTTTTTACATAGACCCCAGACAAGCAATAATCGTTTCGATTACCCGTTTCGTTTCTTCAGGGTCTTTTATCCTGATAGACACGGCTCCTGTTTCTTTGGCCGGATAATCGTTTCCTCCGGGAAATATTGCATCCCCAATAAAAATCATTTCTTTAATTTCAATGTTTAGTTTATCCCGAAGTTTCATGATTCCGTAAGCTTTGTCAATTCCGGGTTTAGTAATGTCAACTGAAGTTGTTCCACCCAGATGAACAGAAAACTCAGGGATGGATACACTCAGTATTTCCTGAATCTTTTTCCGTTTTGCGAAATCAGTATCCCATTTTGTCTTTTCTTCGATGGGTGCTTGTTGACCCAATGCGGAATAAGTTATTTGGCTGCCACGGTCTTCAATCTCGTCACCCCAAATCTGTTCAATCTCAAAGTCGGTTGTATTGAGTGCATTTTTCAACTCATTTATAATTCTAGTCTTTTCTTTTGGACTGAAATCTTCGGAATATATTTTTTTCCATGCTTCGTCATATTGATAGAATTGTGTGCCGCAGGTTGGAAGCAAAGATAAGTTTTTCAATATTTCGTCTTGAGGAAGATTGGAGAGAATCTGTTTTTCGAACTGTGGCCATCCGCCACCTGAAATAATAGCTACTTTGACAATACCGAGCAAATCATGCAGCAATGATGCCATTTCAATATCAAGTGACGATTTACTTTCAGCAAGTGTTCCGTCTAAATCAAATACAATAAGTCTTTTCATTGAGAATATTAATGTTGTTCGGTTTATTTATCCATTTTGTCATTATATTCACCCTTTCGTGCGGCTGAGTTGCACATTGCTCTATGATATAAAGCCTTTTGAGCTTCAGGCACATTGGCTTCTTTTCCAAGCCAGATGCCTAAAGCCGGTTGTTGAATAGCCCGACCAAAGGAAAATGATAATTCCCACGGAAGTTTATTCTTAAACCGAATATTCATGGCATTTAAGCGGGCCGATGCCAGTTCGGAAGTCTGACCTCCCGATAAAAAAGCAACTCCGGGAACAGCTGCAGGAACTACACGCAGCAAACACTTTACTGTTGAATCGGCTACTTCGTTTACTGATTCCTGTTTTGTACAACTCAATCCGGGTACTACCATATTTGGTTTTAAAATCATTCCCTCGAGCAGTATTCCGTGCCGGTAAAGCTGCTCAAAAACTATATGCAGGACTTGTTCGGTAACTTCAGAACAACGTGATAAGGAATGATTGCCATCCATCAGTACCTCTGGTTCGATAATCGGAACTAACCCCACGCCCTGACACAAAGCTGCATAACGGGCTAGTGCTATGGCATTGGCTTCTATGCATTCGGTTGTTGGAATATTTTTACCTTTAATTGTGATAACTGCCCTCCACTTGGCAAAACGTAAACCGAGTTCTGCGTATGCTTTGAGCCGGTTGCGAAGTTTATCCAATCCTTCGGTAATTTTTTCTTCAGGATGTCCCGCCATGTATATAGTTCCGGCATCAACTTTTATTCCGGGAATAATTCCTTTGTCGGTAATAGCTTTGATAAATGATGAGCCATCTTTAAGCAGTTGGTGAACTGTTTCGTCAAATAGAATTACAGCACTAATGCTCTTATTCAGATCAGGAGTAGTTACAATCATCTCGCGGTAATCCCGTCTGAGTTCCGCTGTTTCGGGAATTCCCAGTTTGGCAAATCGTTTGTTGCAGGTTGGTAGGCTTTCATCCATAGCCAACAAACCTTGATTGTTAGCAACCATTGCTTTGGCGGTGTCTATCAGCTTTTGTGTTTTCATTCTCTATTGGCAATTCGTCGATTGGTAATTCGTTCACTCGTTCACTGGTAATTTGTTGATTGGTAATTTGTTCACTTGTCAACTTATTTTCTTGTAACTTGTAACTCGTAACTAATCCCTGTTTACTCGTCTACTCGTTTACTATTTTCCTCGTAACTAACTATCAATCCTGTTTTTTTGTAGGAATAATGTAAAGTGGTATAGTAGTTTTCTTAAGTACATCAGCAGCCTGACTTCCCAAAATAATATTTTCCAACCATTTACGGCTATGCGAACCCATAACAATAATATCAGCGTTGAGATCTTTGGCTGTTCCTAAAATAACATAAGCTATATCTCCGAATTCTATTTCCGTGCGGATAGATTCATCTCCCAATTGTTTCTTTGCTTTATCCAGAAATTTCTGAATTGCTATCCGCAAATCGCCTATGATATCAACCTGCCATTCGCGTGTGTATGTGTAAGCAGAGTAGTAGGCCGGCTGTTCGGATATCACGTGTAATAAAATTACTTCTGCATTCATGGCTTTAGCCATGGCAAAACCTTGTAAAGCTACTTTCTCAGCAGTTTCATCATAATCAAGTGCAATCAATACTCTTTTTACTTGGGTCGTTTTCATATTTGTCTGTTTATATATTATTTGTAGTCAAACATTACGTTAAACTACTGGAAATTGAGGCATTTTTCGACAATACCATATTCCAGTTATTTCAAATTCTAATGCGACAAAGTTCAGTAACTTTTACTGATATGATGTTACATAACTCTTTCTAAAACTTGTAAGATTCACACATCCTTTCACTCATATAATTATCAGGATATTCAACAAGTGCCCACATTTAGGCGCAGTCTGGAGCCAACACCTAACATTATACGCTACACTCAACAGGGCTATGTTGCGTATATCTCGTAACCAATCCTTGTCTACAGGTTTACTCGTCTACTTGTTTACTGTTTTCTTGTAACTCGTAACTCTTTATAAAATCCTTATATCTCACCCTGTATTTTTGATTTTATGCTTATACCTTCCACAGTATTTTTGCATCGGATAAACAGGGAGCTTAAACAGCAATATTTTAAGCGATTTAAAAACTATATGAAATGGAAGCACTCATTGAATTACTTGAACTAGTTGGAGGTGTGATTCTCGTTTTTGCAGCTGGTTATACTTTTGCCCGTATTAGTGGCTATGATGAGTATTACGACAAAATGTTATACGACGACGAATCGGATGCATATATTACAATTCAAAAAAGCAACGAGGATAATGACGATGATATTATTCATCAATTATACATTTAAATAATAACTAAAATGGAAACAAAACTCTTAATGGTCGCAACCACCGAAACGAGTAGCACTACTGGCTATATTATCGGGGCAATTATAGCCGTGGTTATACTTGGTTATTTGATTTATTCACTTATTAAACCGGAGAAATTCTAACAACGAATCATTCTCATAATAACAAAACGATATGTTTACAACGTATGATTTTTTACAGATTATCATCTTTCTCGGGCTGCTGATAGGTTTAACACCTGTCCTGGGAAATTTTATGTACAAAGTGTTTACCGGCGAAAAGCACCTAATGTCAGCTCCGCTTGGTTGGCTTGAACGATTGACATATAAGATTGTTGGTGTTGATGCTACAGAAGAGACAAACTGGAAAAGCTACACATTCGGATTACTGACGTTCAACTTAATCGGCTTTCTGTTTGTGTTCCTGCTTCAGTTGACACAGGCATTTCTACCATTAAATCCAGCTCATTTAACCAATGTCTCGTGGCATTCAGCGTTTAATACCGCTGCGAGTTTTATGACTAACACTAACTGGCAAGGTTACGGCGGTGAAACCACATTGAGCTATTTAGTGCAAATGCTGGCGCTTACCGTTCAAAACTTTGTGAGTGCTGCTACCGGAATAGCGGTTTTATTGGCTTTAACCAAAGGACTTTCACGTAAAACCACAGACAAACTTGGTAATTTCTGGGTGGATTTGACCCGCTCTACCTTGTATGTACTTTTACCACTTTCCATTGTATTCGCAGTTTTTCTGGTGGGACAAGGTGTTATTCAAAACTTTGATACCTATCAAACAGCTCACACATTACAAGGTGCACAACAAGTAATCCCAATGGGACCTGTGGCTTCGCAGGAAGCGATTAAACAGCTTGGAACAAACGGTGGTGGTTTCTTTAATGCTAACAGTGCTCATCCGTTTGAAAACCCGACTCCATTGAGTAACTTGCTTGAAATGCTGGCTATTCTATTGATTCCTGCCGGACTAACCTTTACTTATGGTAAAATGGTAGGTTCTAAACGACAGGGTTGGACAATTTTCATTGTAATGATGATTTTATTACTTGGTGGTTTAGCCATATCCTTGTATGGTGAGTATTCAGCCAATCCTATTCTTGGCCACTCAGCACTGATGGAGGGAAAAGAAACGCGGTTTGGAATAACTAACAGCGTACTTTGGTCAACCTCCACTTCGGCAGCTTCTAACGGATCGGTAAACGCTATGCACGACAGTCTATCACCATTGGCAGGAATGGTAGCAATGATTAATATTATGCTTGGCGAAATTATCTTCGGTGGTGTGGGTGCAGGCATCTACGGTATGGTTGTATTCATTATTCTCACGGTATTTATTGCCGGATTAATGGTAGGTCGTTCGCCTGAATACCTTGGTAAGAAAGTGGAAGCATTTGAAGTGACCATGGCGATCATAGCAAATCTGGCAACCTCTTTCGTCATTTTGCTATTCACGGCATGGGCGGCGGTGAGCGCCGTTGGCTTATCCAGCCTGAACAATGCCGGACCGCACGGATTTTCCGAAATTCTTTACGCTTTCAGCTCTGCAGCCGGAAACAATGGTAGTGCTTTTGCCGGACTCAATGCCAATACGGTTTTCTATAACCTGCTTCTTGGAATAGGGATGCTGATTGGGCGATTTGGAGTAATTATTCCGATACTGGCTATTGCCGGAAATATGGCAAAAAAGAAAATTACCCCGGTATCAACAGGAACTTTCCAAACAGATAACTGGCTATTTGTTTCTTTACTAATCGGCGTAATCATTATTGTCGGAGGATTGACCTATTTCCCGGCCTTATCATTAGGCCCGATAGTAGAACATTTATTAATGAATCACGGAATTACTTTTTAAACCCCTCTATCCCTAACAGGGAATGAAAATAATTAGCATTATGACAACAAAATCAAATAAAAGTATCTTCAACAAAAAGCTACTTGCGAGGGCTGCGAAAGACAGCGTAATAAAATTAAGTCCTGCTGTTCTGATAAAAAATCCGGTTATATTTATAGTTGGTATCGGAGCAACTCTGACAACTATCATTGTTTTTATCGGGATTTTTCAGGGAGGATATTCATCCTTCAATTTACAGATTGCCATTTGGCTGTGGTTTACGGTGCTTTTTGCCAATTTCTCAGAAGCTATTGCCGAAGGACGTGGAAAAGCCCAAGCCGAAAGCTTGCGTAAAAACCGCACGCAAACTGTTGCCCGTAAAATGGTTGGCGACAAAGAAACCGAAGTGTTAGCTCCCGATTTACGCAAAGGCGATATTGTGGTTTGTGAAGTAAATGATATAATTCCATCGGATGGAGAAGTGATTGAAGGAATTGCCAGTGTCGATGAGTCAGCCATAACGGGCGAGTCGGCTCCGGTAATCCGCGAAAGTGGTGGCGACCGTTCGGCAGTAACTGGTGGAACCAAAGTTTTGAGTGATCGGATTCTAATCCGCATCTCTGCCGATGCCGGAGATACTTTTATCGACCGTATGATTGCATTGGTTGAAGGTGCCAAACGTCAGAAAACACCAAACGAAATTGCATTAACCATTCTGCTTTCAGGATTATCCATTATCTTTCTTTTGGCGGTGGTTACGCTTCCTGCATTTTTTGGATACAGTTTAAATGCTTCGGGAATATCACAGTCGCATAACCTATCTATACCGGTATTAATTGCACTACTTGTATGTCTTATCCCAACTACCATTGGCGGATTGCTGAGTGCTATCGGTATCAGCGGTATGGATCGATTGATTCAGAGAAACGTAATTGCTACCAGCGGACGTGCTATTGAAGCAGCCGGTGATGTGGATGTATTGTTGCTTGACAAAACAGGAACAATCACACTTGGTAACCGTATGGCAACCAATTTTGTTCCGGCTGAAAATGTAACGGTGGAAGAACTTGCCGATGCAGCTCAACTCTCGTCGCTTTCCGACGAAACGCCCGAGGGTCGTTCGATTGTGGTATTGGCCAAAGAAAAATTCAACATTCGTGGACGTGACATTACCCATTTGCATGCAACGTTTATTCCTTTCACGGCACAGTCGCGTATGAGTGGGGTAGATTTGAAAACACCCGAAGGAAAAGTACATCAGATTCGCAAAGGATCGTCGCAGGCCATTCAGGCTTTTGTGGAAGAAAACAATGGAGTTTATTCTCAAAAAGTAATTGACATTGTATCCGATTTAGCTCGTCAGGGAGCAACTCCGTTGGTGGTGGCCGAAGACAATAAAGTATTGGGGGTAATTCACCTGAAAGATATTGTAAAAGGCGGTATCAAACAACGTTTTGCCGAACTTCGTCAAATGGGAATCCGCACCGTGATGATTACCGGCGATAACTCGCTGACCGCTGCTGCCATTGCTGCCGAAGCAGGTGTGGATGATTTTATGGCTGAGGCTAAACCCGAAGATAAACTCCGTCGAATCCGTGAAGAACAGGAAAAAGGACACTTGGTCGGAATGATTGGAGATGGAACAAACGATGCCCCTGCTTTGGCACAAGCTGATGTTGGTATCGCCATGAACTCAGGAACTCAGGCTGCCCGCGAAGCCGGTAACATGGTTGATTTGGATAGTAATCCTACGAAACTGATTGAAGTGGTAGAAGTAGGTAAACAGCTGCTTATGACCCGTGGTGCGCTGACTACTTTCAGTATTGCCAATGATGTGGCCAAGTACTTCGCCATTATTCCGGCCATTTCCATTGCACTGTATGCCGGAAGCAACGGACAAGGACCTCTGTCAGCACTGAATATCATGCGACTTGGTTCGCCGGAAAGCGCGATTCTAAGTGCTATCATTTTCAATGCACTTATTATCATCGCACTCATTCCATTGGCACTGAAAGGAGTAACTTATAAGCCTATTTCTGCTAATAGAGCACTGACAAAAAACTTGCTGATTTATGGATTCGGTGGTTTGGTGGCACCGTTTATCGGAATTAAAATTATCGATTTATTGATAAATTTATAAAACCCCTAACCCCTAAAGGGGAACTTAATTACAACTGATTAAAAAAATACAGATATGAAACAGATAAAAAATTCATTGGAAACTTCTGATAATAGAAGTAATGAGACTCTTAATTCCCCTTTAGGGGTTAGGGGTTCTATGAAAACATTTGGTATCGCTTTAAAAATATTCCTGGTATTTACCATTCTTACCGGGATTGTATACCCACTTTTAGTTACGGGAATTGCACAAGTTGTATTTCCACATCAAGCCAATGGTAGCCTGATTTTAAAAGACAACAAGATAATAGGAAGTGAACTTATCGGACAACAATCCGACAGCACAATTTATTTTACGTCTCGTCCATCGGCAATTGGAAATAATCCACTACCTTCGGGCGGTAGTAATTTAGGACTGACCAGTGCAAAGCTGAAAGCTCAGGTTGCTGAACGAAAAAATAAATTTATAACTTTCAATCAGCTGGATAAAAACGTGGAAGTGCCGTCCGAAATGCTTTTTGCATCGGCAAGTGGACTCGACCCGCACATTTCTCTTGAAGCAGCTGGTCTGCAAGTCAATAGAGTTGCGACAGCACGGCACTTTAGTAATACTCAAAAAGAACGGCTGAAAACGCTTGTTGAGAAGATGAGCGAAGCACCACAATTGGGTTGTCTGGGTGAAAGCAGGGTGAATGTATTATTGCTGAATATTGCACTGGACAAACTTCGATAGTTACGAGATTTTAGTTACGAGTTACAAGACATTGGCCTTCAAAAAATAGTAACTACAATGTATTATCACGAAATAGGGATGAATTGGCAAAATAGGGATACATTGGAGTAAAACAGGGATGCATTGGATCAAAACAAAGATGTATTGTAACAAAACAAGGATACATTAAAATAAATCAGGGATACATTGTAATAAAATAGGGACGCATTGAACAAAACAGGGATGTATTGTAACAAAACAAGGATGCATTAGAATAAAACAGGGATGCATTGGATCAAAACAAGGATGTATTGTAATAAAACAGGGATGCATTGAACAAAAACAACATGTAAATGAACGACTTCGAAATAGACAGACCCAATCCCGACGAACTGTTGGCAGCACTGGCCAAAGAAGAAGAAAAAAACAAACGGGGAAGGCTAAAGATTTTTTTTGGGATGTGTGCCGGTGTAGGCAAAACCTACACCATGCTTCAGGCAGCGCATATTGAAAAAAAGAAGGGAAATGACATTGTCATTGGCTATGTGGAAACGCATAAGCGGAAAGAGACAGAAGCATTGGTACATGGTTTCGAAATCATTCCCCGCAAAGCCATTGAATATAAATCCACCTCCGTTGAGGAGATGGATTTAGACGCTATTATAGCTCGTCATCCCCAGATTGTGTTGGTGGATGAGTTGGCGCATACCAATGCCTCGGGAAGTCGTCACAACAAACGCTACCAGGATGTGCAGGAGCTGTTGGAAAACGGTATCAATGTTTTTACTACGCTTAATGTGCAGCATTTGGAAAGTCGCACTGATACGGTGGCACAAATAACAGGTGTGATTATTCGTGAAACATTGCCGGACTTTATTTTTGAAAATTCAGATGACATTGAATTGGTTGATATTACGCCCGACGAACTACTTCAACGACTCTCGGATGGAAAAGTGTATACGCCAGAACGTTCCAAAGAAGCGGTAAGTAACTTTTTCCGCAAAGGAAATATTACCGCTTTGCGTGAGATGTCTTTGCGTATTGTTGCCGACCGTGTCGATAACCAGTTGCACGATTACATGCAGGATAAACGCATCCGTGGTCCATGGAAATCGGGATTACATTTCCTTGTGGCTATTGGCGTAAGTCCTTCTTCGGCCGGTTTGCTCAAGTGGGCCAAAAACCTGGCATATACCATGGGAGCTAATGTCGAAGCACTTTATGTGGAAACCACACAACGCTTAACCCCACGAGATCATGAACAATTGGATGCCAACATTGAACTGGCCAAGGAACTGGGATTTAAAGTACGCATTGTCACTAACGACGACCTGGTAAAAGCCATTATAAGCTATGCCCAAAAAGAGAATATCACGCATATTATCGTTGGTAAATCTCGGTTGAGTAATCTGAAATCGTTACTGAAACTCGGTAATTTTGTGAATCGACTGATAAAATACAGCGGTAATATCGATGTTTATATCCTTGGTTCGGATACTCCGGTGGAAGACAAAATCAATATAAAAGCAACCATTCCAACCTTTACGTCGCGCAGTCGTCAATACCTCACAGTATCATTGATCGTTGCCCTGACGTCGGTATTGAGCTACTTAGTCAGAGATATTGTAGGTTATCAGGTGGTATCGGTCATCCTGCTATTTATGGTGTCGTTGCTGGCTTTGTTTTATGGTACCGGACCGGTGTTGTTTGCAGCAACAGCGAGCGCATTAATCTGGGATTATTTTTTTATACCGCCACAATTTACCCTGCTTATTCAAAAGCCGCTTGATATTTTGCTGTTGGTTATGTTCTTTATTGTGGCGTTGGTCAATGGCACATTAACGTCGCGAGTCCGTCGTCAGGAAAAAAAAATACGGATACGTGAAGAGCGAACCCATGCGCTTTATCAACTTACCAAGGATTTAAACTCTGTTTCCGGTTTCGACGAAGTAATTCAGATTGCCTACGATTTTATAAATCGTTACTTTAAACTGGAATGTAGCATTGTGGTCAAAAATGATGTGAATCAACTGGTAGTTATGCCGAAAGAGAACTCCACGATTCAATTGACCGAAAGTGAAATGAGTATCATCAATTGGGTAGAGAAGAATTCGATGAAAGCCGGAAATTTTACCAATACGCTTCCTTCTAACGAATACACTTTTTACCCATTGATAGGTAGTAGCAGTACGCTGGGTGTAATCGTGGTAAAGCAAACCAAAGTATTCACGCACGGCGAAGAACAGTTTTGGGAATCGTCGCTTGCACAAATTATTGGAAAATACGAACGCGAGTTATTGCGTAATGCCACACGAAAAACTTATATGATCAGTGAATCGGAAAAGCTGTATAAGACCCTGTTTAATTCCATCTCGCACGAACTTCGTATTCCGATTGCGGCCATTATGGGTTCGTCGGAAACATTATTGGAACAACATCTTCCGGAATCTATTCAAAAAGAACTGTATTCCGAAATCAATACGGCTTCCATTCGACTAAACCGCTTGGTAGAAAATCTGTTGAATATGTCGCGATTGGAATCGGGTAGAATTACTCCACATCCCGATTGGTGCGATGCTCAGGATTTAGTAAACTCAGTTTCGGAATTGCTTAGATACGAATTGGAATCCTTTACGTTTAAAACACATATTCCTAATGATTTTCCGTTGATTTATGTCGATTTCGGATTGATGG
>Ga0302292_1001308_pt1 | contig 16217 bp, 12 predicted proteins | sample III_Fen_N2_1_FD_194553 | JGI IMG/M metagenome (GOLD analysis project Ga0302292, IMG submission 194553) | Peat permafrost microbial communities from Stordalen Mire near Abisko, Sweden - III_Fen_N2_1 | ecosystem: Environmental > Terrestrial > Soil > Wetlands > Permafrost | place: Sweden: Abisko...
AATAGGGATGAATTTATAAATGAAATGCTTATTCTTTTAGAACCAGTCTTAAAAATAAAAATATCTAATCCAAGACTAATTGAAAAAATACGAGCAGATGCTGGTCTCGAAAAAGAACATTTCATAAAATTAAATGAAGTTTTGTCGTATGGCATTAGTGGAGATAGTGTACATATACACCTTGCTTCTTTAAAGGAGTTGCTCAGAGAGATAGGAAAAGAAAATTTATTGAATTTAATTTCTGATGGATTGAAAGAATTAGCTAAAATATTTGAGAAAGATGAGACTTTAATAAAAGTAACAGCTACCTCTATGGTTGTAACTAATAATCCAGATTACATGAGTCATTTTGGTTTTGTTATAAAAGGGCCAATTGGTAAAGAAGACAGAGAGAAACACTGGAAGGGGGATGAGAGAGATATTGGAGTAGCAGAAATGTCCAGAGAAAAGCTTTTGGGATATTTAGATAAGTAATAATTTGATTTAAAAAATAGTGTTAAGAGGGATCGAGGAACCTATTTCTTTTAAGGTATAAGAGTCGAAGCCCTACGAATTTAAGACCCAATAATAAAAACACCCGTTTAAAGGTGGTGTTTTTATTATTGGGTCTTAAATAAATTGTATTAGGAGCAGGATTTGAAGACTTTGAGCTTGTTGTTTTCAGATGTTAATTTTAAAAATCATATTACAGTGCTTGTTGGAAGTAAAACTTTTTTATTAGCCAGGTGAATACAATGTTTAATAATGGTACAGTAAATTACTACTATTAAATAGGGCAAAGTATCATGATTTTTTTTGAATTGGTCAAATAGACTTTAATCATAATGTTCATTTAAGTACAAGTTCATATCATTTTCATTTTTGCTTGATTGTAGATTTAGTGGGTGATACAGTCTCTTTATTAAAAGTAATAATATAGTTTATTTGTTATTTATTGTTTCAAAAAATCAACAATTTAAGTAATTAATTAAGTTTATTTAAGTGTTTTCATGAATAAAAAAATAAAGAGTTCTTTGGTTTCCTTGTTCATTATTAATTTAATATTTGGTTTCAATGTTTATGTTGCAATGGCTCAAACAGTCACCGCTAATAGTTATACATTATCCACAACTCTATCTTCACCTGTCCCAACTGTTGACGCTCCTCTTAGTATCAATATGGATTTATCTAATGGAGGAAGTGATCTTGATAATGGAATATTACAAGTTCAAGTTTTCTCTTCGAGTAACGCTATGATTCTGAGTAAAAACTATACTTCTCAGGCGATTAATAGTGCTAGTCATGCTTTGTATAGTATTCCTTGGACGCCTACTGTAGCTGGAGATTATTACATTAAAGTAGGAGTTTTCAGTTCAGATTGGTCACAAAATCCTTTTTGGACTGATAGTGCCTTAACTTTTAAAGTTGGACAAGCAATTTCTGTCCCCGTTGTTCCTGCTCCAACACCCACAGTCGAAACAACCCCGACTATTTCTCCTGTTGCTCTAACTTCTCAAGATGTATTAGGCGTAAATAAAATTTATCAAACAGACTCCTCAGGTAAAGAATGGTTTTCGTCTTGGAATAACGGAGTCGCTCGTACCTTTAAGGGAATTGATCCAAAAGATTCCTGGTTTGACGCGGCACATGGAAATGCATCGTATTCTGTAGACGGAAATGGCAATTTTACTATTTCTGGTGGAGTGCCTCGAATGTATATTCATGATCCAACATTACAAAAAGGGTGGAAGAATGTAGAAATGACGGTGTACGCTAAACGTGTTTTAGATAATGGTACTCCTTGGGGTGGAATAGAAGGTGTTGCTCGTACTAATCATGGAACCATCGGTGATGAATTAACAAATCTATGTGATACTCGTGGAATCGATGCTCGCATGAGATATGATGGAAATATTGATTTTGAAAAAGAAACAAGCCACCCTAATTCTTCTGTAGTTTCAAGTAAAAAAATGTGGTCAGGTGGTTTACCGTATAATACCTGGATAGGTTATAAATATATTGTTTATGATTTAGCAGATGGTAATGTAAAAGTTGAATTGTGGTTAGATACCACTGACGGATTGAATGGTGGTGATTGGAAGAAAGTGAATGAATTTACTGATACAGGAAGTAACTGGGGGGCGGGAGGTAAAGCTTGTGCACAAGGTATTGACCCCGCAATGAAGTTAACAAATGGTGATTCTCGTGTAGGAAGCGAGACCGGCAAATCAAATATATCAGTGTATTGGAGAAGTGATGATGTTGGTGCAAATGGTCTCGTTTATAAAAAAATGAGTGTTCGTGAAATTGTGCCTTTATTGATCACAGTGACAACACCTATTTCTTCTTCGACCCCAATCTCAACAGCAACTCCAGTTGTGACAACAACTCCTTCAACAACAACTACTTCTGTCGTAGCTGTGTCAAAGAAGAAACGTTGGAATAGATGGTAATTCTCTTTAATTTAAGATAAAAAAAAGACCCAACATATTGGGTCTTTTTTTATTGTTCATATTGTTGCTATAATACACTTATGAATAACAAGCAAAAACTGGGTATAAAAGTTTTTTATTATTATCTATCAAAAAGAATTTCAATTGGCATCATTGTTCTAGTTGCTGCAATAATCATTCTTTCTTTTAAAGATAGCCTTATTTTTAAATTAGCTACTTTTCTTCCTCTCCATACTGTTGCTAATATTGTTCCTTTATTTATAAATGGGTTATTTATCATTTCTACATTGTTTCTTTTGTTTGGTTTATTTATAAGTTTTGTTAAGTATGTAAGTTGTGACTTCACTATGGATGAAAATGCTTTTAATGTGAGGAGGGGTTTTCTTACTAAAAGGGAAGTTTCTATACCATACAGACAAATTCAAAGTATAAATATTGAGCAATCTATTGGTAGTAAAATGCTGGGGATAGGTAAGCTTGTGATTCTAACTGAAGGTGACCATGGCGAAGACACTGGAAAAAATATAGAAGGTGTCTTTGATGTGATAGATTATGATTTAGCCCATCTTGTCCGTGAATATATATTACAGCGAACAAATATACAAACAGTAAAAGATGTAATACAATAATACTAATATGAAAAATATCCTTCCTATTATTTTTATCACTACCTTTATGACCTTCTTGATTGGAATTGGTCATTTCGTGATATATAAAAGTTTTTTGGCCATTTTTGACATTACTGTTTTTAGAATAATAAATATCGCAAGAGTTTTTTTTATTCTTGGATCATTGAGTTTTGTTGTTATGACTATTTTGACCAATTACGGATACAATAAAGTATTATCTTTTTTATATGAAATAAGTGCTATGTGGTTAGGAACTGTTTATTTTCTCTTTATTGCTAGCATTCTGTTCTTAATGATTTGTGGAGTAGGTTCTATCTTTGGTATGCCGACCGTTATTGTGAGAACTATAGGAATGGTTCTTTTGTTGAGTGGATTGAGTGTTAGTATCTACGGGGTTATTCATACTTATCATTTAAATATCACAAATTATACGGTAAAAATAAACAATCTTCCTGAGGCGTGGAATAATAAGAAAATAGTGATGTTTGCTGATACTCACTTTGGAAATATTCGCAATGTTCATTTTGGAGAAAGACTTGTCAAAAAAATAAACGAGGAGAATCCAGATTTGGTTTTAATAGCTGGAGATTATTATGATGGGCCTCATATAAATGACAGGGAAGTTGCTGATGTTTTGAAAGGAGTTAACTCTAAAAAGGGTGTAATATTTGCTCCTGGAAATCACGAGGAATATGGTAATAGTAAAGAGTTCAGTCAGTCATTAACAAATGCTGGTGTTTTAGTTTTAGCAGACAATACTATAACTATAGATGGAATACAGGTGGCTGGCGTGGACTATGCTACTGGCTCAAACAAGGAATTAATGACTTCGGTAATAGACAACATGAATCTATCAAAAGAAATGCCTAAGATTCTCATAAAACATGCTCCAAATAATTTATCTGTGGCTTCTTTAGGAGGTTTTGATTTAGTTGTTTCAGGCCATGTTCATCAGGGTCAGGTTTGGCCAGGTCCGTGGATTGTAAAAAAGATATTTAAAGAATTCTCGTATGGTTTAAATTATTTTGATAAAACAGCTGTTGTCACTACTAGTGGTGCTGGTACATGGGGACCACCACAAAGAGTTGGAACAAACAGTGAGATAGTCATAATTAATCTTCAGAAAAATGACAGTCTTTAAGATTGAAACAATAAAATTTAGTAAAAATAGTGAAGTTTCTTTTTGCCCCACTCGCGGAGGTTTGGTGACCTCTCTAAAACTTAAAGGAAAAGAAATCCTTTACTTTGACGAAGAGACTTTCAACAGCGGAGAGTCTAGTATACGAGGTGGAATACCAATACTTTTTCCTAATGCTGGTGAATTAAAAGAAAATACTTTATATCCAAACTTAAAAAGACATGGATTTGCTAGGGATTTAGAGTGGGCATCTCTCGTTGGGGTAGATCAATTTACGGAAACTCTATCAGCAAATCAGTCGACGAAAGACGTTTATCCTTATAATTTTAGATTATCTATTTCCGGAAAGTTTGAAGAAAATAATTCTTTTACTTTGACGCAAGAAGTAGAAAATAAGGAAATAGGAATGAGCCTTCCTGTTGCTATGGGGTTGCATCCTTATATTAAAGTTAAGAATGAAGATAAAAAAAATATAAAATTTAACTTTTTAGGAGGAAGTGAAATATCAGAAAAGTTCGATATTTGGGCTAATGGGGGAACAGTAATAATTGATAACCCTAAATTAAAAGAACCAAATGCAGAAATAAAAATAAGTATACCTTTATTGGGTGAAATGCTATTTGATATATCCAAAGAATATCAAAAGATATGGGTATGGTCTCTACCTGGAGCTGATTTTATATGTATAGAGCCTATGATGAGTGGCGAAAATGGATTAATAGATAATCCTATTTTAGTAAAAGAGCGCAATACCATCAGGGCATTTATAAGAATTATTTTAATTTAACACCATTTTTATATTTTTGATATAATTACTTCATATATGGTTAAGGCAAAAAATGACAATAAATATGTTTTAATAATGGCAGGTGGTTCTGGGTCTAGATTGTATCCAAGATCAACAGAGAATTTACCTAAACAATTTCAACAAATTATAGGAGAAAAAACTCTTATTGAGCAAGCTTATGATAGAGCAAGTAGAATAGTAAATGATGATCATATATACGTTTCCTCAAATCACAGATATATAGATTTAATAAAGAAATATTTACCTAAAATACCAACTGAAAATTATATAACTGAGCCAATTAAAAAAAATACTGGCCCTGCTATCTCTCTAGCTACGGCAATCATTTATAAAAAAGATCCAAAAGCAGTTATTGTTGCAACTCATTCTGATCATCTTGTTTTAAAAATAGATGAGTATGAAAAATTTATAAAGACAGGGATTAAAACTGTTCAAAAGAAAACTAATCATATTCTGTGTATTGGTATTACCCCAACTTCTCCTCATACTGGACTTGGTTATATTGAAAAAGATAAAAAGTTTACTAAAGTTGACGGGTCTATAGTTTTTAGTACAAAAAGATTTGTGGAAAAACCAAATTTGGATTTAGCAAAACAGTATGTTTCTTCTGGTAATTTTTTTTGGAATGCTGGTTATTTTATTTGGCAGGCTAAGAATTTTTTAGGAGAACTTAAGAGATATGATTTAAAACTTTATAACGGAGTGACTAAAATAGCAAACTCCGAAGGAAGTAAAAATTATTTAAGAACCCTAGATAAAGAATTCGTTAAATTTAAAGACATTGCGGTTGATCATCTTATAATGGAAAAGACACCAAATCTTCTTGTTTTACCTGTTGATATTGGATGGTCAGATATCGGAAGTTGGGATGTCGTCGCTGATATGGTTGATGTTAATGACAAAGACATTTATGGCAATTATTCAAAGGGTTCTGTTATAAATATAGATACACACAATACGGTTATATTCTCTCACGATAATACTAAGATTATCGCTACGGTAGGTCTTGATAACTATATAATAGTTACAACAGAAGAGGCTATAATTATAGTTCCGAGAGGAAGGAGTGAAGATGTTAAAAAAATAGTTTTAGAATTAGGAAAAAGAGAAACTCATGATATATAATATCTACCATGAATATGTCTAAAATTAAAATACCAAAATCAATATCTTATTTTGTTGTTTTGGCTTTGGTCTTAAATATAATACGCATATATTTATTTGATACAACATCATTTGTTTATATGTTTTGGAATATTTTTTTGGCGTTTATCCCTTTTATTATAAGCTCTGTTTTAATTATTTATACAGATAAAGATAATTTTTTTAAACCATTTTTTATAATAGGATTTATTTTATGGTTTCTATTTTTACCAAATGCACCATATGTTGTTACTGATTTAATACACTTAGGTCGGATTCGTTCTGTACCTGTTATGTATGATGCATTCCTTCTTTTTAGCTCTGCGGCTGCATCTTTACTTATGGGTATGTATTCTTTGTTTTATATGGAAAAAATATTTTTACTTAAATTTTCAAAAAAAATTACAAGTATCGTAATTTTTGCTATTATTTTGTTTGCAAGTTTTGGAATGTATTTGGGTCGTTTTTTGCGATTCAATAGTTGGGATTTATTTATAAGTCATAGTTTCCTATTTTCAAGTATTTGGAATATCTTTATAAATCCGATACATAACATAAATGCTTATGCTTACACACTATTATTCTTCTTTTTCATTTATATCTCTTTTGTTTCGTTTAAAAATATTAAAATTTAGACAACCATATCAATTGTTTTTTTAAAAATTTGTACTAAATGTTGGGTTTTTATTTTGATAAAATTTGACAACGATGTATAATATTTCCATGCAAGACAATATCCAAATATACGAAGAAGAAAGACCATGGGGAAGATTTCGTAAATTTACAGAAAATACTCCATCCACTGTAAAAATAATAACAGTTAAGCCAGATTGTAAACTGAGTCTTCAGAGCCACAATAAGAGAAAGGAATTTTGGAGAGTGATAGAAGGAAGTGGTATTTTTGAGATTGATAATAAAAAATATGAAGTAAAAATTGGAGATGAGCAATATGTTCCACTTGGAGTTTTACATAGAATAAGTGCTGGTGATAATGGCTTGTCTATTATAGAGATAGCTACCGGCGAGTTCGATGAAAATGATATCATTCGATATGAAGATGATTATGGAAGAATATAAAATTATTTATGGTTTCTAACAATAAACAACCAAAAAATTCAATTAAATCAATATTCAATAAGGTTGTTTTGTCTGTGGCAGGTAAGAAAAAAGAAGTAGAAGTTGTGGGTAAAAAAGCACCTATCAAGAGGGTTATTCAAGATATAAATATGAATAGCATAAAGAAAGTCTTGGTTCGTAAGGTTACTAAAAAAAATACTAAAGTTAAAAAATCTCCAGCTAAAAAAATTGCTGTTAAAAAAGCCGTTTCTGTAAAAAAGAAAAAGGTTGTTTCAAGAATTAAAGGTAAACTAAAAAAGAGGGTAGAATTAAAAACTGAAAAGAAGGAAACTCTTCCTAAAAAAGAGTCACCTGTAAAATTAAAAAGGATGTCTCAGAATCCTATTATCTCACCAAGCCTATATGGGTGGGAGTCAGAAGGAGCCTTTAATCCAACAACTATTTCTTGTGGAGGGAAAGTTCACCTTTTTTATAGAGCTCTTGGTGCAGATGGAATTTCCAGGATAGGGTACGCAGTAAGTAATGATGGAATTAATTTTAATACAAGATTAACTTACCCTGTATATGTTGCACAGTCTTACGAAGAAGCAAAAAAGCATTGGCCGTATACATCTCCTGCTAGGTTGGTTTATGATCCAAGCGTATATACTTCAGGGGGAAGTTGGGGAGGGTGTGAAGATCCTCGAGCTGTTCTAATAGATGGAGTTATTTATATGACTTTTAATGTTTTTAATGGATGGCATTCTTTAAGAGTAGCAGTGGTTTCAATTAAAGAAGAGAATCTATTGAAGAAAAAATGGATTTGGGAAAATTTCTCGTATCTTTCTCGACTAGGGGATAGGCAAAAAAACTGGGTTCTTTTCCCTGAAAAAATAAATGGTAAATTTGCTATCTTTTGTAATTTGGATAAAGGAGATCCAAATAAAGTTTTTATATTTTATGTCAATAATCTTGATACGACAGAGACTCCTTCACAAGAAGAGACTCTCGATCCATTAGTAATTCCTGATCATCAAGTCGCTTGGCATTATAGGACTAGGAGTATAGCTTGCCCTCCTATAAAAACTAAAGATGGATGGCTTATTTTATATCATGCTATGGATAAAAAAGAACCAACTAGATATAAAGTAGGAGCCATGTTGCTTGATTTGAATAATCCAGAAAAGGTCCTTTATAGATCTAATCACCCAATTTTAGAACCAGATTTATGGTACGAAAATGATTACAAACCAGGTATAGTTTATGTTAACGGTTCAGTTGTAAAAGATGATGATCTTTATGTATATTATGGAGGCGGAGACAAACATGTATGCGTGGCGTCTATTAAATTACAAGAGTTAATTGATAGCTTAAAAGAAGACAAAATTATTAAATTAAAAAATGTTAAAGATACCAAGAATATATAATATATGTACGTTGTTAAAAAATCAGAACACAATCCAATCTTAATTCCGAACAAAGATCATTACTGGGAAGAATTTGCTACCTTCAATATGAGTCCTGTTAAAAAAGGGAAGAACATCTATGGACTCTATCGTGCAATTTCAGCCGTTGATAGTTTAACAACGCAAAAACAAGTTTCAGTTGTTGGCATAGGTCAAAGTAAAGACGGAATAAATTTTGAAAATAGAACACCCTTTATAAAACCCGAAGAAGTTTGGGATGCTTGTGGGTGTGAAGATCCAAGAGTAACTTTTTTTGAAGGTAAATATTATATATTTTATACCGCTCTTTCTGACTATCCTTTTTCTAGAGATAGTATAAAAGTCGCAGTAGCTATATCAAAAGATTTAAAAAAAGTTGAAAGTCGTCATCTTGTTACACCTTTTAATGCAAAGGCTATGACACTTTTTTCTGAAAGAATAAACGGTAAAATTGTTGTTATTTTTTCTGCTCATACAGATATGCCTCCAGCAAAAGTTTGTTTTGCCAAACTAGATAAAATAGAAGAGCTATGGGATCCTTCTTTCTGGGAGAAATGGAATCTTGATATTGATAGTCATTCTGTGGACTTTCGTCGTAATAATTATGATCATATTGAGATTGGATCTACTCCGATAAAAACTAAATATGGATGGTTGTTGATATATTCTCATATTCAAAATTATTTTCCTGGACCTGAAAAGCTAGATCGTATTTTTGGAATAGAAGCATTACTTCTTGATTTAAAAGACCCATCTAAAATTGTTTCTAGAACAGGGGGGCCAATATTAGTACCCGAAGAAAATTATGAATTAGCTGGGTATGTGAATGATGTTATTTTCCCGACTGGTGCACTTTTAAATAAAGATGAACTTTCGATCTATTATGGAGCAGCAGATACAACTGTGTGCGTTGCGTATGTTTCTTTGTTGGATTTGATTAAAACTATGGAAGTAAATATTGATAATGATTGGAAATTTAAACGCCATTCTTCTAATCCTGTAATAAGTCCAAAAGGAGAAAATAAATGGGAGTCAAAAGCAACCTTTAATCCAGCCGCTATTTACTTAGGAGGAAAGGTTCATATCCTTTATAGAACCCTTTCAGACGATAATACTTCTTATATTGGGTATGCATCTTCAAAAGACGGTCTTAATATTGATGAAAGATTGGACAGTCCTGTATATATACCTAGAGAAGATTTTGAAATGAAAAAAATTCCAAATGGTAATTCTGGTTGTGAGGATCCACGTTTAACAAAAATAGGGAAGAATATATATCTTTGTTATACAGCTTATGATAGTGTGAATCCTCCAAAGGTTGCAGTCTCTATGATAACCGAAAAAGATTTCCTGGCTCGTAACTGGAATTGGTCAAAACCATTTCTTATAACTCCAGACGGAATGGATGATAAAGATACTTGTATTTTTTCTGAAAAATTTGAAGAAGGTTATTTTATTCTTCATAGAATGAACAATGAGATATGTGGTGATTACTTAAAGTCTCTTGATTATAATGCAGAAAAAGTAAATAGATGCATAAGAGTAATAGGCCCTAGAATAAATACCTGGGATAGTCTAAAGGTTGGAATCACTGCCCCCCCTATAAAAACTAAATACGGTTGGTTGCTTTTGTATCACGGAGTATCAAAGAGTCATTCTACATACAGAGTGGGAGCCTTACTTTTGGATTTAAAAGACCCGGCTATTGTTTTAGCTAGAACTTCTGACCCAATATTTGCTCCCGAAAAAGATTATGAAAAATTTGGAGTAGTAAATGGAGTTGTCTTTCCTTGTGGAATGGTTGTTAAAGGAAAAAATCTTTTTATATATTATGGAGGAGGGGACAAGGTTACGGGGGTTGCTACTGTTAAAATGTCCGTATTGCTTGATTCGTTGATTCGGGGATCGAAACTTGAGGATAAATAGGCTAAAACATTTTTAATAAAAATGTTCGCCCGATTCATATTGATTATTAAATCAATATGAATTTAGGGTGTTTGAGATATCTATATAAATATGCTTTAATTGACAAAGGGCTTATATGCCCTTTGTTTCGTATATGGATAAAGGAAAAGATTTTACAAATTTGCATCGAAATTTGGTGCTTAAATACTATTGGCAAGTTGTAAGAAATTTTAAACTTTCATTTTTTTCTGTTGTCTTACTCCTTATTTTTATTGCGGGACTTGATATTTATATCCCTTTTCAATTCCTTAAACTTTTTAATATTTTTGCATCGAACAATTTTTTGTTTGTTTATGAAGCTAAAAATATACTCATTTTAATTACATCTTTAAAGGTAATTAGTTGGGGATTAAAAAGAGCATTGGAGTTTTTAAATTTCTATTATATTGCAAATGCTGAAGCTGGGCTTCGTAAGCAAGCTTTTTCTAATATGATATTACACTCAAAATCTTTCTTCTCTAACAATTTTAGTGGATCTTTAACTCAGAAAATAAATAAATATATAAATGCTTTTAGAAAACTAAATGAAAGAATGGTTAAAGATGGTATTTCTCTTGTCGTTAAAGCTGTTGGTACTGTCATAGCCATTTATTTTTTAGTTCCTAAATATGCATTGATATTGGCTATTTTTTGTTTGGTATTTTTAATTTCATCTTTAATATATACTCGTCTCAAATTAAAATACGATATTATTGCCGCCCTATCTGACACAAAGACTAATGGAGTAATAGCTGATTCTATTAGCAACCACTCCTCCATTCAATTTTTTGCAGGACATGAATATGAAGATAATAAAGTAGGTGGAGTTATCGAAGAGCAAAAGAAGGCTGTATTGTTTAATTGGTATATATGGGGAGGTTTTGGCGCTCTTCAAAATTCTTATATATTAATGGTTGAATTTATTATTTTCTGGGTAGCTATAGGTGATTGGAAACTTGGAATGATTGGATTACCTGTTATTGTTTTAATCCAAACATATTTATTGCGTTTAATAGAAAATCTTTGGGATTTTGCATCTATTATTAAGGCTTTTTATGAGGCCTTTGCTGACGCTCAAGAAATGGCCCTTGTTATGGATAAACCTTATGATATAAAAGATGAAATAAAACAAGAATTAAAAAACATAAAAGGTGAAGTTGTATTTGATAATGTTACCTATATCTATGACAAAAATAATATAAAAGTGTTTGATAATTTTTCTGTTACTATTCCTGCTGGACAAAAACTTGCAATAGTAGGAACTTCAGGAGCAGGGAAGTCTACTTTTGTTAATCTTCTTATGAGATTATTTAATTTAATATCTGGAAAGATTACTATAGATGGTGTAGATATCTCACAAATTTCTCAGAAAAATCTACGTGAACAGATTGGGTTTGTTCCACAAGATCCGGCTTTATTTCACAGGACGTTAATGGAAAATATTCGATATGGAAAACGAGATGCAACAGACGAAGAGGTTAAAAATGCCAGTTGTTTAGCTAACTGTGATAAATTTATAGATAAATTACCTCTTGGTTATGAAACTTATGTTGGGGAGCGCGGTATTAAACTTTCAGGTGGGGAGCGTCAGCGTGTGGCAATAGCTCGCGCTATTCTTAAGGATGCACCTATCCTTATACTTGATGAAGCAACTTCTGCTTTAGATTCAGAATCTGAAATGTTAATACAAGAAGCTCTCCAAAATTTAATTAAAAACAAGACAACTATAGTTATAGCTCATAGGCTTTCAACAGTTCGAGCTATGGATAGAATCATAGTAATAGAAGATGGAAAGATAGTAGAAGATGATAAACATGATGAACTTATAGATAAAGAAAATGGTATTTATAAAAAACTTTGGGATATTCAATCTGGTGGATTTAAAATTGAAATATAATAAACAACCTCAAGACTTTGTCTTGAGGTTTTTTATTAATTAGATATTATTTATTATCTTGTTTAATTTCACTGATTTAAATACAAAGAATCCGATTATCTCAAATGTTAGAAGTGGAGATACATAAGAGGGGATTGGAACTCCAAATGCATCTGACATCATTATTATTCCAAGCACAAAGATCGAATACATCGCTCCATTTTTTAGAAAGGCATATTTTTTAATTCTATCGATGTTGTTGATAGTTAATTTTCTTAATACAAAAGCTCCTAATCCATTACCTAGTATTATTAAAGGGACAGATAGTGTAAAAGCAAAAGCTCCTAAAACTCCATCAATAGAGAAAGTCATATCAATAATCTCTAGGTAAAGTATTTTACTGATGTCAGACATTTTGTTGTCAGATGAAAGCAACGCCTGCTCTCCTTTTTCCGCGTTTTCTTTGAATCCATGAGTTATGAAAAATGCCGTTGATCCTATAACAGCAGCGAATGCCAACATAGGGTTAATTTTGATTGATTTCCACACAACAACAGAGAGAATAATAGAGACTACAGCAAAGAACCATACTCCATTTCTCTGGAAAAACTTTTCATGACGAAGTCCAAAGTTTTTTGTTTCAAGAAATAGCCAATGGAAGAATAGAAATACAAGGAATATTCCACCTCCTAAAAGTAGAATAGGAGCAGACTCTTCAATAGCAGTGTGGACGCTTGGATCATTTGAAAAGGCTGCTGTTAAAGCCCCAATGGGTCCTAGTCCTGGTACTGTAGCCCATATGATAACCCAAGGAAGTAGTCCTCTGACGACAAATACAGCAAAGAAAAAACCATAAAGAAGAAACCATTTACGCCCCTTTTTACCCATTGTTCCTAAAACCTCCGCATTTATAACTGCATTATCAATACTTGATATTATTTCAAATAAACATAGTCCTAAGACTGTAAGAATCATTGTAAAAATCATAATTTGATTATATAACAAAAATTAAGCAAACTCCATTGTGATAATTATTCTAAATTTTATAAAAAAATTCTCCAAAAATGCAATTTTTGGAGAATTTTCAATAGAAGTTTACTGTAAATTTACAGAGGCGAAATATCCTTTAATGGTAGTCTTTCACGGCGACATTTTGTGTGTTTTTTAAAAACTATTGACGTGGTCCCTATATTTTTACATAGTGCTAATTTTCAGAAATTTTACTTGTTATCAAGCTTAGAGTGGATGTATAATATAAACCCGTAAACACTTCGGGGACATTATTAACTAAAATTTTATAAATATGCCTTCAAAAAAGAAAGTGCTAAGTTCAAAAAAAGAAGTTAAGAAAGTTACAGAAAAGAAAGAAGCAATTGTTGCTGAAAAAAAATCAGCCAAGAATATTTTTATTAAAAGCGTTATAAAGAGAGATGGAACAACTGCTCCTTTTAATCTCGATAAAATAACGAATGCTATTAATAAAGCTATGCTTGCAAGTGGTGAAGGCTCTATAAAAGAAGCGGAAGATGTAGCTCTCAAAGTTGAGGCCGAAATCTCCAAAATAGCCAAGAAATACAAGAACTTTGTGCCTACTGTTGAAGGCGTTCAGGATACAGTGGAGCAAGAACTTATGCTTTCCGATTTTGTAAAAACATCTAAGAATTATATTCTATATCGTGAAGAAAGAGCACGTATGCGATCTCATAGCATAGTGATTCCACCTCATGTAAAAAAACTTGCAGAAGATAGTAAAAAATATTTTAGAAATCCACTTTCTGAATTCGTATACTATCGTTCATATGCGAAGTGGATCAAGGAAGAAGGAAGAAGGGAAACTTGGATTGAGACCATAGATAGATATATGGCTTTCATGAAAAGTAAGATTGGAGATTCTTTGAAAGATAGTGAGTACTTTGAGGTCCGTGAAGCAATCCTTAAACAAGAAGCAATGCCATCTATGAGACTATTGCAATTCGCTGGAGCTGCGGCAGAAAAGACAAACGTCTGTGCATATAACTGCTCATTCGTGGCACCTTCAAAATTTCAAGACTTTGGAGACATAATTTACATCTCAATGTGCGGTACGGGAGTAGGGTTCTCTGTTGAAAGTAAAAATATTCAATCTCTTCCTCAAATAAAAACACAAACAGGAAAGAAGCTTCCGACTTATGTTGTTCCTGACACTAAAGAAGGGTGGGCTGACGCTTTTGTTCATGGTATGAAGACTTGGTTTGATGGCAATGATGTAGAATTTGATTTTTCAAATCTTCGACCTGCTGGAGCAAGACTTGAGACTATGGGAGGAAAGAGTTCTGGTCCAAAACCATTGATAGACCTAATCGGATTTACAAGAGACCGTATTATAAGAAGACAGGGTAGACACCTAAGAAATATAGACGCACACGATATTATTTGTAAAATAGGAGAGTGTGTTGTTTCAGGTGGGGTTCGCCGTAGTGCCCTTATCTCTCTGTCTGATTTAGATGATCAAGATATGCGTGATGCCAAAAATGGACAGTTTTGGGTAAATGAAGGACAAAGAATGCTTTCAAACAATTCTGCTGTTTATAACGTTAAACCTACAGAGACAGAGTTTTTGAAAGAATGGATTGCTCTTATGGAATCAGGATCAGGAGAGAGAGGAATTTTTAATCGTGAATCTTTATATAAAACTCTACCAAAGAGAAGACTTGAAAAGTCTGCTGACTACATAGGAGAGATGGGAACAAATCCTTGTGGAGAAATAATTCTACGATCAAGACAATTCTGTAACCTTTCTGAAGTTGTGGCTCGTGCCGAGGATACAGAAGAAGATCTACTAAGAAAGATACGTATTGCTACAATACTTGGAACATATCAATCTACTCTTACAAAATTTGGATACTTACCTAAAGAATGGAAAGAAAATTGTGAAGAAGAAAGATTACTTGGAGTTTCTGTCACTGGTCAGTGGGATTCAAAACTTTCACGTGATGGAGATATGTTAAAGAAGCTTAGACTTGAAGCTATTCGCGTAAACAAGATCTATGCTAAAAGATTTGGTATCAGTGAATCAACATGTATCACAGCTGTGAAGCCTTCAGGTACTGTTTCTCAGACTGTTGATTGTGCTTCTGGCATGCACCCACGTCATGCTCCTTATTATATAAGACGTATTCGTATAAGTGCTACAGACTCATTATTTAAAATGATGAAAGATCAAGGAGTGCCTTATCATGCAGAAGTAGGACAGAATCACGACGACGCAAATACTTATGTTCTAGAATTTCCTATGAAAGCTCCAGATGATGCTATTTGTAAAGATGACATTTCTGCATTAGAACAACTTGAACACTGGAAAGTTGTAAAGATTAACTACACAGAGCACAATCCTTCAGTGACTATTTCTGTAGGGGAGAATGAATGGATCCAAGTAGCGCACTGGCTCTACCAAAACTGGGATATAGTCGGAGGACTTTCTTTCTTGCCAAGAAGTAATCATGTCTATCAGCTTGCTCCTTATGAGGCAATAGATGAGAAAACATTCAAAGAACTTACAAGTAAAATGCCTGATTTTGACTTCTCAAAAATTGTGAACTACGAAATGAGAGATGAGACGGAAGTAAAAAGAGAATTAGCTTGCGTTTCCGGGGTTTGTGATATAGTGTAGGAATAATTAACAATTACTGATTACCAATTACTAATGAAAAAACAGATTAAATACATCGTTATCTTTTTGTCTGCCTTCTTGATAAGACTTATACCTT
>Ga0302292_1001310_pt1 | contig 16202 bp, 13 predicted proteins | sample III_Fen_N2_1_FD_194553 | JGI IMG/M metagenome (GOLD analysis project Ga0302292, IMG submission 194553) | Peat permafrost microbial communities from Stordalen Mire near Abisko, Sweden - III_Fen_N2_1 | ecosystem: Environmental > Terrestrial > Soil > Wetlands > Permafrost | place: Sweden: Abisko...
AATGCCCAGATTCTGCGCTCTGCAAAGAATTCAGGCCAATTATCAGACCATGAATTATCCTGAATGGTTAACCCGCAATAGTTTGGATGATGGAAGCCAAATGCTGAAGCTGTTTTTCGATGTAAATGTGCAATTCCTCTGCCCAACCGTTCATCAAATCCCTTAATTGTTGTGGAGGGTTGCAAATATTCCATCAGCAATAAGCCGGGTATATCATTCACTTCTTTTGCCCAGATTACCTTTGGTATAATTAACCATGGATTTTCAGCAAGCCGCATCTCATTTAAACCTTGAGCCTCTTTCAGAAATAAGTCTGCAGGAGCCTTAGCATTCCATTTCAGAAAGAAGTCACCTTCCGAAGAACAAAGTTTAAGTGCATGATTAATGCAGCCACCACCTAACAAACGTGTATTTACAAAACGAATCTGTGAGTCATATATATCGGACAACTTAGCCAAGCACAACTGAATAATATCCTGTTCATTATAAACCAGCATAAGTAGTTAATTAGAAGATTAATTTCTTTCGGGTCTTCATTATAGCTATAATCTATAAGCCCATGAAAAGATCATTGAGACTGCCCAGATACCTATTCTAAGTTTAACCCATTTCTGCTATTTCCACTCAATAACTAATGTCTCTTCAGGAGAAATAGTAATATTCTGATCGACAACAATTCCTTTTCTATTTGCGAACAACAGCTTCGATCTAAATGATTTATTACTGACTTTTAACGCAAAATGTTTTATCTCTTTTGATTTATTAACCAATACTGTCAGATAAGAATTGCCTGATTGAAGTGTTTTCATCAACAGTCCTTTCTGCTGCGTAGAAAAAATAAATGGGAAATTATCAATATTTAATTTCAGTTCCCGGGCTAAAAAGAGTGCCAGGTTTTCATTATCACCCAGTCTTGCTCCTAATCCGAGCAACGAAGGGATCCATAAGGTTTCGCCTTTCCCGAACTGATGACGGGTTGCAACTGGTTCTCCATCGGCCGATGAAATAACTTTTCCCGTATTATTCCGAATAAACCCTCTCCACAGATGAGCAGGAACTTCAATTTGACCTAAATTCACATTGAACAAATTGTCAACCACCTTGAATTCACTAATATTTCCGCCCAGAAGACTTGCCATTGGGAATCCGGTTTTCATGGTATTGTGCAAATTATCATCGAAGAAACCTGTCAGGCCATCGACAATAAGTTTTCCGCCTTTAGAAACAAAATTCTCAAGATTCTTCACATATTCATTAGGAATCGATATCTGATGAGCCAGTATTATGACTTTCCCGGTATAATCATCTTTTGAGAAGTCTAATTCGCCAAATTCTTTCAAGTTACAGTTGATACCCATTTCGGAGATGGTTTCAAAATAACCAAGGACTGATTTCATTACGCCACCTTCTAACCGGCCTTCGTAATTCTGTAATGAAGGAGAGGCCATCTTTTTCTCAGCCCAAAGCGATTGCCGGATATAAATCAAGCTAATATCGGATTCAACTTCCCTTGCGTTTGCAAACAATTCCGGTTTGGTTTCGATTACTTTCAACACTTCTGATGCAGCTTTTAGACGATCGGATGCATGATCCTGGAAATCGAGCATGGCCCACTCGCCTGCCTCAATTCCTGAAGACCGTGGATTCAACGACCAAAATATGCCTCCCTTTCCCTGAGTTCCAAGGATAACCCACATCCATTGGGCAATCTCATCCTTTGTAGGACAAAATGGAGCCATCCCGCTGTAAGTGTTGTTTCCACCCTGAATTTCTGTCATCATCCAGGGCAATTCTCCAGCCCCCGATCGTATTATTTCACAGTTGGCTGACATTGCCATAGCATATTGTTCGCGTTTGAAATATCCGAAATGCCAGCTTGCATGAGCAGAGCCTCCCAACGTTGTCAGGAATTTACGCCATTCCGGAAAATTGTATTCAGCACAATTCTGAAACATGGCATGACTGTTCACATGTAATACATGTAGATTATCGTATTTTTTGATTTCGGAACTTATCCAGTTCAGATACCAGGTATTGTAATCAAGCAGAAAACGCTGATCAGTCAGCTCCACCAATATGGGATATCCATTTTCAACATACTCTTTTTGCGGATTTTTAATCAGCCATTCCTGATATTTTGCTTTTGTAAAATCGGTCCATGGTATTTTGCCCCCAACTCCTGGTTCATTGATCAATACCCAGGCATACATACTTTTGAACTGACTAAAATGTTTTACCAGTTTCTCTATAAAAATGGCAATACTCTCGAGGTGAGCCTCATCCCTTGGATATTTAAAGCCACCAATATCTGTTTTATCGGTATATGGGAATATTGTACAATAAACCTTAATTCCATATTTATCAGCTGACTTGAATGCCAGATCAAAAAGGCCAAAATCCCAGGTGCCGTCAGATTTGTGCATATAGGATTCAAACATTCTGATGCGGGTGGTTTTCATGCCATTTTCGCTTAACATGCGGAACCACGTATCAATATCTTCAGGTGACTGACCTGGTTCAATAAATATCTGAGCTCCAAATAAGGGTACATCCGACATGCTCTTCTGAGCGTTCGAGAATCCCACAGAAGAAAAAATCACTATGAAAAGAAATATAAATTTCAATAGAATGGTTTGAATAGGTTTCATGTATTTCAGTAAAAAGATTTATGGTCGTACGAATATAATTTATACAAATATAATAATCTGTTAAAGACCAAATAAAAAAGTCGTTTTTGAACTTATCAAAAACGACTTTCCTTTATATTGGAATGAATTATTTAGTAAGCAGGAATTGTTTGAATCCATAAAAATCGGCGCCCAGAGGAATAGATTGTTTTTTACCTTTCATAAATGCTTCAAGTTTTTCAGGAAGCACGACTTTTCCTTTTCCTAAGACTCCTTCAACTGTTTCAGAAAACTTGGCTGGATGGGCTGTTTCGAGAAATATACCAACTTCACCCTCTTTTAAATCAGCTTTTAGTGCACGGAAGCCAACTGCACCGTGAGGATCGAGCATATAATTATCTTCAATAAAAACCCACTTTATTGTTTCACGGATTTCATTGTCTGTATAGCGGTAACCAACAATATCAGCAGAAATATCTGTATGGGAATGGTTATACAATTCAAGGATGCGTGCAAAATTGCTCGGGTTACCAACGTCCATAGCATTGGCAATCGTAGCAACTGATGCTGAAGGCTTAAATTGACCCGTTTTCAGGTAATTAAACACATTATCATTCTCATTATTTGCAGCGATAAATCGTTTGACCGGGAGTCCCATAAATTTGGCAAACAATCCTGCAGTAAGATTTCCAAAGTTGCCACTGGGTATCGAAAAAACCAGGTCATTCGTAATTCCTGCTTCACGCAGCCGTGCATATGCATTGAAATAATAAAAAGCCTGAGGTAGAAAACGGGCAACATTTATCGAATTGGCAGAGGTTAATACCAAAGCCTGATTTAATTCCTTATCATTAAAGGCAGATTTCACCAGTCGTTGACAATCATCAAATGTACCATCAATTTCAAGTGAGGTAATGTTTTTACCGAGTGTTGTAAACTGTTTTTCCTGGACATCACTGACAAGTCCTTTAGGATATAATACATAAACATTGATTCCTGGAACATCATAAAATCCATTTGCTACAGCACTACCGGTATCTCCTGATGTAGCCACCAAAACATTGACCTCTTTTTCAAATCCAGCGAGAAAATAACCAAGCAACCGGGCCATAAAACGGGCACCAACATCTTTAAATGCCAATGTCGGACCATGAAAAAGCTCCAATGAGTAAATTGAATCTTCGACCTGAACAACAGGACAATCGAAATTGAGTGATTCGTAAACGATATCTTTCAGGATTCCCTCCGGGACATCTTCTCCAAAGAATTTCTTAGCAACCTCCAATGAAATTTCCTGAAAACTCATCCTTGGAATCCGCTTAAAGAAATCGGAGTGAAACTCTTCGATTCGTTCAGGCATAAATAGTCCATCATCACTCGCCAATCCTTTGGTGACAGCTTCCAAAAGCGAGACTGGTGGAACCAACTTATTCGTACTAAAATATTTCATTGTTGTAGTTCAACGGTTACAATTAATAATTCTGATAATTCAAAAATAAATAACTGACCTAATTCAAATTAATTTTTGAATAACTAATCTATTATTTAATCAACTTTCATTCCCAGGAGTGTCTTCATAAACTGATCGCCTTTTAATAGTCCATATGAACCTTTAGCAACTTCAAATTCGTCATAGAACTGAGCGTTGTCAGGTGTTTCACCTGGTCTGTAAATGATAAATGGAACAGCATCACGGGTATGTATTTTTGTTGCACAAGGCGTCGGATGATCAGGCAAAATGGCAATCGTTACGGGATTATCCATTTTCTCAGTTTCTTCGATAAGGTATTTTACAATTCGTTGGTCGAGATAGCTAATGGTCCTGGTTTTCAACTCTACATCGCCCTCATGACCAGCTTCATCACTGGCTTCAACATGAAGGTAAACCAAATCATGATCTTTTAGTGCATTAATAGTAGCTTGTGCTTTTCCTTCGTAATTTGTATTGTACAAACCGGTGGCACCTTCCACTTTTATCACATCCATTCCGGCATAGACACCAATTCCTTGTATAAGATCGACTGCAGAAATAACAGCTGAATTTTGAATACCAAATAGCTCTTTAAAGGTAGGCATTTGTGGTTTATAGCCCGGAGACCATGGCCAGATGCTATTGGCCACTTCTTTCCCTGCTTCCTTCCGATTCACATTAACAGGATGATCAGCTAGCAATGCCTGCGAACGCAGAATTAAATAATTCAGTAATTTGACAGTTTGTGTTGCTTCCTTATTTTCGGACTGAATTAAGCATGGACGAAACGGCTTACCTGGTACATCATGAGGTGGTGTGCAGTTCATCTGCTTTTCTCCACGCTTTATAACCAATAAATGACGATATGAAACACCTGGGTAAAAGTGAATAATTTCATTACCGAGTTTCTTATTCAGAAATTCAATCAACTCATATGCTTCCGTATTCGAGATATGTCCGGCAGAGTGATTTTTTATATTTTCATTTTCAATGGTAAGAAGATTACACCGTAGTGCCAGATCATTTTTTTCCAATGTTACACCTATACTTGCTGCTTCAAGCACACCTCGCCCTTCAAATACTTTTTGCACATCGTATCCCAATACTGATAAGTTGGCAATTTCACTTCCGGGGTGCATGTTCTCAGGAACGGTGATTAGACGACCCGTCCTACCCTTTTTCGCAAGTAGGTCAATTGCAGGTTTATCTGCCATCTGTAATGGAGTTTTTCCTCCATAATCAGCCAACGGCTCGTCTGCCATGCCATCTCCTAATACAATTATATATTTCATTCCAATAATTTACGATTTCAATAATGCAAAAAATATTTGTGTCAATTCATAGTCATTTTTTCGTTTAACATTTTCTTGTAAATGACCTGAGAATTGATTCTATTTGACCCTAAATGACTTTTTAAATATTTGATACTCTGATAATATCGGCAAAAACACCGGCTGCAGTCACTGCAGCACCAGCACCATATCCCTTGATCATCATCGGGAAGTCATGATAACGCTCAGTTGTAAACATTACCAGGTTATTCGATCCCTGAAGATCAGCAAACGGATGTCCTGCATTTATCTCCTGAAGTCCGATTTCCGCTTTCCCGTTTTCGAATTTGGCCACAAACCTCCAGAAACGACCATCAGCAGCAAGCATTTTTCGACTAGCTTCAAATTCGATATCCATTTCGGGGATAATCTTCCAAAAATCTTCAACGCTTCCTTCAAAATATTTATCCGGGATGAAAGTGTTAATCTTTATGTCTTTCATCTCAAATTGATAACCCGATTCGCGAACAAGGATCAGTAGTTTTCTTGCTACATCTACTCCGCTAAGGTCAATACGCGGATCAGGCTCGGCAAATCCCTGATCCTTTGCCATCCGAATGGTCTGGCTCAGCGGAACCTTATCGCTGATGGTATTGAAAATGAAATTTAGTGTTCCTGAAAGAACTGCTTCTATTTTCAGGATAGTATCACCCGAATTTACCAGATCGTTCAATGTTGTAATTATAGGCAAACCGGCACCAACATTGGTCTCAAACAGAAATTTCACCCCTTTTCTCTTTGCCGTCTTTTTCAGTAAGGCATAATTTTCGTACTCTGATGATGCAGCGATCTTGTTTGCTGTTACGATTGATACGTTGGCATTTAATAATTCGGCGTATAATCCCGCAGCCTGTGCGTTAGCTGTACAATCAACAAAGATGGAGTTGAACATGTTCAACCGGATTATTTCATTTTTGAATTTTGAGAGGCTTGATTCGAGTCCTTCATCCATCAACTTTTCACGAAAAGTCGAGATATCAATGTCATCGCGGTCGAAAAGCATCTTCTTGGAATTAGCAACCCCTGCGAGTTTAATCTTGAGATGTTTTTCCTTCAATAGTTTGGATTGTTGCTGCTTGATTTGTTCAAGCAAATTTCCTCCAACAAGTCCTATTCCCAATAAAAAGATATTCAATTCAACATTTTCGGAAAGGAAAAAGGATTCGTGCACCACATTGAGCGTTTTGCGCAAATCAGATATTTTCACCACCCAGGAAATGTTTAACTCCGAAGCCCCTTGAGCGATGGCAATAATATTAATCCCATTTTTCCCGATTGTGTTAAAAAGTTTCCCAGCAACACCCGTGGCATGTTTCATGTTTTCACCAACGATTGCCACTATGGCAAGGTTTTCTTCAATTGTAATCTTATTGATCTGGTCATGTTGAATTTCCCGTTCAAATTCTTGCCGAATAGCAGTTTCTGCCTTTGAAGAACTTGACGAATCTATCGCAAAACTGATTGAATTTTCGGAGGATGCCTGGGAAATAAGGATTACGTTGATATTTTGACGGGCCAATGCACCAAATAGTCGGGCAGAAATACCAGTAACACCAACCATACCCAATCCCTGAATGGTAATTAGTGTAATATTTGAAATAGACGAAATACCCTTGATAGGTAAATCTTTCCCGTTAAGTTTACTTTGGGTAATCAATGTACCTTCGGCTTCAGGCTCAAGTGTGTTTTTTATTCTGACTGGAATTCCCTTCTTGTATACCGGTAGAATGGTAGGAGGATAAATGACTTTGGCGCCGAAATGCGAAAGTTCCATGGCTTCCGAATAACTCAGTGTTGAAATCGTATAGGCCTTACTGATCACACGAGGATCGGCAGTCATAAACCCATTCACATCAGTCCAGATTTCAAGCGACGAAACATCCATAGCCGCAGCCATTATAGCTCCGGTATAATCTGAGCCTCCACGCCCTAAAGTAGTATATTCGCATGACTCATTACTCGATATAAAACCCGGAACAATAGCTATTCCGGAAAATGAACCAAAAGCAGCGCAGATAAGTTTGTTGGTCACTGCAAAATCAACAATTGCCTTACCAAAATCGCTGTTTGTTCGTATTAGTTTACTCGAATCAAATAATTGTGATAAAGGTATATATTCAGAAATAATCAGCGACGACAATCTTTCTCCAAATCCGATTATCTTATCCAGTGTTTTCGGTGTTAATTCACCGATAAGTGAAACTCCATGAACAATTCGTTCAAGTTCTTCCAATAAAATCTGTATTTTTTCAATGACTTCAGCTTGTTTCTTGCCATCAAACAAGTTTTCAATAATCTTGTAGTGCCGGGTGTTTATTTCAGTTAATTCAGCCTGGAAATAGCCTGTACCGATTGCAGCCATTTTTGCCGCACTCAGAATCATGTCGGTAATTCCACCCAAAGCAGATACCACCACAATCACATCCTCTTCCTGACTCATCAGGATTTCCCTGACTTTTCGAATGTTTTCGGCACTTCCGACTGAAGTACCTCCAAATTTTAAAACTTTCATAACACCGTCTTTAACGGAAGCCTTTAGATAATAATTTAGTTCAAGCCTCCTGGTTTATATTTGCACTTAAAGTACTAAAAAAAAATAGATCTATCCGATAAAATTATTCATAATCAGAGCTTTAGTATATATAAAAACAAAAGCTTAAAAATCTGGGTCTGGACAAAAATAACAAAACACACCTTATAACAGCAATTATCTATCTTATTAAGGATAACAATTCAACTTCATTTAACAGTTAAATTAATCGTTTTCTTGGTATTCCAACAACCAAGACCTGATGTCTTCAATGAAACTGAGATCTGATACTTCCCCTTTTCTGACGGTGCATCAAATTGGAAACTGCATGCACCTTTGTTTTTTTCTAAAAGTTGATCAATAGAGAATAAACAAACTTTCTCACTCAAAAGATCATCATCTTGATATAAACATGCATAAAGCCGCGTATAGTATATCCCTGCATCCTTGTAATTTTCAGGTCCTTTTTCCGTAAACAGATCGACTTTAACCTGAATATTTTCTTTTGGACTAACCGATAGTTTGCTTAATCTGGTAATTATCCTGATATCATTCATTACCGGAAGTGAGTCAATTATTGTGATCTTGTAATTACTGTAATATGGATTCTGAATTTTCACTCCCTCATCTAAATAATTCTCCACATAAGCAACTTTTTTGAATCGAAGTGAATCAACTGCGTGCCATAAATTAAACTGATTTCGTCGACTATCAATACAAATGCCCGGCACAAATGTATTTGTATAAAAGGATACCAATCCGGCCATTTGGTAAGAATTGACTATTATTGGCAATCCTTCTGATTTCTCAACGATCTCTTTTCCAAGCTCTTTGTGCCCTCTGAAATCTTTTAACCGATCTATATTCAGGTTAAAAACAGGGGAAACGACTTCCAGACGCAGCAAACAGATTAGAACAATAACAGGAACAGCCGAGATATAAAACCACTTTTTGAATATTGGCCTTGCAACACTGTATCTTAAAAAGAAAATCAACAAAGGGATCAGTATCGGCAGGGTCCAGTTTACTTCTACTCTTCCTCTCAGTGAACTCAAAAGGAAAAATCCAATAATTCCCCATAAATTCCATACTAAAGCCTTATCAAATAAACCTGAATGTTTAAATTTAAGTGCAGCAAAAAACATAAATATAGCGGCAAAGGGCCCATAATAAAGAATCTGACCCAATATGTATTCAACCGTAAATGAGAATTTATAATGTGAGGGCATTCGTTCAATAAAATGATACGAAGCACTCACAAAATCATTATTAAATTGCCAGATTAAATGTGGAATAAATAGCAAAACACTCACATTCGCTGCAAGCCAAAATAATCTTGATTTGAAGAGCCTCAGATTGGAAAGTACTGTAAAGAAAATAATCAGAATACCCTGATACTTGCTATATAACATGGCTGACATGACTATCCCAAGCAATAGTGAATTCAATACGGTTTCCTTGAACAGAAACCTCTTATAAATCGTAAAAAATAAAACTGCAAATAACAATAATGGACTATCAGGAAGTGCCAGAAAACCTAAAATATTCAACCCGAAAATTGAAAACAGGACAGTTAGGAATAACAGCGGGTTTTGAACGTCTGCAAGTTTATAAGTAAAATACAAAGCTGTTGAAACAGAAATGACGGCAAGAAGCCGAACACCCAATTCGTTACTGAAAATAAATTGGCCTACCCTTATCATTAATGCAATCATAGGCGGATGATCAAAATATCCAAAATCCAGTTGTTTTGAAAACAGGATATAATAGGCCTCATCAGCGTACAGGAGCGAATAAAAAGCAGAAGCCAGATTTACTGCCAGCCAGATAATGATAACATGCTTTATCTTTATCTTTCTTGTTAAATCATCGATTAGATACATCATAATTATTCAACTTATTATGGCTGTATAGTTATTTTCGAAAGACATTAAGAGAGGCCCCTTTTGTCTTTATTAATTATCAATAAATATAAGATTTTTAAGATAATTATTGCGTAGTACGGTCCAATAAAATCATAATTCAGATTAAATTAATTTAACCTTGGAAATAGAATTATAGATTATGATTAAAAGCTGAGAATTGTTTGAGAATATCAGTAAGCTGAATAGATAACAAACACTTAATAAAAATAAGCACTTTCGCATTTCAGGTTTAACAGAACAAAGACAATTTTTAATAATATAACTTCTCCTCAGGATTCAGATTAATCACTTACCACTGAAAATGAAATCCCATAAAGGATTATTGAAAATTAAGATTCATCTCATCTGAAGAAAGACTGATATGGTCTTATTACAGATGAGATGAATTCAGTATAATTTAATAAATTATTTAAAGTTAGCTTGCAGGAACAACTCCGGTGACTGCTTCCAGAATTTTTGATTCAAGTTCAAGCGCTAATTCAGGATTATCGTGAAGAACCGATTTTACCGATTCGCGACCCTGTCCCAGTTTGGTATCTCCATAGCTGAACCATGAACCACTCTTCTTAATGATATTTAATTCAACACCTAAATCTACGATTTCGCCGGTTTTGGAAATCCCTTCGCCGTACATGATATCGAATTCTGCTTTCTTGAATGGCGGAGCCACTTTGTTTTTCACTACTTTAACGCGTGTATGATTGCCTTGAGCTTCTTCTCCATCCTTAATCTGCCCAATCCGACGAATATCCAAACGGACCGAAGCATAAAACTTCAGTGCATTTCCACCCGTAGTTGTTTCAGGATTTCCAAACATAACGCCGATCTTCTCACGTAATTGGTTGATGAAGATCACACAGGTTTTTGTTTTATTGATGTTGGCTGTAAGTTTCCGCAAAGCCTGAGACATCAAACGGGCCTGTAGTCCCATTTTTGAGTCACCCATTTCTCCTTCGATTTCAGCCTTTGGAGTCAATGCAGCCACGGAGTCAATCACAATGATATCGACTGCTCCCGAACGAATCAGGTTATCGGCAATTTCCAAAGCCTGTTCGCCATTATCGGGTTGCGAAATCAACAATTCGTTGATATCGACACCCAATTTGCTCGCGTACCCGGGATCAAAAGCATGTTCAGCGTCAATAACAGCAGCGATACCGCCCGCTTTTTGAGCCTCTGCGATGGCATGAATGGCCAGTGTTGTTTTACCCGATGATTCAGGTCCGTAGATTTCGATGATCCTTCCTTTTGGATAACCACCTACTCCCATCGCTATGTCAAGGCCTATTGACCCGGAGGAAATGGAAGGTACTAATTCGACCACCCGGTCGCCTAATTTCATAATCGAACCCTTGCCGTAGCTTTTCTCGATTTTATCCATTGTCAACTGCAGGGCTTTCAGTTTTTCAGAATTCTGATTTGATTTTTCTTCTTTTGCCATTTTACTTGATATCTAATGCTTGAATAATTTGATCGCTGTGATTGTTGGTTTCTACTTTATTGAATATTTCCAGAATAACACCACTTTCATTAATTACAAATGTAGTTCGCAAAACACCCATGTATTTCTTACCATACATATTTTTTTCACCCCATACGCCATAATCCTGTAAAATTTTGGTATCAGGATCGGCAACCAGGTTAAACCCGAACTTGAACTTATCGGCAAATTTCTTATGCGAAGCAACATTATCGGGACTTATCCCCACCACTTCATAACCTTTGGAAAGCCACATCTTGTAATTATCATTCAGATTGCACGATTCAGCCGTGCATCCGGGGGTATTATCTTTCGGATAAAAGTATAAAATAAGTTTTTTCCCCTTGAATCCGCCCAATGAAATCTCTTCACCGTTCTGGTTCAGCCCATGAAATTCAGGAGCTTGATCCCCTTTACTTAAACTAGCCATATTGAATGTATTAAGTTAGACAAATATACTTGAAATAATGATATAAATCGGCTGTGCAAAACGATGTTAGTAAAATAAACCAGACCATTTATACTAAAAGCTTGGTACAATTTTTGTAATTTTAAAGCCGAATCAATGACGCATTGAATATGTTAATCCTATCTAAAACAAACATAAAAACAAGTTTTCTTATCCTTTTGTTTACAATTGGAACAAGCTATTTATTTGCCGGTAGTCTGAATCAAAATTATAAGTGCGGCGAGAAGGTTCCAGTCCTTAGACTTTTTTCTTCTGAAGATACAATTACAACCCAACCAGCAGTTGAAATAAAAAATACTAATCAGGATGCTGGATTCATCATCCCCAGGCAATTCGAAGACAATAATATTGATTTTCAGGTAAATACGGACATCCGTTACTTTAGTTTCAGGCATTTTGTAAAAAATGAATCCAGGAATCTGTTCTTTCAGGCATGGATGAAAGAGAAGGAATTAAAAAATCTCTCCTCTACAACTGATAGTTTGCGAAGAGTCTATGCCAATGCATTAAGTGACCAGAAAGATGTAATAGCAGCTCAGATTTTAAAGAACGAAGCTCGATCAATTGCGTTAAACGCAGAAATACCAACTCTTTACGATCAAGCCCGAACCATGGAAAACCAATATTGGCAATCAGCCACTGCCGAAAAAATTACAGGGTTTAAAGAAAAGATAAAAGCCTATAAGGATAGTATTAGTTTGAAAGATAAATCACACAGCGAGCAAACGATGAAGAACAAACAGGCAATACCCGATACCATTATCTATTACGAATCAAAACCGACGCCTGCTGAGATAAAAACCGAAGAATCAGTTGGTATTGTATATAAAATACTGATTGGTTCGTATAAATCAAAAGTGCCTGATTCTGCGGCCAAACTGATAAAAAAACTTTCAGTACTGCGAAAAGTTGAAAACTATAAGGATGAAAAAGGTGTTACTATTTACACAACTGGAAATTTAAATAAATATGATGAAGCAGTGATACTTCATAACCAGGTTAAGCAGGAAGGGATTAAAAATGCCAGTATTGTAGCTTATCAGAACGGAAAGAAAATAACATTGGTGGATGCCAAAAAATTAAACAAGGAATAATGACCTCAAAAGAATATCCACAGAAGGAAAAAAATGAAGAACAGGAGCATCGGAGCAAAAGAGACAGGTTCCTGATTCTGCATAACGACGACTACCACACTTTTGATTATGTGATCAGCGCGTTGATCGATATTTGTGACCACGATGTGCTCCAGGCCGAACAATGTACACTTATGGTGCATTATAAAGGAAAATGTGATGTTAAAAAAGGAAGTTTTTCGTATCTTAGACCAATGAAAAATGCTCTGGTGCAAAAAGAGCTCAAAGCCACCATTGATTAAACCATCTCCATGAACGTCCTCATCATTTTATTCCTCATCATTCTTGGCATTGTTTTGTTAATGATCGAGTTCACCATTTTACCCGGGATCACCATTGCCGGGCTTGGTGGTTTACTGCTTTTTGCTTACAGCATTTATCTGGCATTCAGCAGTTACGGCAATCTGATCGGGTTTCTGACCTTAGGGTTTATTCTCATTGCCGCGCCTACCATCGTGGTTCTGTTGTTCAAGGGGAAAAGCGGAAAGAAAATGGTACTCAAAACCGTACTCCACGGTTTTGCTAATGAAATTAATCACGAAAAAGTCAATATTGGCGATATTGGTGTAACCATAGGAAGGCTCGCACCCATGGGAAAGATAAAGGTAAACAATGAGGTGGTCGAAGTACGCTCGACAGGCACTTTTGTGAATCCGGGAGAGAAAGTCAGAATCATTCAGATCGAAAAATCTCAAATAACAGTTGAACCTTTAAACTTAGAATAATGGATCAAATTTATGGACTTGGAGTATTTGGACTGATCGCCGGAATTTTTATTCTACTGATCATCATATTGTATTATATCCCTGTCGGACTTTGGTTTTCGGCGCTTGTTTCCGATGTTCGCATTTCCCTGTTACAACTCTTTCTGATGCGTTTCCGAAAAGTACCGCCATCGGTCATTGTAAGAGCCCTTATTGAAGGGACAAAAGCCGGCCTGGTGCTCAACCGTGATGAACTTGAGGCCCACTTCTTGGCCGGAGGTCATGTTGAAAAAGTTGTACATGCCCTCGTTTCGGCCCAAAAAGCCAACATCGAACTTTCATTTAAAATGGCCACAGCCATTGACTTGGCAGGCCGTGATGTTTTTCAGGCTGTACAAATGTCGGTAAACCCAAAGGTAATTGATACCCCGCCGGTTGCCGCTGTGGCAAAGGATGGCATCCAGTTGATCTGCAGGGCCAGGGTCACCGTTCGTGCAAACATTAAGCAATTGGTTGGAGGAGCCGGTGAAGAAACAGTTCTTGCACGTGTAGGCGAGGGTATTGTATCATCCATCGGATCTTCCCATACCCACAAGGCTGTGCTCGAAAACCCTGATTCAATTTCCAAAGTCGTTTTGGGGAAGGGCCTTGATGCAGGAACTGCCTTTGAGATACTTTCCATCGATATTGCCGACATTGATATCGGTAAGAACATTGGTGCAGGATTACAGATGGATCAGGCTGAAGCCGACAAAAACATCGCCCAGGCCAAAGCTGAAGAGCGTCGTGCCATGGCTGTTGCCCTGGAACAGGAAATGAAGGCAAAAGCACAGGAAGCCCGCGCCAAAGTTATAGACGCAGAAGCACAGATCCCAATGGCCATTGCCGAAGCTTTCAGAAATGGAAATCTGGGTATAATGGATTATATGAAATACAAAAACATCATGGCCGACACCTCCATGCGTGAATCCATCTCAGCGGAAGAACTGAATAAAAAGAAAAAATAAACTACCTATAATGCAGAACCCAAAACCTTGTCATTTGTATGACAAGGTTTTTTTATATCAGATTCCGGCTAATCCCAGCCTGCTACCTTCTTCGGTATATCTGACGTGTATATGTACTATATATGTATGAAAACCTGGAATTTAGTACAGATATAGCTCAAATAAGCATCAAATTATAGGGAGTGTGTCCGAGCCTGGTACAGTTTCTGTTTTGTCCAGATAAATAGATAATCAAGAAACAAATTAAGGAGAGAAATACAATAAGTAAAAGGTAAAACGTTAAGATTGTATATGCTTTTGGTGCTGGGGATATTAATTCTTTAGATTGGAAACTAATTCCTTTTTGATGATGAATGGTTTTAACGAAACAGGGAAAGCATGTTCTTCATAATCATTCCGTTTCGGGATTAAATGTCATAAATGTTATATCATTAACACGATTTGTAATTCAAACTCTCACTTGGATATAAGCAACTATTGTTATCTTTACAGATCATAAAACCGAGCCGACTGAAAACATCAAATTGAAACTTTGACCGATGAAAACAAAACACCTGAATATTAACGGGATAATTCTATTCTTAAGTTTTTTCTTATTGACTGCCACGGTTTCTGCACAGAAAGAATCGATCGCCTACATTGGTAAAAACGGCAAGCTTACCACTAAGGAGCATGCTGATATCATTCAGAAAACCCGCATAAAATCGGCATCAGAAACTATCGTGCAATCACTGTCATTTCAGGATTCCAAATGGAGAAAGATCTACACAGAACGATTCAGGAAGGCAAACGATTCAACCTATCACATACGTGGCACTAACGACAAGGGAAAGTCAGAAACGTTAAGCCGCATTTATTATCCCCTTGCTGACGGCACTTTCAGGTTTAAAGATATCCATAAAGATCAGGTTATGCGGATCGGCAACTCAACCACCAAAATTCCGCTGACCCTTCAGGGTGAAGTTACTGAATTCTATCAAAATGGCCAGAAAAAATCCATATCGGTATACAATAAAAATGAACTGGTTTCGAATCAAAACTGGTCAGAAGACGGGGAGAAATATATAGACAACATCTTCTATTCAGTGGATACCGATCCAGGATTTCAGCCCGGGATAAAAGTGCTGCATCAGCATTTGCTCAAAAGCTTCAAAGATGCAGGCATTGATATGTCATCAATTAACGGATCACTGATTATCGGGTTTGTAGTTACTGAGAAAGGACAGATTGATGGCTTCCGAATCCTGAAAGGACTGGGACCGAACATCAATAACGTTGCAGTGGAATCGTTTATAAGCCTGGCGGGTGAATGGACTCCAGCCAAATTAAATAATCAGAATGTACGTTATTTTCAGGTCTTTCCTATAAACTTTATTAATAAGGAGCAACATTTTGAATCTGCCGAGTTGGGTAAAGGTGTATTAAACGTGTCTTTCTAAACCATTATTTCAAGATACCGGTTGTAAGCGCTCTCCCAATCAAGATCATTAGTTGGATTAAATTGGACCAGATCAAATGAACCGGC
>Ga0302292_1001312_pt1 | contig 16189 bp, 15 predicted proteins | sample III_Fen_N2_1_FD_194553 | JGI IMG/M metagenome (GOLD analysis project Ga0302292, IMG submission 194553) | Peat permafrost microbial communities from Stordalen Mire near Abisko, Sweden - III_Fen_N2_1 | ecosystem: Environmental > Terrestrial > Soil > Wetlands > Permafrost | place: Sweden: Abisko...
TCGGCTGTTAAACCCGATGGACAGATGTGGACTGATTCGAAACAGTTGCAGAATTTTCAGGTACCAAAAGCAATGACTTCTGAAGACCTGATTAGTACCAAAGCAGAATTTGTTTCCGCAGCTAAAAATGCGATGGAAGCCGGATTTGATGGCGTTGAACTCCATTCGGCCAATGGTTATCTGCTCGAACAATTTCTATCACCAATTAGCAATATCAGGATTGATAATTATGGCGGAAATATCGAAAACAGGTGCCGGTTTGTGCTGGAAGTGGCAGCTGCCGTATCAGAAGCAATTGGAAAAGATAAAGCTGGCATTCGGCTATCTCCCTACGGAGTTGCAAGCGACATGCCCCATTATCCCGAAATTGAAGTTACTTACCACTATCTTTCCCATCAGCTCAATCAACTGGGAATAGCATATATTCACCTAGTTGACCATTCGGCAATGGGAGCTCCTGAAGTACCTTTGAAGATAAAGAATCAGATAAGAAATAACTTTAAAAGCACACTAATCCTCTCTGGTGGCTATGACAAGCAAAGAGCGGAGGCCGATATTGATAGTGGCCTTGGGGATCTCGTGGCATTCGGACGTCCTTTTATTAACAATCCAGATCTTGTCGACCGTTTCAGAAACGATTGGCCTTTATCGAAAGATCTTAAAATGGATCTATTCTATACTGCTGACGAAAAGGGATATACCGATTATCCAATCTATATAAAAGGATAAAAACTGGTTCAATTAACTAATGAAAATAGCAGATAATTGATTAGTTAAAACCTGCGATACATTTTACAAATTAAAAAGAAGGAACTAAGGATTTTATTATTGAATTATCCTGTGAATTGCAAATCCAAAAATGAATATCATGAAATCCTCAGAAGATATAAAAACTAAAACTAATGCAAAAGACTTTCCTATAGTTTGCGTAGGTGGTTCCGCCGGAGGTCTCGATGCCTATACCCGATTACTTAAGAATCTGCCCGCTGATATGGGTGTTGCGATCGTCATTGTAAATCACCTCAGGACTGTGGCTACAATGCTTCATGAGATTCTTCCACGCTTTACCAAAATGCCTGTAGAGTTGATCACAGAAAAATTAGACATCGAACCCAATCATGTGTTTATCATTCCTGAAAAGCGTGATTTGCACGTCCTGAATGGAGAATTTCGCCTAAAGCCGATTTCAAAACCACATGGCTGGCCCGATGTGATTACCGTTTTTATGCGTTCGCTTACTGAAAATTGGGATGGCAAACTTATCGCAGTTATTGTCTCCGGCTATGATGGCGATGGTGCAGATGCACTCTGCGGAATAAAGGATGTTGGAGGTATTACCATCGCTCAGAAACCTGAAACCGCTGCACAGCCTGATATGCCTGTTAGTGCAATAGAAAGTGGTTGCATCGATTTCATTCTTTCACCTGAAGATATTGCAAAAAAAATTCTACGAATAGTGCACCTAAAAAAAGTCGAACAATAACTCAAAGTATGAAAACTGTACTTGTTTTTGTGTCAACGATTGATGGGAAAGTAACAAAATGGGGAGATCCACACATCAGAACCTGGACTTCAGAAGAAGATCAGAAATATTTTACTAAAATTTGGAGTGATGCCGGACTTATCATTATGGGAAGCACTACATATATTTCTGAAGCATTCAGACCAATATTAGATCATCTGCTTGTTGTTATGACCAGTCAACCTGAACACTATAGAAGTCAGGTGGTTCCGGACAAACTTGAATTTACAAGTAAGACTCCGGTTCAATTAACAGAACTCTATAAAAATAAAGGACATGAACTTATGATGGTAGTAGGTGGCGCGCATATAGCTACTTCATTTTTAAAAGATCAGTTATTAGATGAAATCTGGCTCACGATCGAGCCTAAAATATTTGGTATTGGAGGCAATTTCGTAATTGAAGAAAAGCTTGATGTCAATCTGCGCTTAATCAATATTAAAAAAATAAATAAACAGGGCACGCTTATAGTAAAATATGAAGTACTTAAGCATTGATTTTATTTCTGTGTAAATATCCGGTCAATTTTATTGGCCAGATCGAAATCGAGCTGCGTTATTCCTTTGGCTTCGTGATTGGTCAAAGAGATACTTACCTTATTATACGAATTGCTCCAATCCGGATGATGGTCCAATTTCTCAGCTTCCAGGGCAACTGCAGTCATAAACGAAAAGGCCTCAACAAAAGTTTTAAACTTAAAATCCCTGGTAATTGTTTTTTCTTCAAGAGTCCAGTCCTTTAAATTTTCATTCAGGAAATCGACAACTTCTTGCTTTGATAATGCTTTCATGGCGACATTTTTAATTTAGAATCACATCAAAAACTTCCGATCAGGTGAAATAAGCCATACCTGACACATTCTTTATTTACCGAACAAATAAGAATATAAAGTGTTCATAATTAACTGAGTTCATTATTAAATTGAATAGATAATAATTTATATACAATAATTTAATAAGGTTATATGAATTGGTGGTTAAACTTTCTACTAAGGTTTGATTCAATAAAATGAGGTTAAAAACCGTATCATGTACTTTTTAAACTGAGTTGACAATCAATATCCCAAGTCAACAACCTTATTATTTTATTTACAAAATATCAACTTGTATCTTATATCGAATTCATGTTAATAAACAATTTATAATTCTTTAAGTTAAACCAGTATTTGTAAACTGAATCAACTGATTTGAATGATCTTAAAAAAATAAAATCATGAACTACAGAACTGAAACCGATAGCATGGGCGAAATACAAGTACCTGCCGATAAATATTGGGGAGCACAAACTCAGCGATCGTTGCAGAATTTCAGAATTGGTCCGCCTGCATCGATGCCCATAGAAATTATTCATGCCTTTGGTTATTTGAAAAATGCGGCTGCTATCACTAATCACAAACTGGGTTTATTATCAACCGATAAAATGACCATCATCTCGCAGGTATGCGATGAGATCAGTTCAGGAAAACTGGATGATCAGTTTCCTTTGGTTATCTGGCAAACTGGTTCAGGAACCCATACTAATATGAATGTGAATGAGGTTATTGCAAACCGGGCTCATGTTTTGCTGGGAAATCAGTTAGGCGAAGGAAAACTGTTGATTCATCCAAACGATGATGTCAACAAGTCGCAATCGTCAAACGATACTTTTCCAACTGCCATGCACATTGCCGCCTACCGGAAGATTGTTGAACATACGATTCCTTCTGTAGAAATCCTGAGAAACACGCTGGACGGAAAATCAAAGGATATGGCTCAAATTATAAAGATTGGCCGTACCCATTTTATGGATGCTACCCCGATTTCGCTTGGGCAGGAATTCTCGGGATATGTGTCGCAACTGGATCACGGGATAAAAGCATTGAAAAATACCTTGGCCCATCTTTCGGAATTAGCGATTGGCGGAACTGCCGTAGGAACAGGTTTAAACGCTCCTGAAGGATATGACAATGAGGTTGCTGCTACGATTGCCCGTTTAACAAACCTGTCGTTTATTTCTGCTGAAAACAAGTTTGAATCGCTTGCAGCCAATGATGCACTGGTTGAAACACATGGAGCAATCAAACAACTGGCTGTTAGCCTGATGAAAATTGCGAACGACATTCGGATGCTGGCCTCAGGTCCCCGATCAGGAATCGGAGAATTAATTCTTCCGGCGAACGAACCAGGTTCTTCCATTATGCCGGGCAAAGTAAACCCGACTCAGGCAGAAGCACTGACAATGGTTTGTGCTCAGGTCATAGGTAACGACACTACCATTTCTGTTGCAGGTTTAAGCGGCCAGTTCGAACTCAATGTCTATAAGCCAGTCATGATTAATGCCTTTTTGCAATCGGCTACGCTTATCGGAGATGCCTGTCAGTCATTCAACGATCATTGTGTTGTTGGAATTGAACCCAATTTGGAACGAATTAAAGAAAACCTCGATAATTCGTTGATGCTGGTAACGGCATTAAACCCGCATATTGGTTATGACAATGCAGCCAAAATTGCAAAAAAAGCCTATGCTGAAAATACAAGTTTAAAAGAAGCTGCATTAAAACTCGGACTTATAACCGAACAGCAATTTAATGAATGGGTTGTACCTGGGGATATGATTGGCCCAATGAAGTAAGCCGGCTTTACCTGATACTTTAATCGATAAAGGTGTGAATCATGTAATTCTTTCTGATAATAATGTAACATTTAAAAACAGAAACAAGCTCACCTTTGATTATTGTAAAAACAATACCAACTTAAATTCATTAAAATGAAATCGTTTAAAATTATTCACGAGTCTCATAACTGCATTAATCAAATAACTCCCCAGAATGTAAGCGTCAGCAGCGTATTCCGCTTAATTTTCGCTGTATGTATATTATCATCGGTAATCATATTTTCTTCTTGTGCCGTAGCAGTGCGTACTCCACAACGACACACTTCAGGAATTATTATTGAAAGTCATACCCGGGTAGAACGTCCAGTAAGGGTTCGTCACATTCGTGTGGAAAATCACGAACGCAGAGATCGTCGTGAACATGACAGAGATGATGATTAATCAGCTTTCGTATTTCACTGCAATAAACCTTCCTGATTATATCCGAAGTTGAAATTCAGGTTAAACCTTTACGCCCAATGTGGCAACTAAAAATAATAAGATGAGAAAAGACAGATTAGAAAGACTTGCTTCGGAAAGAAGCAATCCATGTGTAACCATTTCAATGAATACGCCCCACGACAATCCCAATAATCAGCAGGATTTTGATGAATTCCGGAAGCTTTTAAAAGAGGCACATGATCATGTTGTCAAAGAATTTGGCCAATTCCCGGTAAGTAATTTGCTCGAAAAAATTGATGCGTTAAATGATGAAATCGACTTTAAATACAATTTGAGCAGTATCCACTTGTTTTTGTCTGATACGACCAACGAAATTGTAAAATCGTCGTGGCCTGTTTTGCAAAATGTTGTTTCGGTAGCCGAAAATTTTGTAATCAAACCTTTAATCAAAGACTTTAACCGGTCGGAAGAGTATCTTATTCTGGTACTTTCTCAAACAGAGGTTCGGTTGCTGCATGCCATTAATGATGGAATTGGGGGCGAAATTTCCGGAGAGGAGTTTCCGTTCGATAAAAACCCGCATTTTTTAGACGATCAGGATAAATCAGGCGACGGCAAACAAATCGATAATTGGATTAATGATTTTTTCAACCAAATAGACAAAGCGCTGGTGAAAATTCAGAATAAAACCAGAATGAATGTTGTGGCGATTTGTACCGAAAGCAATTGGAGTCATCTGATGAAGGTTGCCGATAAACCTTCTATCTATTATGGGAATGTCAGTATAAATTTCAACCATTCGAATAATCAATCTCTGGCATCTGAAGCCTGGAAAATAGTGAGTAAAATACAACAGGATTTTCGGCTCAAGGCTATTCAGGAAATGAAAGAAGCTGCAGGACATGGTAAGATGATGACCGATTTAGAGCATATTCTTTATGCAGTAAAAGAAGGCCGTGGAGATTTATTAATTACGCATGACGATTATCATCAGGCGGTTAAAATGACCAGCGAAAATTCGTTCGATCTGGTGACCGATGTCACCCAGCCGGGAGTGATCGACGACATTACCAGCGACATTGCCTGGGAAGTGATTTCGAAAAAAGGTCGTGCCATATTTACCGATCAGAAAGAATTTGATTCGCTGGGGAAAATTGCACTAAAGGTGAGGTATTAGCATTTTATCCAAATGCAGTATCATATAGTACATAAAGAAAAATAGGTGAAAAGTGAAAAAATTAATAATTACTCTTTATACTGTTATTGTAGCTATAACTTTTACAAATTGTTCTAAGGAAGAAATGAATCCTGGAGAAAACCTTCCAAACGAAGTTAAAGCATACATAATTACTCATTTCCATGATCAATTGATTACTGAGGCAAAAAATAATGAAAATGATTCGATAAATACCTATGAAATAAGACTTGACAACCTTACAGATTTAGAGTTCAACTATAAATTTGAAATCATGGATATTGATGGAAAAACCAAAATACCGAACTCGGTTATTTCAGAGAAAATTTCAAATTATGTAATACTTAATTATCCGGATAATTTTATCACTGGCTGGGAAATGGATGAAGGTAAACAGGAAGTTGAGTTGGATAATGCAATGGATTTAGAATTTGACATGAACAATAATTTTATGCAGATTGACATTACTCCATAAAGACTAGACCTTGAACAATGTGGTTTACCAAATCAAATGAAGAAGTCCTCAATGAACTAATTGTTGATCCATTACAGGGTCTTTCTGATACAGAAGCAAAAGTCCGTCTGGGAAAATATGGTCAAAACAAACTGCTTGGAAAAAAGAAGAAAAGCATTTTCAGCATGTTTACCGAACAGCTTCAGGACTGGCTGATCTATATTTTGCTGGTGGCCGTTTTCATCACTCTGTTTTTGGGTGAATACATTGATGCCACAATCATTGTCATTGTCATCATCGTTAATGCTGTGCTCGGTGTTATTCAGGAAGTTAAAGCAGGTAAGGCCATTGAGGCTCTCCAGAAAATGTCTCATCCGAAAGTATTGGTGCGACGAAACGGAGAAGTCAAGCAGATTAATTCCGATCAGGTTATTCCGGGCGATATTCTAATCCTTGATGCCGGGCGGATTATTGCTGCCGATATCCGTATCATTGAGTCAGCAAATCTTCAGTTAGAAGAATCGGCGCTGACCGGCGAATCGGTTCCTTCCCAAAAAGACGCATCACAAATCTTTCCTGATCCGAAAACCCCATTGGGTGACCGCACAAACATGGCATTCATGTCTACCCATGTAATCAGCGGAAGAGGAGTTGGGGTTGTGGTCGAAACCGGAATGAATACCGAAATCGGAAAAATTGCCACGCTGATCAATACAGAAGAAAAGTCTAAAACGCCCCTTGAAATCCGACTGGATAAATTGGGAAAAACATTGGGCTTGTTTGCTATTGGAATCTGTGTCTTCATCTTCATTATTGCCGTAATTCAGGGACGCGATTTGGCCGAAATGTTCCTGATTTCGGTTTCACTTGCCGTAGCTGCTATTCCCGAAGGTCTTGCAGCCATTGTCGCGGTAGTGCTTTCAATTGGTGTAACCAGCATGTCGAATAAAAAAGCGATCATCAGGAAATTGCCGGCTGTTGAAACCCTCGGATCTGTCAACATCATCTGTTCTGATAAAACGGGAACCTTAACACAGAACAAAATGACGGTAACCCGATATTTCAATCTGGAAGGTGAGATAGATGTTGAACCGGGTCAGGTGAACCCGGCTCATGAAGATGCAAAACTAATGGCCAAAGCGATGATTCTCTGCTCCGATGCAACATTTAAAAATGGCCACGGAACGGGCGATCCGACAGAGATAGCCTTGTTGATATTTGGAGACCATCTGGGATTAAAACGCAAAACGCTGAAGGCTGAAAACAAGCGAATCGATGAGCTTTCTTTTGATTCTGACCGCAAATTAATGTCCACATTAATCGAAGAACATGGAAAACTGACCGTTTATACCAAAGGTGCAATCGGCAAGCTGCTCGCTGTTTCGACACATATTCTGGAAAATGGGAAAACTATTCCGATAACCCCTGCTCACATAAAGAAAATTTATCACGAAACAGAAGTTCTGTCGAATAAGGCTCTCCGCACATTAGGAGTGGCTTATAAACAGGTCGGTTCAATCATCGATTCTTCGGAAATGGAGAAAGACCTCATTTTCATCGGATTGGTTGGAATGATTGATCCACCTCGAAGTGAGGTAAAATCTGCTATTAAAACTGCAAGACTTGCCGGCATTATCAGTATCATGATTACAGGCGATCACAAGAATACCGCATTTGCCATAGCAAAAGAATTAGGAATCGCCGAAAGAATTGATCAGGTCATAACCGGCATCGAAATAGACGAATTATCAGAGGAAGAACTGACTCGCAAAATAAATGAATACCGGGTCTTTGCAAGGGTATCACCCGCACATAAAGTACAGATTGTTCATGCGCTCAAGTCTCATGGAAATATCGTGTCCATGACAGGCGATGGGGTAAACGATGCGCCTTCGCTAAATGTTGCCGACATTGGTGTGGCCATGGGAATTACAGGTACTGATGTAGCCAAAGGAGCAGCGGATATGATTCTTGCCGACGATAACTTTGCCACCATTGTATCTGCCATTGAACAAGGCAGGAACATCTACAACAACATCAAAAAATCAGTTATTTTTCTGATTACCTGCAACCTGGGCGAAGTATTGACCATGTTTGTTGCACTTCTTATAGGTTGGGAATCCCCGTTAATTGCCACCCAGTTATTGTGGATCAACCTGATCACCGACTCATTTCCGGCGATTGCATTGGGAATGGATCCCGGAAACTCTGATGTGATGAAAGAAAAACCACGCCCTGCCCGGGAGAGCTTCTTTTCTGGAGGAGCTGGTCTGCATGTGATTATGGGAGGTATTTTAATTGGTGCCTTGACAATTTTTGCTTTCTGGTTCGGATATTGGGAACATGGATACAGTCCATTTGACCACACAGCGCCTATAAATACTGTTGAATATGCCCGGACCATGGCTTTTATGGTGTTGGTTATGTGTCAGCTGTTTTATTCCCTTGCGGTCAGAAACAGTTCAAAATCTATTTTTCAGATTGGTCTCTTTTCTAATAAATACCTGAGCGGCGCTATTCTGCTGGGCATTTTTCTTCAATTAATTGTAATTGAAATTCCGGTTATGCAACGAGCCTTTCATTTGCAAATGCTCGATTTTGAAGGCTGGATAATTGCCATTTCACTGGGTTTGGTTCCATTGCTGTTCAATGAAGTTTTAAAAATATTTATCCGGGCTCGTAAGAAGAATGTGTGAATAATGTAATTATTTTCAAAAGTTGTGTAATACTATCCATATTTTATTGGCCTAGTTTTATTCTCTTAAAGACTTGAGATATAAATTAACAAACTTCTTAATTATGAAGTCGCTCATAGCTAAAAAATCGGAAAAAGATATTTTTAAATTCCCCAAAGCCCCAACAGGGATTCAGGGTCTTGATGAAATTACATTTGGCGGCCTTCCCAAAAACAGGTCATCACTTTTAGTAGGTGATACCGGGTGCGGGAAAACCCTTATGGCGATGGAATTCCTCGTAAATGGAATTGAATTGTTTGACGAACCGGGTGTATTCATGGCTTTTGAAGAAAAAAAAGACGAATTGGTGCTGAATGTAAAATCATTAGGCTACGACCTTGATAAACACATAGCAAATAATAAATTATACATCGAACAGGTAAAGATTAGTCCCGATGAAATGGTGGAAACCGGTAAGTATAACCTTGAAGGATTATTTGTGAGGCTCGAGCAAGCCATTTATAAAGTAATGGCCAAACGTGTTGTACTCGATTCACTCGACAAACTTTTTTACGGTCTCGATGAAAAAATACTACGTTCAGAATTTTTGAGGCTTATGACGTGGTTAAAAAAAATGGAAGTAACAGCCATAATAACCTCCGAAAATGGAGATCCCTTTCTAACACACAAGGGAATTGTGGAATATGTGGCCGATTGTGTTATCATATTGGATAACCGGTTAACCAATCAAGTTGGAACCAGGCGATTAAGGATCGTCAAATACCGTGGCTCAACACATGGCAACAATGAATATCCCTTTACAATTGATGAAAGTGGAATATCTGTTTATCCGCTTATCAGTGAATCAATCCAACAGGCATCCAGCTCAAAAAGAATATCTTCTGGAATAAAAGATTTAGACGATATGCTGGATAGAAAAGGCTTTTATGAGGGCAGCAGTATTCTTATTTCAGGAACAGCAGGAACAGGAAAAACCAGTATTGCGGCTTCTTTTGCTTACAGTGTTTGCCAATCAAAAAAAGTCTGTCTTTTCTGTGCATTCGAAGAAGCGCCAAACCAGGTAATCCGAAATATGTCATCCATAGGATTCCATCTAGAGCCATTGGTGAAATCAGGAATATTAACTTTTTATTATTCAAGGCCAACCTTGCAGAATCTTGAATTGCATTTTCTTGCCATAAAAAAAATCATACACGAAATAAAACCTTCTGTAGTAATTCTCGATCCGATCACCAATTTAATGACTGAAGGGCCGAATAGCGATATCAGGTCGATGCTTACCCGGTTTGTCGATTTTTTGAAAACGAAGCAAATTACCGTTTTGTTTACGGCTGCGATAACAGTCGGATCAATAGAACGAAATCCAAGTGATGAGGGAATCTCATCAATGGTTGATACCTGGATGATGGTTCAGGATATTGAGGTGGATGCTGAACGTACCCGCAGCCTATGTGTGATGAAATCGAGAGGTATGGTTCATTCAAACGAGGTCAGGAGGTTTATCATTTCGGGCAAAGGAATTAATTTGTCCCCCATTTTAACTAAAGGGAAAATGCCTGTAGCTGATTCAAAAAGAAAAATTAAGGAGCACGAAAATTTATCTACGTCAAAAGAATCAATCGGGGTGAAAGATAGTTCCCGATAACAGGAATACAATTAAAATTATTTTGATTGTACATTCAATTAAATAACTGATTCAAATGTCTAAAAAAATAACTGATAACGTAGAAGTAAAAGCAAGTGCAGCAGATGCCGGACAGAAAACATATGTTCTTCAGTTGTTTGTTACCGGCATTTTACCCAACTCGGTCAGAGCAATTGGTAATATTAAGAGTATCTGTGAAAAATATCTAAAAGACAGATATGAATTAGAGATCATTGATATATACCAGCAACCTGATTTGGCAATCGCTGAAGACATAATTGCAGTACCTGTCCTGATAAAGAAATCTCCATATCCGCAAGAGAGAATGGTTGGAGATATGTCGAATACAGAAAAAGTTCTTAAAGGACTTGGAATTGTTTAATTAATTTGAAGTTTAATCAGATGGAAAAAAACAGTAAACAATTTATAGCAGATTCGGAACAGTTGCACCATGAAAATAGGATACTCCTGAAGCAGCTAAAGGATGCCATGGAATCGATTGATGCCATTAAAACTGGTAACATTGATGGATTAATAGTTACAAATGAAAACGCACTTCAGGTTTACACAGAAAAATCAGCTGATAAACCCTACCGGATTTTAATTGAAAAAATGCATGAAGGTGCGGTTACAGTTAGTGAAAACGGAACAATCCTTTATAGCAATTCCTATTTTGCAAACATGGTGAAACGGCCATTGCAAAAGGTAATTGGAACAAAATTTGAAAAATTCATTGATGATTCTGCAAAAGAGCAACTTAAAGCCATACTTATTCAAAGTGACAAAAGTGTACTAAAAGAAGAAGTTTATATTAATTCGGACGATGGGAAGAAGATACCTGCACTGATGACCATTAATGCTTTGAATTTGGATCAAATTTTCGTTTTGAGTATCATTCTAACCGATTTGACTGTTCAACATGAAAATCAGGAAAGATTAAAGAGCTGGACGAAGCAATTAGAACAGAAAAACGAAGAACTCGAAAACGCATTAAAAAAAATTGCATTTCAGTCTAAAGAGAAAAAAAAACGTGCTGCAGAATTGTTTGACGCTTACAAGGAACTTGAGATTCAATCCAGAGAAAAGGAAAAACGGGCAGAGGAGTTAAGTGTAGTTCAAAAAGATGTAAAAGAACTTCAGGGACTTAACACTCATAAAGAGAACGTACTTTCTACGCTATCGCATGATTTAAGAAGCCCACTGGGTTTTATTATTGGAGTTGCTGATTATCTGGTTTCGGATTTTGATGAATTGGAGCGAAGTAAGGTAAAGGATATGCTTGAAATGCTTCTCAAAGCTTCAATCGACGAGTTGGATATGTTGGATTACCTGGGAGAATGGGCAAGAATAAAATTCGCTTCGGAGGCTTTTACTCCTGCAAAAATTAAACTCGAACTATACGCGAAGAAGGTTATGAATATTTTGACTAAAAATGCAGACGCTAAAAATATCCAGTTACATAACGAAATTGAAAAAGATTTATCTGTTTTTGCTGATAAAAAGATGTTGCTTTCTATCCTTCAAAATATAGTTTCGAATTCAATAAAACATACTCCGGAGAATGGAAAAATTACCTTGTCAGCCAAAAGAAACAAGGATAAAATTATTGTTGAAGTAAAGGATACCGGCATTGGAATGTCAAAAGAAATGCAGAAAACCCTTTTCATTCCGCAAATGAAATCACTTTTAAATTCAAGAAAAGAAAATAGTGGCACTGGTATCGGTTTATTACTGGTAAAGGGATTTATTGAAAAACATGGTGGCGAAATATGGGTCGAAAGTGTTGAGGGAAAAGGATCTTCGTTCTATTTTACCTTACCGGCAAATAAAACAACCGATAAAAATCTGTAACTTATCACTCATCAAACAATATCTCATATGAATAATTTATTTAGAGGATTAATATCAGGATACGGAGCTTCGAAATTGGGCGGCGGCTGCCTAAGCACCATTGTAGTTTTTGTCATCATCTGGATTATACTTGGACAATGCAGCTAGCATGAATAACTGACTGATAAGTTATTGGAAAAATGTGTGAATGACGTAACTCTTTCCAAAAGTTATATAACACATTATCGACCATCGAACTACAACTTAGACTTCTTAAAACCGATTGCTATACTGCGAAACAGCAAATGATCGTTAAAACTTTAAAAAACAAATTATGAAAGTATTAATCGTGTTAACCTCCCACAGTGATTTGGGAACTACCGGTGAGAAAACCGGTTTCTGGGTTGAAGAATTTGCAGCACCCTATTATGTTTTGGCTGATGCAGGTATCGAATTGACAATAGCCTCACCAAAAGGTGGACAACCACCAGTTGACCCTAAAAGTGAATTTCTGGATTTTCAAACCTCTTCAACTGAAAGGTTTTATAGTGATAATGAAGCAATTGACAAAGTTGCCCATACACTAAAACTAAGCGAAGTAAATCAGGAAGATTATGATGCAGTTTTTTATCCCGGAGGTCATGGCCCATTGTGGGATCTGGCAAACGACGAAAACTCCATTCATTTAATCGAGGACTTTTACAATCATCAAAAACCAATTGCATTTGTATGCCACGCCCCTGCCGCTTTAATTAAGGTGAAAGGTGAGGATGGTGAGCCTTTGGTAAAAGGTAGAGAGGTTACAGGCTTTTCTGATACGGAAGAAGAAGCAGTTGGCTTAACCAAAATAGTTCCTTTTTTGCTAGAAGACGAATTACAAAAGTTGGGTGCAAAATACAGCAAAGGTGAAAACTGGAGTTCGTTTGTGAAAAAGGATGGACTATTAATCACCGGCCAAAATCCGGCATCATCAGCTGAAGCAGCCAAATTACTTTTGAGTACACTAAACGAGAAAAAATAATTAAGAATAGGAGAAATAACCATGAAAGGATTTAAAAGCAACATCGAAAAAGACACATTGGAAAATGAAAATTTCCGAAAGGTTTTATACACAGGTAAACATCTTCAACTGGTACTCATGACCCTTAAAGTTGGTGAAGATATTGGATCAGAAATTCATGCCGGCAACGACCAATTTTTCAGGTTTGAAAGTGGATCAGGCAAATGTGTAATCGATGGAAATGAATATAAGATTAAAGAAGGTGACGTAATTGTTGTACCGGCAGGTGCCAGGCACAATATTATCAATGAAGGTGCCAATGAACTGAAAATGTATACCATTTATGGCCCACCTAACCATCAGAATGGCACCATCAGGAATACAAAAGAAGATGCCGAAAGAATGGACGAAAAGTTTGATGGTAAAACAAGCGAATAACAGCAATCCAATATAAAATCATGCTGGAAGTAAAATCGCGAGGAAATTCATAATAAAAACAGCCCAATAAAACATATCATGAACAAAGACTTTGACCGGATCACATTACAAAATATTGCGCGAAAAGCAATGATATCAAGAGGATTAGTACCGGATTTCCCGTCATCTGTAATCGCCGAATTAAATGAAATACATTCGCCTGCAATTTATAAAACTACGGAAGCCAAAGATTTGAGCAGATTACTGTGGTGTTCAGTTGATAATGACGATTCACTTGATCTGGACCAATTGTCGTGTGCCGAACAGTTGCCCGATAATAAGGTTCGGTTGCTGATTGCCATTGCAGATGTGGATGCACTGGTAAGCGAACATTCAGAAATTAACCATTATGCCAGCCAAAATACGGCATCAATCTATACTGTTGCTCAGTTATTCCCCATGCTTCCGGAGAAATTATCAACCGATCTGACTTCGCTGCGATTAGGTGAAGATCGCTGTGCTGTTGTGGTTGAAATGGTGGTAGACGATGATGGAGCTGTTCAACAATCGGATGTGTTTTGTGCTACTGTATTCAATTATGCAAAACTTGATTATCAGAGTTTGGGCGACTGGCTCGAAGGAAATAGCCCCGTCCCTTCAGAAGTCAGAAACGTGGAAGGACTGGCTGAAAATATACAGTTACAGGACCGTTTAGCTCAAAAGATGAAGGAATTGCGCTATGAGCATGGTGCTTTAGAATTTGAAACCATTGAGGCCAGGCCTATCTTTGACGGTGATGTGTTAAACGAAATGAAGGCTGAGCAGAAAAACAGGGCCAAAAGTTTGATCGAAGATTTTATGATTGCCGCCAATGGAGCCACTGCTCGCTTTCTTGAAGCGAAAAATTTTCCTTCGTTGCGACGAGTTGTGAAAATTCCCAAGCGGTGGGATCGGATTGTTGAATTGGCTTCAGAACATGGCTTTGCCCTGCCTGAAAAAGCCAACTCCAAATCTCTTTCATCATATCTAAAATTTTTCAAACATGACGATCCACAGCATTTCATCGATATGTCGATAAGTGTGCTTAAACTTTTAGGATCAGGTGAATATGTGGTTGAAACACCCGGTTCAACTAGCGAAGGTCACTTTGGCCTTGCCGTAAAAGATTATACACATTCAACAGCACCCAACCGGCGTTTCCCTGATTTGGTGACACAACGTTTGCTCAAAGCAGCGATGGCTGGGCGTTCGGTTCCTTATTCGGTTGAAGAACTGGAAGAAATTGCCCGCTATTGTACATTGAAAGAGGATGATGTTAGGAAGGTAGAGCGGCAGGTTGAAAAATCGGCCAATGCGATGCTTATGAAATCCAGAATTGGCGAAGTGTTTGAAGCCATTGTCAGTGGAGCCTCGTCCAAAGGTACTTGGATACGACTTTTTCATCCGCATGTCGAAGGAAAACTGGTCAATGGGTTTAGTGGCCTTGAAGTGGGACATCGATTAAAGGCACGTTTAATAAATATCAATATTGGAGAAGGATTCATCGATTTTGAGCGGGTTGAAAATGTGTGAATAATGTAAGTCTTTCCATGATTTATGTAACACGATTGCCATTAAGTATGATCAAATTAGTCCGATCCAAATTCACGAAAGAAAATGGACGATAATCAAGAGACATGAAGACAACTGAATTTAAAAAAGTATTGATTGCGCTGGACAACAATCCAACGTCACAAAAAGTAGCAGAGCATGGATATAAATTAGCAAAATCAATGGGAGCCGAAGTTATATTACTGCATGTTGTAACCGATACTGCTATTAATTCGACTCAGGAATATTCACCAATATTAGGACTGGCCGGACATATGAATATGAACCAAATGCAATTGGCCGATGTTGAAGAACTGAAGAAAGTAGGTCAGCACTTTATGAATTCAATCAAATTCAATCTTAATGATTCTATGCTTCAAACTATTATCAGATTGGGTCCAATTGCTGATTCTATTGTAACAACGGCAAAAAAAGTCAATGCGAATATTGTTGTTGTGGGATCACATAGCCAGCGATGGTTGGAAAACATTTTGATTGGAAGTGTAGCCGAAGAAGTTCTGCGACAAAGCCAAATACCAATCTTTATTGTTCCGACAAATAAATTAAGTTCTTAAGATAAGGCAAATGACTTTCATAGATTACTACAAGATTCTGGGGATAGATAAAACAGCAACCACTAAAGACGTTAAGAATGCTTACCGGAAGCTGGCCCGGAAGTTTCATCCCGATTTAAATCCTGATGATAAGGATGCGAAGAAGAATTTTCAGCAGATTAATGAAGCCAACGAAGTGCTGAGCGATCCCGAAAAACGGAAGAAATACGATCAGTATGGAAACGATTGGCAA
>Ga0302292_1001316_pt1 | contig 16180 bp, 15 predicted proteins | sample III_Fen_N2_1_FD_194553 | JGI IMG/M metagenome (GOLD analysis project Ga0302292, IMG submission 194553) | Peat permafrost microbial communities from Stordalen Mire near Abisko, Sweden - III_Fen_N2_1 | ecosystem: Environmental > Terrestrial > Soil > Wetlands > Permafrost | place: Sweden: Abisko...
GGAGTGACCGCCTTTGAGTCCGGTGAGCGAAATTTTCAAAGCCACATCGCCTTCTTCAATTTCAACTTCGGTATAGCGAAATGTAATATCTCCATCAATGCCTCCGGCGCAACCAACGTACAGTTCGCCTTCGTCCTCGGAGTCCATATTTATCAGAATGTCTCCTTTCAGAAAATTAGGTTGCAGACCAAAGGCACCAAACATGCCTGTTTCTTCGTCAACAGTTACAAACATTTCGATGGCTGGATGTGCAATATCTGTCGATTGCAAAACAGACATTGCCGCTGCCAGTCCTATTCCGTTATCGGCACCGAGGGTAGTATCGCTAGCAGTAACCCACTCGCCATCGATGTGTGCATCAATCGGATCTGTCTGGAAATCATGTGCTACGTTACTGTTTTTCTGGGGTACCATGTCCATGTGGGCTTGTAGTACTACAGCTTTGCGGTTTTCCATGCCCGGGGTGGCCGGTTTGCGAACCAGCACATTGCCAATTTCGTCGCGCAGGGTTTCTAGTCCGAGTGATTTCCCGAAGTTTTCGAGGAAAAGTCCGATTTCTTCTTTTTTGTGCGAAGGGCGTGGTACTCTGGTTAGATTATAGAAGTTTTGCCAGAGCGCTGTAGGCTCTAACTGTCGAATGTCGTTTGCGTTCATAAGTAGATAATTCTTGTTTTACTATTGTATATTTATGCTAATTTTAGCTAGTACAAATATCCGCATTTTTTTTGGAATAACCATTTTTACGTAAAGTCTTTTTTGGATAAATTTGATATATCATTCCGCTTTTACTTCCTTATTTAGAGCTGTTGTGAATCATATCTTTAATTACAGAAATTTTTCTGTAATTAGTGCTACAATTACAATGTCAATCAAAATATATTTGGTAATTTTGCGCTCGAATTCGGGATAAGGTCTGAATTTCGGTTTTCAGGTATAAAATCAAACTAACATATTCAAATATAATCAATTGTAAATCGTAGGTTTATCAATTGTAAATCAAAAAGTCATGCATAATACGTATAAATTTGTAACTGCCGAAGAGGCAGCAAGCTATGTAAACAACGGCGACGTTATCGGATTTAGCGGTTTTACCCCTGCAGGATGTCCAAAAGAAGTCCCAACAGCGATTGCCAAGCGTGCCGAAGCATTTCATGCTGAAGGTAAAGAGTTTAAAATCGGGATGTACACCGGAGCTTCTACCGGCGATTCACTGGATGGGGCTTTGGCTCGTGCTAATGCCATTCTGTTCCGCACACCTTATCAGTCTAACAAAGACTTGCGTACTGCTCTTAATGCTGACCGTGCTCCTTACTTCGACATGCACCTTTCGGTATTGGCACAGGAATTACGTTATGGATTTATGCCTAAACCGAAGTTTGCCATTCTTGAAGTATGCGATATTACGGCTGATGGCGAGCTGGTTCTTACTTCAGGGGTAGGTATCTCTCCAACCGTTGCTGAGTTATCAGATTTTATCATTGTAGAATTGAATCACAACCACCCGAAAGAGCTTCGCGGATTTCACGATATTTATCAACCGTTGGATCCTCCTTACCGTAAAGAAATTCCGATTTATAAACCATCGGATCGTATCGGTTCTACTGTGTTGAAAGTCGACCCTAAAAAGATTTTATGTGTGGTTGAAACTGAGCGCAACGACGAAGTGGGTGGCTTTAGCGCGACTGATGAAGTTACCGATAATATTGGTGCTAATGTGGCTTCATTTTTGGCTAATGAAATTAAATCAGGACGAATTCCTGCAGAATTTTTACCTATCCAGTCGGGTGTGGGAAATATAGCAAATGCTGTGATGGCTTCATTGGGAGCAAATCCGGATATTCCACCTTTCGAAATGTACACCGAAGTAATTCAGGATGCGGTTATCAGTCTTATTCGCGAAGGGAATGTGAAATTTGCCAGCGGTTGTTCGCTTACCGTTAGTAACCCTGTGTTGGAATCAATTTATGCCGACTTAGATTTCTTCCGCGATAAAATCGTTCTACGTCCTTCGGAAATATCCAACAACCCCGAAATAGCACGTCGTTTAGGCTTAATTACTATCAATACGGCGTTAGAAGCTGATATTTTCGGAAACGTAAACAGTACGCACGTGTTGGGTTCTAAAATGATGAACGGTATCGGTGGTTCGGGCGACTTTACCCGCAATGCTTATATCTCTATTTTCACTACGCCTGCTACTGCCAAGGGTGGAAAAATCAGTTCAATCGTACCGATGGTATCACACGTTGACCAAAACGAACACTCGGTGAACGTAATTATTACCGAACATGGTATTGCCGATCTTCGTGGCAAATCGCCAATTCAACGTGCCGAAGAAATTATTGCCAACTGTGTGGCTCCTGAATATAAAGAAATGTTGTCAGAGTATATCAAACTTACAAGCGGCACTCATACACCACAAAGTTTATCGGCTTGTTTTGGGATGCATGATGAATTCATTAAAACAGGTAGCATGTTAGGTACCAAGTGGGAAGATTACAAATAAAAATTCCGTTTTTATACATATTCAAAAGCCCTGTTCAAGTATATTGAACGGGGCTTTTTCGTTGTTGGGGATTTCGTTTCAGTGGAATAAATATTTTCTAAAAAAATCAGCCAAAATGTTTTACTTATTAAAAATATTTGGTATGTTTGCATCGGTTAAATACAACAACCAACGTTCTTCAAAAACTCCTATTTTGTTTGTTTACTGATATGTACCGGCAATCTATGTGCTGTCGTTACCTTAAAATTATTTGTTTTTATGACCGAATCTTATCTAAAAACTCCATCCACATTAGGTTTTAGCTTTCATGTTTTACCGATAAAACCTGCACGTTTGCTTACCGCAAACGATACATTAGACATCGAAATATGCTCTGTACAGGGTTCGACCGCCGCCGCGGTGTCGAGCTATCATAGATACTGCCTTTGCGCGAAACTCAGGTTTTGTGCAGAGGCATTTTTACGTGACAACTTTTGGGGTAGCGTACCATATGTTGGCAGGCTTAAGTCCCGAACTGGAGAAAACAGGTCTGGAGATTCAATAAACAAGTCCAACAATGGAGATGTAGGACTCGATTATTCAATAAACAAGTCTGGATGTTGAAGTATCGGACTTGTTTTTTCAATATTCGGACTTGATTATTGAAGTGCAGGACTTGAATATTGAATAATCAAGTCTGGATGTTGAAGTGCAGGACTTGTTTATTGAGGTGACGGACTTATTTCTCTAAAACCGGCTTCGGTCAGTAGTTTTTCCAATTTTCTATTTGAACCATGCATAAATAAATACTATAGAAAATTAATTAAAAAAGGAGGTTATTATGAGTAATCCAAATTATCGGACAAATGTTCCGAAAAATCCAACAGATTTAATAAATTTAGCAGTCAAGGTATTACAGAAACACAACGAACTGGGTCCCAACTCGCCACTTAACGCAATGGCATCGCACAATTGGAACGAAAACGGAGCTAAAGTGGCAGAAGCTGCTGCATTCGATAAGTTGGCTCAGGAACTGAAGGCTCAATCTGAAGAAGCTATCAACAAACGTAATGCGTTGATGCCCGACATTGAGAATTCAGTGAAAGGTAGTCGTGATGTGCTTGAAGGTGTATACCGCGAAACGCCACGAACGCTTGCCCAATTTGGCTTTGACATTACGGAGTCCGTTCGCGCAACAGCTAAAAAGACAACCGAAAATAAATAAAAAGAACCTTTAGTCGTGTGCATGGTTACGACTAACTATAGAAAAAGCAGAGTTGAGAGGCTCTGCTTTTTTAGCGTGTAAGTGTGACTAACGTGTTTCGCCAACTTCTAACGTTGTTCAGTTTTGATTGTTACAATTTGTCTTATTTCTCCACTTTCAATTTGCAATTTCAATCTCTCGAAATCAACATTGACACCACTTATAATTGAAACGTTATCAATGGATTCAATAGGGCCTTCAATTTTCAGATCATCAATTAATCTAATTTGACCACGATGAAGCCTTTTATCTATCAAAGTCAAATCTTTCGTAAATGAATGAGGATATTTTGAACTAATTTCACTACCAAAAACCCTTAATAACTCGTTTGGGAAATGGGACTCAGCAAACTCCTGAGGATTGATAACTCCAGCAGTATTTTCTCTATATAAGGTGTTCAATGCGTTTTTAAGACCCTTCCTATCATCAAATAATGATACATTATTGTCAATAAAATTATAAATATCAGAATAAAAGTTTTTTGTAATAAGTTTATCGTTTTTACTAGTGGTGAAACCCAAAAAATCATGATAAAAGTATTCTGCTAAATCTCTTTTTCCGTTACTAAAATTGTCATCATACATATAGCATGAATAAGATGAATTTGGGAATAATTCGGAGTCATTAGTGTCCTCAATTACATAACCAATTTTATAAAAATCTTTAGCAGGTGATAAAAATAAATCATTCATTAATTCAACAAGCTTTTGATTGTCGAGTTCCTTAATTGTAAATGCTTCTTGTATCTCAGCTTTTATAACTAGAACCACGTGTTTTTGTAGTAATTTTCCATCAAATATAATTAATAGTCCCGAAGGGATTGTTTTCCTATCATGACTTTTTGCAAGTAAGTCTGCAATACTTTTAGATCTTTCAATAAATAAATCATTTGAACAGTCCTTCATACTCTTTGAGTAACCAAAGAAACTTTCGTTCTCAAAACTCTCAATTTCAAGTTTAAAAAAACGTTTCGATTTTGAAAAAGCACTAGCTATTCGTTCTTTTAGAGTGTTGAGTTCTAATTCTCCAAATGTAAAAATATTTTCTGAATATTCTGCAAATCCAAACTCATCTTCTTCAGTTTTTTTGTGAACACGATGAATAATAATCCTGTCAATTTGTAACGTTTCAATATTTCTCATAAGCTAAAATCATTTATAAAATCTATATTATCGGGGTTAATTTCAAAGATGTTCTGCATATATTCTAACATATTGGGATTATTCAAAGTGCAAGTATTAAGATGTTCTAAAACGATATAATACAAAGTCCCAAGTGCACTCCTTTTCTTATCAAAGTTCAACAATATCCACTCATTATCTTCTTTATTCTCACTTATAAATTCTGGGTATAAATTAATTTTAAATACTTTATTATCTAGATCTTTTTTGTTTATATTCACTACTATTCCTTTGTCAAATAAGCATATTATATTAGGTAAAAATTTCCAATCTACAAACTTATATTGCGCTTCAATATGCTTAAAGTCGAAATTATTACTATCTCCAATAAACATAAATCCGAACAAGGGATTTTTACATGGATAGTTTGTAGTCGGCAAATCTAACAAAAATCCTTTTCCACCAGTATCAATGTAATTCGGGTCGACACTATCGCGTTTTAAAAAATTAAACATCCTTTCCCTTGTAGTGATAAAATCATCAATATATTTTTTATCCCAACTTGATTTTATCTCAGCATAGGCATAGATTGATTCGAATGTCAAATACTCCGTCTCATCATAAGTCTTATATAAAATTGGAGTCCTAAAGTTGTCTGCAATTATTAAATCTAACTGAGGACTTGAAGAAAGACTTGAATCTATTATGTGTCCATTGCTTATGTAGTACTTTTCAGGCAATTTTTTTGCAAAGAAGTTCCTTATTGAGATTTCAAATTGATTCCCTGAAGCGACTATATCACCTGTGTTATGTATAAGTTTAACCTGATTTTTTGCAATATCTATACCATCCGCTTCAAAATTGAAGAAAGTATCAATCGATATTTTTCTGAACGCTGTGTCTCTTGTTGGGCTCATAATTATTATATTCACTAAAAACAGATAATTCTGTTTTGCAATATAAACAATTCAGAAATAGATTGTTTTATATTGCAACAAATATATAAATTATTTTTTTAATTTATGCTAAATTTATTTTATTTATAAACAAAAGGCCACCCATTTCTGAGTAGCCTTGGTTGTTATTTTGTTATTGGGCTTTATTTTGTTACCTCAATGGGATAGACATATTAATGTGCTGCACTGAATTTATCAGAAAGTTCGAGATCTTTGGCTTTCACTTCAATAACCTTTCCATTATCTGATATGACAAGCTCACCATCTTCTTTTTGTCGGGAAGTCAACAATCTGTTATACGATAATTCTATACCTTGTAGAATTTTCGAGCGCATTTCTTTTACTTCTTCCTTGGTCATGATTCTATAATTTTATTGTAAATGTGTTGATTTTTAATTTCAATGCTATCAGTTTTACTCCCTTCTGCAATGATCTTGAACGGAGGTTTTGAATTGTCAATGATTAACCAATAATCGCAAATTGGAATATACATATTTCCGAGATTATAAATACCTGCTTTATAGCGTCGGCGAATTGTTTCCTCCGGAATATTGTGACCACCTAACATTACTCGTTTTTTTACTCTCTCGATAGCAAGTTCAGGTGTACTAAGCCAAAAATAGACTAACGTAACAAAATAACCTTTTGTTTGTGCCTCCAAAACAAATCTTGCATACGATTTAGTGGCTAATGTTGTTTCAAAAGCAAAATCAACATTCTGATTCATCAAATCATCGATTCTACTCAACATAATACGTCCAGCTTCAATAGCTACTTTATCTGGCTGAAAAGGAGACAAACCTTTTGCAATTTCATCTGCATTGACAAATTCTTTACATCTTAACATGTCAGGCAACACAGAGTAGGAAGCAGTAGTTTTACCCGCTCCATTACAACCAGATATGATATATAGATTTGCCATAGATATTTCAGTGCAAAGATACAATTAATTCGCAATGATTACAGTTTCTCCAGAGAACAACTTTACTTCTTCACACCCACTTTATCCCAACTGGGCGGTGTAACACCCATCAGGTTTTTCACAAAGAAGTCGAAGCGTTTATGCTCGCCATAGTCGCCACCCATGGTGTGTGGCACGCCGGGCAACACTACCAGCTCGAAGTCTTTATTGGCTTTTATCAGTTCGTTGCATACCTTGTAGGTGGAGGCAGGATCTACGTTGTCATCCATCTCGCCTACGACTAACATAAGCGGGCGGGTAAGCAGGTGTGCATTTTCCACATTGGAACTGGCAATGTAACTGGAATCGATCGGATAGCTCATCCATTGCTCGTTCCACCATATCTTGTCCATGCGATTGTCATGGCAGCCGCACGAAGAATAAGCCGCTTTGTAGTGCTCGGGGTGAAACAGTACGGCACCCATAGCTTCCTGTCCGCCTGCCGAAGCTCCGAAAATACCCATACGTTCTATGTCCATATACGGATATTTGGCAGCCGCAGCTTTTGCCCACAGGATGCGGTCGGGAAATCCGGCATCTTTCAGGTTCTTGTAGCAGATTTCTTCGAACGCTTTGGAACGGAACGAAGTTCCCATACCATCCAGCTGAATAAGGATAAAACCCAGCTCGGCAAGGGCGGACATATTCCGGTTGTACGAAATAAATGTCTTGGGAGTATACTGGTTGCCCGGTCCGGCATAGATATATTCAATGACGGGATATTTCTTAGTCGCGTCAAAGTTGGTCGGGCGGTAAATAATTCCCCAGATATCGGTTTTTCCATCGCGCCCTTTGGCTACAAAAGGTTCGGGCGCAATCCATCCGGCTTTGAGCAACTCGCTGATGTCGGCTTTTTCGAGGGGCATAATGATTTTTCCATCCGCAGCACTGCGCAATACAGTCACCGGAGCTTTGTTGACCATCGAATAAACGTCTACCAAATACTTTTTATCGTCGGAGAACCAGGCCTGATGCATTCCTTCCTCGGGCGTAAGGCAAGTAAGCCCTGTGCCGTCAAAGCGAATGCGGTAATAACGCATCAGATAGGGGTCTTCATTGGCCTTCATTCCGTTGGCAGAGAAAATGATTTCACGCTTTTTCTCATCCACATTCAGCACATCGCGTACGTACCATGCTCCTTTGGTAATTTGGTTTTTCACCGTCCCCGTCAACCTGTCGTATAGGTATAAATGGTTCCAGTTATCGCGTTCGCTCATCCAAATCATTTCTTTGCCGCCGTTTACTGTTTGGCGGAAAAAGCGTGTGTAGTTTACAAAGGTTTTAGCTGCTTCTTCTACCAAGGTTTTTATCTCACCGGTTTCAGCCGACATTTCGAGGACGCGATAAACCTGATGTCCGCGCTGATTATATTCGAATATGACAGATTTACTATCGGGCAACCATTCGAAACCTTTCAAATCCATCTGACTTTTGAAAAGATCGTTTGATGCAATTTTCTTATCGCCACTCACGATGTCAAAAATAACCGGTGTACGAACAGGTAATACATCGCCCGGTTTCACATAGTCGCGGGTTTGGAGTTTTGGCTGAAACTGATCGGCAGGCGATGACTCTATCAGATACAGTTGTCGGGTTTCAGCACCGTGAATACGCATCACAGCCACTTTCTTTGAGTCCGGTGACCAATACGGATAAGCCGAATAATAATCTTCTTTGGAGCCACTTGTACTCAGAGCTTTTTCGATACCTGTTTTCAGGTCTTTCACGTACAAATTATTGTCTTTGACAAAAGCCGATAGCTTTTTGTCGGGCGAAATAACCGGTTTTCCTTCCCTTTCCGTGTCAACCTTTCCCCAATACTCTTCTTTAACCGCTACCACTTTGTCTCCTTTTTTGAGTGAGTTCTGCTTAACGGCATACGTCCAGTTGTATGAATTGTAAACAAAGCGCAAACTGTCTAACGCTTCAGTGACTTTCAACGATTGAAGGGGCAGTTTCTTTGCATCAACAGGTTTATCGGTAGCCAATGTCAGTTCTACCGCCAATTTATTGTGATCGAAAAGATCGGTACGGGTCTTTTTTTGCGCATCAACAAGTACATAGCTTTTTCCTTGCGGCGCATTTTGCACATACCAGAATCGGCTTGAGTTTCCAATCCACTGAGGAGTTACGTTGGCGTAAAATACTTTGTCTTTAAATTTATCCTGAAGCGAAAAAGCCCGGTTGTACGATTCCACCGTGCCCTGAGCTAAAAGAGACTGGCTCATAAGCCAAAGTCCGAATGAGAGGAGAGTAAGTTTTTTCATTGAAATATAGCTGAATTTTATTTTTGTGAGGAATTCCGATTTATTTCTTCTGCTTTGCCAACACCACCAAACCTACCAGCAACGGAATAACAAAATTCACCAACCAGATACACGCCCCAGCTAGGGCTATGCTAACCACCTGACCGGAGAAAACACCGATGACCAACACGGCATACGAGCTACGCACCGCTACATCCGAAAAGGCAAAAGATGGCGTAAATGTCACAAACAGATACGAGGTGGGAATAGAAATTAGCGCCTGCTCCATCGAAAGATCAACTCCCAAAAAACGCAGCATAAAGAAAAACTGCGTACAAAAAACCACATAACGCCCAAGCGAAATAAGCATTATTTGCATAAGGTCTTGTTTTGAGTAAAGAGATAAACAATCGGTGAAAGCTTTTACTTTTTCAGAATAGCGACTCCTATTGAGCATTCGGCTAAATCGGGGAAGCAGAAAGTAAATCATCCCAAGCAGCACCAACCCAGCCGCCAACAGCCATAAGTAAAGACTTGCGTTTATTATAATGCCTCCCTTGTATGAATTTACAAACAATGCACAAGCCGGAACGCCACATAAAACCATGATGATGTTTTGCGTCAGGCTGTTTAGCAGTGTCAGGGTTATTCCGGCTTTGCGGTGTTCCTGGTTGAGGAACATCACTCGCCCTACCAATTCACCCACGCGGTTAGGAGTCAGAAATCCGGTGGTGATGCCTACAAATACTCCTCTGAGAGCATCCGTGAGTTGTAGTAGTTGAATCTTTGAAACCAGTTGTTTCCATTTAGTGGCTTCAAGTAGCAAGTTTATAGGAAGCAGCAGAAATACAGCTCCCAACCACCAGAACTGCGACAACGAAAGTTGCTTCCATTGTACAATCAGATCATGATATTGATTAAATGTAAGAAGTTTGTAGGCAAGAAATGAGAATGCAAGGGGCAAGACTATCCATTTCAACAAATTGAGCCAACCCTTCGAAGGAGTTTTCGGCACGGCGGATTTGTCAGTCGGGGAGTCCATTATTTTGCAGTAGAATGATTCTGCTTCTTCGGAGCTTTAAACGTGTATTTCTTTTGCGAGAAATAGCTGATCAAAACGCAAAAGAATGTTGCCACCACTTGCGAGGGTGTTGTCCAGAAATGAAATTCATCCACAAAAATCTTCAGGAAAAACGTGTTAATCAAAAAGTTAGCAATTGCCACCACGAAATATCGGTAGAGCTGAATACGGCCTTTCAAGTCGGATTCGGTAAACGTCACATATTTTTGCAACAAGAAACCGAAAAAAGTAGAAATAGGGAAAGTGATAACCAATGTACCTATGTGCGAACTAAAGGTGAAAAATCCCAGGGGTAACATTTTCTGACCTAGCACAAAATTATAAACCAGAAAATACAAAACTAGAGAGAATCCTACATTTACAGCACCGGTAAAGCCATACCGAAAAAACTGTAGGGTCATGTACTTGCGAAATGGTGGATAGAAAAAGTCGATTGCACAGCAAATACGACGACCAAGTGATATGAATTTCTTTCTCATTCGGATGACTTTGAGTTATTCCGGTTGGGTTATTCCATTGGGAATGTCGAAATAACGAACAATTTTAATTACTTTTGTGCGCCTTCTGAAAGGCATTAAACATACTCTGCTGTGCAAAGATAGTATTTATGAATTGACAAATAACAATTGATAATTGACATTTTTACAGCAATTATTTTTTTAACCCAAGTTACACCGATTATCAACAATATGAATCAGGTAAGAGCAAAGAAATATCTCGGACAGCACTTTCTCAAAGACATGGGAATTGCCGGTCGCATAGCCGATAGCCTGATACTCGACGGCAAAACTTCAGTACTCGAAATTGGTCCCGGAATGGGTGTGCTGACGCAATTTTTGCTTCAAAATCCACTCATAGATCTCACAGCGGTGGAACTTGATAAAGAATCGGTGGAATACCTTCATCAACATTATTCACAACTGAACGTCATTGAAGCCGATTTCCTGAAACTGGATTTAAAGACCATTTTTCCGGGTAAATTCTGTGTTATAGGCAATTTCCCGTATAATATTTCGAGTCAGATTTTCTTTAAAATGCTCGAGAACAAAGATTCTATTCCTTGTCTGGCTGGAATGATTCAAAAAGAAGTGGCTGAGCGTATTGCTGCACCGGCAGGCAGTAAAACCTATGGAATTTTAAGCGTGCTGATGCAAGCATATTATAAAATTGAATATCTTTTTACGGTAAATGCAGATGTTTTTGATCCACCACCAAAGGTCAAATCGGCCGTAATTCGTTTTACACGCAACGAAGTTTCACAGATTGATTGCGACGAGCAACTGTTTAAAGCTGTGGTGAAAACGTCGTTCAATCAACGCCGTAAAACATTGCGAAACTCCCTGAAGCCGCTTGTAGAGGCCGGTCACCCGATGTATGCCGATCCGATTTTTGATTTACGTCCCGAGCGACTGGATGTAGCAGCATTTATCGATCTTACCAAGCGTGTGGAAGCAGCGCTGGCTACAAAATAAAACGGACAATACAGTTTATTACCATGATAAATAGACATAAATCTTCCCGATTGAGCTTTTCAATCGGGATTTTTTTGCTTATGCTCAGACTTTAAACTAAATTCAATTATCTTTGTGTTTCAAAATCAGACTAAGTCAACTAAACATTCAAATTTTACAGTTATGAACTTAAAAATCAGAACAAAAGTTTTACTTGGAATTCTTTTCCTTTTTGCTGAATTTGCATTAATCGGAGGGTTGAGCATATATTATATCTCATCGATAAAATACAGTTCCGAGCTTATGATTAAAAACAATTACTGGTCTGTTCATTATTCCGAAAACATGATTCAGGCTATTGATGAAACTCAAACGGCAGCCAGTTCATTGTTTTTAAACAAACAACAATCCGCTTACGACAAAAATTCGTTCTCAGTTTCTTGCAACAAATTTGAAGAGAATCTGAATCTGGAGGAAAGGAACATTACTGAATTCGGAGAAAAAGAGTTGGTTGAGTCTATCAAACAAAATTATTCCAAGTACAAAGCATTAGTTTCAGGCAAACATGTTGACAACATCAGTGACAAAGCCGGCTATTATTCTGCCAATATACTACCATTGGTAAATGAAGTAAAAGCCAAGATTTTTTCGGTATCGACGCTTAACATGCAATCCATTGTTCAGAAAAATGAAAGTCTGAATGAAACAATCAGACGTGTTTATAAAAACCTGTCTATTGTTTTGGCTATTTGTTTCCTTATCACATTCTCGTTTATGATTAATTTTCCTAACTACATTGCCGAACCAATCAGGAAAATAACGGAAAGTATAAAGGAAATAACCGGTAATAATTTTAAGAGTCGCTTACAGGTTCCGGCAAACGGTGAGTTTAAGGAACTGGCCGAAGCTATCAACTCCATGTCGGAAAAACTGGAAGCCGATTACAAAGCCGAACTTCTCGAACATAAAGTAGAGAAAACGGTGAAAGTAGAGAAAACTCTTGACGAAAAACTGGTTTTGCAAAACATACAGTCGTTACTTTCATCGGTTAGTGCGTTGGTAGAATCTATTTCCGCAAATAATCATAATGAGATTTTACATCAGCAGTCTCTGGCTATCAAAGAAATCGAAAGTGAATTATCGAAAGTTATAAAGTTGTAATGCTTTATCATTTTCATAAGAAAAGGAATAAGAACCGAATCCTATTCCTTTTTTCATTTGCAAAATTGTTATTCCCTTGTTCAGATAAGTTACTCGTAACTGAATACTTGTAATTTTCTATACTCTAAACTACCACCGTCATTTCACCACACAGACTTACGCTCAGGCGATGTTTTATATCGTCCGACGAATCGAACTCACCCAAAAGGTGCATCAGTTTGGTAACAATGGCTTCGGTAGTACAATCGTAAGCACTCATATCGCCGGCGTTTACCAGATTCAGGCTCGTTTCGTAACGACCCATTTCCACAGATCCGGTGCTGCACTGAGTTTTATTTACAATCAATATACCTCTATCGGTGGCTGTTTTCAGCGCATTGTAGAACCATGTACGACGTGGAGCATTTCCGGCACCGAAACTTTCAAGTACCACGGCTTTCAACCCCGGAATATTCAAAATAGAATTTACCGTATGTTCCGAAATTCCGGGAAATAGCTTTAAAATGGCGATATTCTGATCAATTTTTGTACGAACTCGCAAACTGGTATTTGCTGCCGGATAATGGATGTATGACCTGAAATATTTTATATGCACACCTGCTTTGGCCAGTGGCGGATAATTATATGAATTGAAGGCACTAAAGTGCTCTGCATTTTTTTTGGTAGTACGGTTGCCCCTGAAAAGTGTATCCTCAAAAAATATACACACTTCGGGCACTATCGGTTGTCCATTTTCCTGAGCAGAGGCTATTTCTATTGCAGTAAGCAAGTTTTCCTTAGCGTCAGATCGCATCATGCCTATCGGTAATTGTGCCCCGGTGAAAATGACGGGCTTGGACAGGTTTTCAAGCATAAAACTCATGGCCGAAGCACTATAAGCCATCGTGTCAGTGCCATGCAATATCACGAATCCATCAAATTCATCATAGTTTTCCTGAATAATTTCTGCCATACGTTCCCAAACCGGAGGATGAACATCCGATGAATCGATAAGCGGTAAAAAAGGGATACTTTTTATACGAACTCCCGTTTGTTTAAGTTCGGGCATATATTCCTGGAGTCTGTCGAAATCGATGGGGCGCAAAGCTCCCGTAGCAGGGTCTTCGGACATACTGATAGTCCCACCCGTAAAAAGCAATAATACAGCACTTTCTTTTTCCACGACCTTTTTTGTAAAAATTTAGTGCAAAGTTAGTATAAATATCCAAGTCATAGATAAGCAATCCGACATAATGAAATCATTTTTTCTTTTTTTATTTACAGTCAGTCCGGCTCTTGATAATTTATTCGTATTTTTGCTTTCAATAAGTAAGAAACGCAAATATTTTATTTCAAATACGAATAGATTATAAGAATGAAAAGAGTTTTTCTGATTGGGTACATGGGATCGGGAAAAACCACCATTGGTAAGTTGGTGGCCGAGAAGCTTGGGTATGGTTTTGTGGATATGGATGCGCACATTGAAGAAAAATATTTTAATACTATATCGAATATTTTTGCAGAGCTTGGTGAAGAGCAGTTTCGGTTGATGGAGCAGCGTTGCCTACACGAAGTGTCTGAATTTGAAGATGTGATAATTTCTACCGGAGGAGGAGCTCCTTGCTTTTTCGATAATATGGAATACATGAAATCACAAGGGCTGACAATCTACCTTAAACTTACTGCCGCTGAGCTTACAGAGCGTCTGGAAGCTTCGCAGGCTAATAAGCGCCCACTGATAGCCGGTAGGAGTGGAGAAGAATTGAAAAAATTTATTGCTGATGGATTGGCTAAGCGGGAGGCATTCTACTTGCAAGCAGCATACGCTCTGTCAGGTGGTATTGACGAAACAGTAAACGAAATTTGTGCGTTAATATCGAGACAATAAGAACTTGCTCAATGTGAGACAAGCAATCTCTTTATATCATATTATCTTATTTTATGGCTTTATATCTCAATTTTATATTTAACTTTGCCACCGAAATAAGCAACCCGCTGCCTAAAATCGGGTTTATTACTTATTAGAACATTATATTAAAAGCATGAATACAAACATCTACAGTGTAATTACCGGAACAGGAAGTTACATTCCGTCACAAGTAATTACAAACGAGGATTTTCTTACAAATGAATTCTTTGAAACAAATGGTGAGAAGCTGAATAAGCCAAACCAGGAGATTACCGAAAAGTTTTTAGAAATCACTACTATTGCCCAACGACGCTATATTACTGACGATCTGACGACTTCGGACATGGCTTTTTTTGCAGCCGAGCAAGCGATTAAATCTGCTAATATTGATAAGGAAGAGCTGGACTACATTATCGTTGCGAATAATTTTGGTGATACGAAGGTCGACAATCGCGCTTCGGATCATGTTCCGGCTATGGCTTCGAAAGTAAAGCATAAACTGCAAATTAAAAATCCCGATACAATCGTCTATGATTTGACATTTGGTTGCCCGGGTTGGGTACAGGGCGTTATTCAGGCTGATTATTTTATCAAGTCGGGTGATGCGAAGAAAATACTGGTTATCGGTGCAGAAGTTTTATCAAGAATTAGCGATCCACACGACAGAGATTGCATGCTGTATGCCGATGGTGCAGGAGCTGTGGTACTCGAAGCCAAAGAAAGTACAACGCCAATAGGAATACTTACTCATAAAACGCGTTCAGACACATTTTCGCATGCAGGTTTGCTACACATGGGACCATCGTATAACCCTGAATACGAAAAGCCGAATGATTTGTTCCTGAAAATGAACGGTCGCAGGCTGTATCAATATGCGCTTGAAACAGTGCCTCCGGCTATAAAAGCTTGTCTTGACAAAATCAATATACCTATAACCGAAGTTAGCAAAGTGCTGATTCATCAGGCTAACGGAAAGATGGATGATGCCATGCTGAAACGACTTTATGCACTTTACAATATCGACGAAGCTCCTGAAAATGTGATGCCAATGACGGTGCATGAACTGGGTAACACTTCGGTGGCAACTTTGCCTACTTTGCTCGACTTAATTCTGAAAGAGAATTTGGCAAATCACAGCATTGGATCAGGAGATGTTTTGGTGTTTGCTTCGGTTGGTGCCGGTATGAACATTAATGCATTTATTTATAAAATGGCATAATCGTTTTTTTTATAGTTTGCATCCCGTTATATCTGTAGTTTGCTACGATTATAACGGGATTTTTTATTCCTCCCCGGGGTTAATGCCCGTAAAATACAGGCATAATAAATGGACGGGTTACCCATTTTCGGGAGAAAACATCAAATTCGCGCTCGGCTCCGGTTATCACACCCCACTTTTCGGTAACCTTAAATTCAAAAGAACCTCCGTAAAACGAGTTCGGATAAAGCGTGGATAAGTATGGAGGTATTCCGTTTTTAGTTCCACCGGTGGAGTATTGTCCGAAAGTATTCAGGTAAACTCTGTCAGATAACCTTAACCTGAGGTTCCCATTTAATCCGGAGCTG
>Ga0302292_1001317_pt1 | contig 16180 bp, 13 predicted proteins | sample III_Fen_N2_1_FD_194553 | JGI IMG/M metagenome (GOLD analysis project Ga0302292, IMG submission 194553) | Peat permafrost microbial communities from Stordalen Mire near Abisko, Sweden - III_Fen_N2_1 | ecosystem: Environmental > Terrestrial > Soil > Wetlands > Permafrost | place: Sweden: Abisko...
TTTGAAACGGATTCGCGAATTGCATCGATAATAATCATATCGCGCAGTCCTTCTTCTCCAGTAGTTATTGAAGGTTTTTTTTCCATGATAGATAAACACATTCCGTCCATTTGGGCAGCCTGCTGATTCATAGCCGGGAAATCGAACGTTTCACCTCTGGGCAAGAATCCATGAAGGCCGTTGTAATTCATAAATGGCCGAAGTCCGTACTCACCTTTCTCGGCATTAATATTCAGGAAATTGACATTTCCGCCAAAACTTGCAAAGCAGTTGGCAACGGCATTTCCCGGAAATTCCAACTGGAAACTGGTTGATTCGTCCACACCTTCAAAAACCGTTGGATCCGAATTAAACATCTGTCCCGAAACTGAAACAGGTTCCAGTCCGGTTGATAACCGCGCTGCCTGAAGCGCATACACACCCATGTCCATAAGAGCTCCACCCCCTAATGGACTTTTTGCCCTCCATTGATCGGTAGGACGCATCATCCTGAATCCGTCTGCAGCATGAACGTACAAAACCTTTCCATAAGGCTGTTCCTTTGCCATTTGCATGATCCGTTGGGTATAAGGCTCGTAATGTAAACGATAGCCAATTGAAAGCGAAACTCCCGCTTTTTTACAGCCATCTATCATGTCGCGGCATTCACCGGCATTCATGGCCATAGGTTTTTCACAGATTACATGTTTACCGGCCTTGGCAGCCCGTAAGGTAAATTCCTTATGCATGCTGTTTGGTAATACAATATATACCACATCAATATCCGGATTGGATGCAATGGTGTCGAAATTCTGATAATTGTATATGTTCTTTTCAGGAATATTATATTTAGCCCCGTACCTTTTGGCTTTGTCCGGAGTTCCGGTTACCAGACCAACCAGTTTCACATGCTCGGTTTTTTCGAGAGCAGGCATTAATTGTCCAACAGCATAAGATCCAAGGCCAATAAGAGCAATGCCAAGCTTCTTATCATCTTTGGAAGAATTTGCCCTAGAAATAAACGGGAAAGAGGAAAGTCCAGTTACTACAGCGGCTGCGGAAACCTGTGAAATAAAAGTTCTGCGGTTTAGATTACTCATAATTTATAGTTTTAGGTTATTCAAATATAACAGAAAGGTAGAATTTAAACACGCTAATAGTCTGAAAGTTTAATCACTGGTTATTCCGCCAAATCACACATAACAGAACCCGTAATTTGAATTAAATCTTCCGGAGTGAGCTTAAGCTGCAGCCCACGTTGACCAGCGCTAATAAAAATCTGGTCGAACAACTGGCAGGTCTCATGAATGTATATAGGATATGGTTTTTTCATGCCAATTGGAGAACAGCCACCCCGAATGTAGCCAGTCAATACCAATAATTCCTTTTGATGAACCATGGCGCAACTCTTATTTCCTGATATTTTAGCAGCTTTTTTCAGATCTACTTCATTGTTTCCGGGGATAACACAAACAAATATTCCTGATTTATCACCCCGAAGAACAAGAGTTTTAAATATCTGCTCCACATCCTGACCTATCTTTTTCGCCAAAGTTACAGCGCTCAGGTCATTTTCATCGACCTCATATTCAGCCAGATCACACGGAATTCCCATGGTATCAAGAAGCCGAACGGCATTAGTTTTTTTCATCAGTAAGTAATTTATTTTTATTGCCTTAAGCCTGCCTCTATGCAGACCGGGAACTCACGTGTTTTTAGGATTCAGAAAATAATAAATTCGAAGATACTACTTTGTAAAAATTAGCTTTCGATTTTACAAAAATTTGTTTTACAAAAAAATCCCCACCGAACTTTTTATCATCCGGTGGGGAAATCAAACTATTACTTCAAGTCTCAAAACCAATTCTTGCTTAGTTACTGAACTCAAGGAAAAATTAGTCATCCTTCCCGTTATGCTTATCCTTTTTTGGGTCATCCTTTTCCTTGTGATTATCTATTTGTCTGATAGTGACTTTAATTACCTGAGAGGCTTTAGGCCAAGGCAATCCATCATTTAATAGGCGAACATTTCCGTTTTCAACGGTATTGGCTTGAGTTTGAGCACCAGGATATTCATTGACTTCAGTCCCTGCGTCGTATAACTCAATTAGGTGTGTAAGGTTTATCTCAGCCTCCCCATTTGAAAGTTTGATCCCTTCGTCACCTGTCGAGAAGAAAATATCATTGGACGCCCCAAGCATACTGGCAATACTCAGTATCTGCCCAACGTGTGCTTCGATAGTAAATTTATACATTTGACCTGGGAAAAGCGGACCATCACCTAAGCCCCCTTCACGTGTTGCATAAAATCCAGTCTTATATCCTTCACCCATTAATGAAATGTACAGTGGCCCCGGATTACCAGTTTCTGCCAGCGTTTCAAGCCCAATGCCATAATCCGGAGTACCTTCGGTAAAGATTGGATGATCTTTTTTATCATGCAAAACCCAAAGAACCGGAGCTACGGGCGAAACATATCCACTGTTCATGGAAAGGTAAGAGCCCAGACTCGCTGCATTTCCAGTTTCCGCAAGGAGTTCCAATCCTTTCCCGTAATCTGCCATTCCAGTTTTAAAGAGTGGATTTGGCATAGCGTGAACCACCCATGCAACCGGAGAAATAGCAGTCGTACTTCCTTCTAAATTTTTGACTGTAACAGTAAACAAACTGTTTCCATTATATTCAAGAGTGACTTTAAGGTTTGTGGCGACAGTTCCATAATTATAGCCATCGCCCACCGTTGACATTAATTGGACCACGCCGTTTGTGTTGGCACCATCATGCATGTTTGCGGCGCCGGGCATCTGGTTCATTTCAGTACCCGCATCCCACAGCATAACCTGCGAAGTGATATCGCCGGTAATGGGAGTTGTAGCATCGCTGAAAAGGCTGATTCCATTTCCATCAGGAGCATAAAATCCATCATTTGAGAAGCCATACATCGTTGCAAAAGATAGCTTGTGATTTGGACCCGCATGAAAGGAGAATTTAAACGAATCTCCCGGATGCGCTGGTCCTGCAGCGGTTGCGCCTTCAGGGATGCTGGACACCCCAGATTCAAAATAGGAATAATTTTTAGAGATGTTTTTAACTGTTACGGCATAAGAATTACTTGGTGAAGCTTCAGGTAGCTTTGCCTTTTTGAGTGCGAGATCCGCATTGGAAGATTGATCATTCGGAAGGTCTTTTTTGCACTGCGTAAACAATACTGCAGCCAGTAATCCAATCATTGTAAAACGTAAAATTTTCATAGCATAAATTTTAGAGATTAAACATGATCCAAAATTCATATGAAAAAGTCACGAAATGATCACAAAATAATCATCATTTTATCATCTTTTAATCTGAAATTATTATCTATGTTTCAAAAAAAATCCCTGACATTTAAGTATCAGGGATTGCATGAAAATATGTTTACTTTTTCTTGCTCAAAAATCTATTGTTTCTGAAAGTCCAACAATGGCCGAAGTCTCGAACGATTCTCCCGGATTGAGGTGAACCGGATAACCAAACGCATTTGTCGCTTCAACACAAATAAAAGTTTCATATCCATCATCAGGTAAATCGCCAATATTGGCGCTGGTTTCAGCACCCGGATTCCACACTGTAGTAACTTTGCTCCCCTTTTTGTCAACTTTTATACGACGCCGAAATGCATTGTCATCAATAATAACAGGAGATTCTGTATTCAGATAATGACGAGTTAGTGCTTCTGTGATTTCCAGTTTTTCTTCTTTCTGAATTTCATTCTCGCCAGTCAGCTGATTAAAATAAGTGAGATCTTTTAGTCCTTCAATTGAAACACTTTCGATGGCTGATAGACTGAAATAAGAATGTAGCGCACAGGTATAATCAAACGGCACATCCGAATTATTCGTCACCTTGAGTGTTTCAACAAGCGTTTTCCCAATAACAATAGTCATTTCGGCACAAAAATCGTATTGCCAAAATACTTTGGTTTCATCTGAAGAACAGAGATTTAGCTTCACGATTGTTTCGCCGGAAGCATTGGTCGAAGTTGAAACAACATCCCAATACATCAACCGCGCAAAGCCATGCTGAGGTTTTTCTTCATCAGTTTTATGCGGTCCAAACCACGGAAAGCAAACCGGAATTCCACCACGGATAGGCTTGCCCACTTCAAAACTGCTGTCAGGGCTCATCCACAGCAAATCCATCGATTTGTGCGGCCTAAAACTTGTAATATGCGCGCCATATAGACTAATATCAACATCGGCATATTTGTTTGATACAGTTATAAATACTAAATCTTCTTCCAGTTCTGCAAATCCAACTTCACCTTCAATGCTGAATTTATCGTCCAATTCGTCAATATCAATCATGGGAGTTATGAATTATCAGTTATAAATCTATGAGTTTTTATAAAATCCAGCGCAAGGTAACAAACCTTTTCCGGAGATAAAAGTTACTTACTTTGATTATTTTGTGCGCTCCAAATAAGGAATCACACCTCAGCATTTTAAATTTTTGAAGAGGGAAATAACCAAAATTCGAAACATTCAAGGCGAAAATTGGTTATTAGGATAAACACATAAAATGCAACTGAAATGAAAGTAACAAGATATCAGGACCAGGAAAAACATCCGAATCCACATGGAGTGGATGTTCGAAAGTTATATGACAAAGAATCGGCTCAGGTTTCGCACATTACTTTGCTTCCAGGCGAAGGATTGAAACCTCACAAAACACCGGTCGATGTATTTTTTGTTGTATTGGAAGGTACTCCGTATATTATGGTGGGAGAAGAAGAAGAACTTTGTGAAAAAGATACTCTTGTTGAAAGTCCGGCGAATGTCGTCCACAACATCCGGAATGTTTCGAATTTAGTGGCGCGTATTTTGGTTGTAAAAGCTCCCAGACCAGAATTAGCATCTCGAATTTTATAGAAACACGTATTCTTATTCTTTCTAATTGTATATTCACTCCAACGATTAAATTCTTAATTGTTAATTCATCACATTATTGTTACATGGTTCGATCGGCTTATTGAAATGTTTGAATAAATTTGCAATTTAATTTTCATTTCGTTTTCGCCACATTAAACCTAAAGTACAGAGAGAAGTCAAATTGTTTTTTTCATGAATAAATATTTGTCTTTTCATTTACATTTGTACCTAGAGGAATTAAAGATGCAACGGATGTTTATTAGATAAATTAATTATCCGGTAAATTACATTTAAAGGTAAAACAAGACTTACATATTTTATTTCGATTTTAACCATTATTAACCAACCAAGCAAAGTAAATACAGCAGCGTATGAACTTCACAAAATTATTGAGTTTATTGATAGTATCACTTCTATTAATAGCTTCCTGCAAATCAGATAAAAAAGGATCAACACCTTCTGGAAAGGCTCCCAGAAAAGGATCTGTTCAAGGTGATAGGGCTTCGGTAATGGTTGATGTAATTATTGCAGGCGCTGAAAACGTTACCAGTAGTCTGGAGGTAAACGGATCAGTCATTGCAAATGAAATGGTTGAACTTCGCCCCGAAACAAGTGGTCGTTTAGTTTATTTAAATATTCCGGATGGCGCCAAAGTAAAAGAGGGAACCATTCTTGCAAGGGTAAATGATGCAGACTTGCAGGCACAGCTTGGGCAACAAAAAACTCAGCTCGAACTGGCCATGAAGACTGAAAAACGTCTTGCTGATCTTTTAAAAGTGAATGGGGTAAATCAGGCTGACTATGATGTGGCTCTAAGCCAGGTAAATACCGTTCAGTCCAACATTAAGGTTTTAAATGCCCAACTTGACAAAACAGTTATCAAGGCGCCTTTCACCGGTGAACTGGGACTTCGACAGGTAAGTCAGGGTGCCTACGTAAGTCCATCAACATTGCTCGGCACTTTGCAACAAACCGATAAAGTAAAAATCGATTTTACGATCCCTGAGACTTATACCGATATTTTCAAAAAGGGAGATAAAATAAGGATTTTGACTGCCAGTTCAAAGGAAAGTCTTGAAGCCGCAATTACCGCCATTGAACCTCAAATCAATTCTGTAACCCGCAATATAAAGGTTAGAGCCTTTCTTACCACAGGAGTCATTCTTCCGGGAGCTTTTGTTAAAGTAATTCTGGATCAAAACTGGCAAAGTATCATGGTTCCCAGTAATGCAATTATCCCCGATGCTCTTTCAAATCAGGTGGTAGTAGTTCATAAAAATAAGGCCGTATTTACCAATGTTGAAACCGGAATAAGAAATGAGAATCAAATTGAACTCATAAAGGGTGTGAATGTTGGCGATTCGATTATTGTGAGCGGAATGTTGTTTGTCCGCCCCAATGCTCCAGTAAAAATTAAAAAGGTAATGAAATTGAACGAAGTTTAATTTCGGCCTTTCTGTTAAATGTAAATATTTTTTTACCGTGAATATATCTGAATTATCGCTCAAAAGGCCAATACTTGCTACAGTAATGAGTCTGTTTCTTATTCTGTTTGGAATTATTGGATTTAACTCCCTTGGGATTCGTGAGTTTCCTGCCATTGATCCACCTAATATTTCAGTATCCACTTCATATGCCGGAGCTAATTCCGACATCATCGAAAGTCAAATCACCGAACCTCTTGAAAAATCGATCAATGGTATTCCCGGGGTCAGAACAATCACCTCTTCCAGTTCAGTAGGTAGCAGTAGAATTTCAGTAGAATTTAACCTGGACGTCAATCTTGAAGCTGCAGCTAACGATGTTCGCGATAAGGTGAGTCAGGCAGCGCGTAGCCTTCCGCAGGATATTGACTCGCCTCCCGTGGTTTCAAAGGCCGATGCTAACAGCGATTTCATCATTTTAATGGCAATACAAAGCCAAAGCAAAGGTTTGCTCGAATTAAGTGATTATGCTGAAGAAGTTCTTCAGAATAAGTTTCAGACCATTCCTGAGGTAAGTGGTGTTAATATTTTTGGTCAAAAGCGTCCGGCCATGCGTCTTTGGATCGATCCAAACAAATTAAGCGCCTATAATCTTGCCTTCAACGACATTACAAATGTATTAAACAGGGAAAACGTAGAAGTACCTTCCGGAAAGATTTATGGCGACAGAACTGAACTAACGATCAGGGTACTCGGACGGCTAACAACTGAAAAGGATTTCAAGGATCTCATTATTCGCGAAGATGAGAATGGTATTATACGACTCAGCGATCTGGCAAAAGTTGAACTCGGTCCGGAACAATATGAGCGCAACTGGAATCTGAATGGTGTAAATGCCATTGGTTTAGCTATCACACCGCAGCCGGGAGCCAACTACATCAATATTTCAGATGAGTTCAATAAACGGCTTGAGGAAATAAAAAAAACACAGAAAAGCGATATTCAGTTCACCGTTCTTGTTGACAATACCCTGAATGTTCGCCGTTCGTTGAATGAAGTGAAGGAAACCTTGCTGATTTCTTTTATCCTGGTGATTTTGGTGATCTTTTTCTTCTTCCGTAATTGGCTGATTGCAATTCGTCCATTAATCGACATTCCGATTTCGCTGATTGCAACGTTCTTTGTCATGTATCTCGCCGGGTTCTCAATCAATATCCTTTCGATGTTGGGGATTATTCTGGCAACAGGATTGGTTGTTGACGACGGGATTGTGGTGACCGAGAATATTTTTCGAAAGTTTGAGGGAGGAATGCCCATACGACGTGCAGCGCTTGAAGGAAGTAAAGAAATATTTTTCGCGGTAATATCCACATCAATAACTCTGGCAATTGTGTTTTTACCCGTGTTGTTTCTATCAGGATTTGTGGGTAGTCTGTTTCGTGAATTTGCTGTGGTGGTAGCCTCTGCCGTACTTATTTCGGCATTTGTATCGCTTACAATAACACCGGTTTTGAATGTTGTACTGAGCAAATCAAATGCAAGTCAGGGAAAATTCTACGTCAAAACAGAACCATTTTTCAAGGGAATGGAAAATGGATATAAAAAATTGCTGACAAAGTTCGTTGAATTAAGATGGATGGCATGGACAATTGTTGTCATCTGCCTGGTAATTACTTACTTTATTGGAACAAACCTGCAAAGTGAAATTGCTCCGCTCGAAGACAAGGGAAATGTCAGGTTACAAATGACCGGGCCTGAAGGTGCCAGCTATGCATATATGACAAAATATGGAAAGGAAGTAGGCGATTTCCTAATCGATTCTCTTCCTGAAGCAGAATATTCATTCGTTCAGATTCCTGGCGGTGGTGGTGGCGGTGGCGGTGCCGTAAATGGTGGTAATGGACGAATCGGCTTAAAACCGGCCTCGGAAAGAAACAAAACTCAAACTGAGATTGCCAAAGAGTTAACAAGGAAACTGGCACGTTTCAATAACCTGAAGATTTTCGCCACTGAAGAACAAACTATTTCAGTCGGGTTAGGCTCAAGAGGCGGATTACCAGTGCAGTTTGTCATTCAAAACCTTGATTTTGAGCGGCTGAAAGAAATGATCCCCAAATTCCTCGACGAAGCTCGTAACGACAAAACGTTCCAAAATGTGGATGTTAACCTAAAATTCAACAATCCGGAAGCTGATATCATTATCAACAGGATGAAAGCTCGTGAGTTGGGACTTACGGTTTCCGACATTGCAAATGTGATACAGAGCGCTTTTAGTGGGCGCCGTTTGGCCTACTTTATCATGAATGGTCGTCAATATCAGGTAATCAGTCAGGTCGGACTGCAAGAGCGAGACCAACCAACTGATATTACAAAACTATATGTTCGAAACAGTTTGGGCGACAACATCGCACTGTCCGAAGTATTGGATATTGTTCCCAATGCCAACCCACCAACGCTTTACCACTACAACCGATACAAATCGGCAACCATTTCGGCCTCACTTGCTGATGGAAAAACAATTGGCGACGGCGTTAAAGCCATGCAAGCCATTTCAGATAAACTTCTTGATGAAAGTTTTCAAACTTCCTTGAGTGGACCATCTCGCGACTTTGCCGAAAGTTCGTCGAATACATCTTTTGCATTTATATTGGCTTTGCTGCTCATCTATCTTGTTTTGGCTGCCCAGTTTGAAAGCTTTAAAGATCCATTTATTATCATGATTACAGTACCCCTGGCAATTGCCGGAGCGGTTCTTTGCTTGTGGATGTTTAAACAAACGCTCAATATCTTCTCCGAAATCGGGATGATCACATTGATTGGTCTGGTAACCAAAAATGGAATTCTGATCGTGGAATTTGCCAATAAAAAAAGAGCAATTGGGCTTTCCAAGTTTCAGGCAGTTATTGAAGCCGCAACACAACGGTTACGCCCAATTTTAATGACCAGTTTGGCAACTTCGCTTGGCGCCTTACCTATTGCATTAAGTCTGGGCGAAGCTGCTTCAAGTCGTGTTCCGTTAGGAATTGTTATCGTCGGCGGGATCGTATTTTCATTGATCCTCACCTTATTTGTTGTTCCGGCGGTATATACTTTTATTTCCGGAAAACACGTTAGTCAGGAGGAAATCGATAATCAGTTTAAATGATCTATCAATGAAGAATATTTATATCTATATAGCGCTTTTCCTTCCACTTTTGGGAGTGGCACAGCCTACAATTTCACTGAAAAGTGCCATCGATACCACGTTGAATAACAGTTTCGATATACAGATCGCCGGGAATAATCTGGAGATTAGTAAAATCAACAATACGCTTGGCGTTGCCGGTGGGCTGCCTTCGGTGAATCTTAATTTAAGTGATAACCAATCGATCATTAATGTAAATCAGGAGTTGAATACTGGAGTTAAAATTGTAAAACCCAGCGCTTCAGGAAATACCTTTAATTCAACCGTTACTGTTGGAATGGTTTTGTTTAATGGGCTAAAAATAAGAGCTACCAAAGGGCGTTTAGGCTATTTGCAACAACAGGGCGAATTACAACTGAATATTCAGATACAAAATAGCATTGCTGATGTAATGGCGAATTACTACGATATTATCAGGCAACAGGAATACCTGAAAATTATACTGAGTTCGCTGGATGTATCGCAAAAAAAACTGGATATAGTTACTGAGCGAAAGAATGTAGGTATGGCAAATGATGCTGATTATCTTCAGGCGCTGATTGATGTAAATACGGCACAGCAAAATTTAAAGAGCCAACAATTAATGGTTGAACAGGCAAAGACAGATCTGCTTCAGATAATGAGCAAAAAAGAATTCTTTGCATTTTCGGTAAATGATAGCATTGTGATTGACAGATCTCTTCAATTGAACTCCATTACCAGCTTCTTAAGCAAAAACCCTCAATATCTGTCTGCCGAACAACAAATCAAAATAAATGAACAATTGGTGAAAGAAGTGTCTGCTTTGCGTTACCCCTCATTGCGGTTTAGTATTGGATACAATGTAAACCGAACTAAAAACTCGGCAGGATTGACATTACTGAACCAGAGTTACGGCCCTACGGCTGGACTTACCATGCAAATACCCATTTATAACGGGAATGCCTACAAGGTTCAAAAAGAAACTGCGGAATTCAATCTTGACAATGCAAAATTACAACAGGAAAGCCTTCTCAACACCCTGACATCTGATGTAGTGAAAACCTACCAATCATACAGTTCAACTTTACAGCAATTGGATTCGCAAAAAAACTCGAATGAGTTATCCGGAAGGTTAATTAAGTTGGTGTTGCAACGCTTCCAGGTTAATCAAGCAACAATCCTCGATGTGAAAGCCGCACAGGCAAGTTTCGAAAATACCGGGTACCAATTAATTAATTTGAAGTACGCTGCGAAAATATCGGAGATCGAGCTCAAACGACTGACCTATCAGCTGGGAAACTAGGATATTTAAAAAAAAGGAAGCCTGAGACAAAATTGTGTTTCAGGCTTCCTTTTTTAAATTTTATTCTTCGATACCAACATTTCCGAATTAATATAACTCGTTAAACTTAGCTTTCACAATTTCTTTTGCTTCCTGCACATCGATCTTCCGTCCCAGTTCCTTTTCAATGGAAGTGACTCCATAGGTTATGAATCCACAAGGATTAATATAATTGAAATAGCGCATGTCGGTATTTACGTTTAGCGCGAAACCATGCATCGACACATAGCGACTCACCCGAACACCAATGGCGCATATTTTCCGCGATTTCGCCGGAACGGTTGAATCGAGCCAAACACCAGTCGCTCCATCTTTTAGAGCGCCATCAAGTCCGTATTCAGCAATGGTTCGAATGATGGCCTGCTCCATTTTGAAAATAAAATCTTTCACTCCAATCTTATAGTTTTCCAAATCGATAATCGGATAACCCACCAATTGCCCTGGCCCATGATAGGTAATATCTCCTCCCCGATTGATTTTGTAATAAACAGCATCAATTTTTTTCAGAAAATCGCCGTTAATCAGCAAATTGTGTTCATCGCCGCTTTTACCCAAGGTGTAAACATGCGGATGCTCAACAAGCAGAAAGCGGTTAATCTCGCTGCTCTTTTTGTTGTTAAGCTTATCATCAACAACCAACTGGTGTATTGTTTCCTGATAATCCCAACATTCCTTATAGTCTTTCAGACCAAGATCTTCATAATTAAAATTTGCCATTTATAACAATTGAACATTCATTAAACTTTACCAAAACGCCCTTCCAAAATGCCTATAACCGACAAATCTTCGTCCAGATCAGGCCAATTTAGTCCGGTTCCATTACATATGATCTCAATATTATTCAATTGCTCTAACGACGCGGATCTTAACTTTTCGTTCAGGTAAACAGGAAACCGAATCTCTTTTTTATCTGAAAGAATCATGCATATCATGCCATTCTCTGACCAAGCCTTTTCAGCTTTAAACATCAAATCAGCTACCGTGTATTTCATGCCACTTACTTTTAATTAATTCTGTATGTTCTAGAATGAGCTGTTCTGCCAATTTAAGTTCTGTAACTTTCATTCCTTGTGCAAAATCCAGTTCAATTGGCTCCATCCAAAATTTAGCAAATCCACCTGCTTTCCTTACGTGAATATGCATAGGCTCCTGCCCTTCGTTGGCATAGAAGAAAAAAACAAATCCAAATTCTCTAAAAACTTCAGGCATACCTTTTTCTGTTTCGACTCAAAATTAATAAAAATTCCAGTTCCTTCATTTACTTTGCTTCAACATGCAATTCGGCCCTATACGACGACCGCACCAACGGACTGCTTTCGACAAATGAGAAACCCTTTTCAAGACCAATTGTTCGATACGCTTCAAATTGTTCCGGAATAATGTATTCTTTAACCTGAATGTGACTGAGTGTTGGCGCCAGATATTGACCAATGGTCATTACTTTGCAGCCAACAGCCCGAAGATCATCCATCACCTGTAAAACTTCGGCTTCAGTTTCTCCCAGTCCAAGCATGATACCCGATTTGGCTACAATTCCAGAGTCGGCAATGCAGCGAATCACTTCCAAGCTGGTTCGGTATTTGGCGGCGCTGCGAATTTGCGGGGTCAGCCGTTCAACAGTTTCCATGTTGTGCGAAATTACTTCAGGAGCAGCATCGATTACCTTTTGTATCAGCTCTGTCTTTCCCTGAAAATCGGGAATCAGCACTTCAATTTTAGTTTCCGAATTAAGTTTTTTTACTTCACGAATAGTTTCTGCCCAAAAACCTGCCCCCAAATCGGGTAAATCGTCACGATCGACTGATGTAATTACCGCATGTTTCAATTGCATAATCCGGACTGACTCTGCAATCCGGAGAGGTTCTTCCAGATCAGGAGTAAGCGGTTTTCCGGTAGTTACACCACAGAATTTACAGTTTCGGGTACAAATGTCGCCCAAAATCATGAATGTAGCTGTGCCGCGATTCCAGCATTCGCCAATATTGGGGCAATTACCGCTTGTACAAATTGTGTGAAGCTTGTGCTCGTTCACCAGATTTTTCACTTTGGAATAGCTTTCACCTTTGGGCAATTGCATTTTCATCCATCGTGGAAGCCGCTCTCTTCCTTTCATTTCACTAGTCATCCGAACTAAAATTTCTGCAAAATTAAGTTTAAAATCCGAAGTTATTTCGTAATCGCTGATCAATTCGCTTTACAAATAACGGAATTGCCAACCGGAAACGTTTTGGTTTGTTATTTTTGTAATTCAATCAAAAAAATTGGTTCATGAAGACTTTGCTCGGAATTTTGTTTCTTTTCGTACCGACAATTCTGTTCAGTCAGAACAATGACCTGCAAAATATGGCCAATCTTGCCAATCAATATTACCAAAGTAAGGAGTTTGCTAAAGCAGCAGAACTATTTGAGCAACTCTATTCGAATACAAAATCCGAAGGTTATTTCAATATGTATTTTGATTGTTTATTGGGAATTCCAGACTACGACAAAGCAGAAAAGGCCATCAAAAAAGGACTACGTGGCAACTCAACCGACTCTTACTGGTATTTACAATGGGGATTCCTGAAAAAAACTCAGGGTCAGATGGCTGAGTCTGCAAAAATGTACGAAAAGGCAATTTCAACACTTTCAGAAAATCCAACCGAATACCCAAACCTTGCAAACCAATTCATCAACCGGCGCGAGTATGAATATGCCGAGAAAGTTTACCTTAAAGCCCGTTCGGGTCAGAATCCGGGAATGTACAACTACGAATTGGCCCGGGTCTATTATTATATGCGCAACTACGACAAGATGCTTGGCGAGTACATGGAAATGATGAAACAACAAGAAAGTAATCTGGAAATTGTAAAAAGCAACCTTCAATCGGTATTGTCGATGGACAATGATGGTGAGATCAGCACACAGCTAAAAACCATTGTTCTGAAACGCATTCAGCAAGAGCCTGCGATATTGATTTATAACCGGCTGCTGATCTGGTTATTCATTCAGGATAAAAATTTTGTTGCAGCGACCCGACAGGCAATTGCTCTCGATAAACGCACCGGAAAAGAAGATGCCAATGTTTTTGATTTGGCAAATGTTTCGGCCTCGAATAAATATTACGACGAAGCAGCTAAAGCATACGATTACCTGATCGGCAAGGGCAAAAATGCTGAATATTATAATATGGCCAGTCAGCAAATAATGCAAATGAAGTACGACCGGTTCATTGATGAAGGCGTTCTGGATGTTGCACGCGCCAAAGAACTTCAGAATCTTTTTAACCAAACGTTTGGAACTCTCGGTATTTCAGTCAAAACATCAGCTTTGCTGATTGAATATGCACATTTGCTGGCCTTTTACCTAAATCAACCAGCAGAAGCAATTAAAACACTTACTGATGGACTTACCATGCCGGGCATTAACATACTGGAAATTTCGGCTATGAAAGCTGAACTATCCGATGTTTATGTGGATTCGGGTGATTTATGGGAAGCTGTGATTACCTATTCACAAGTCATTGAGAGTAATAAAGCCAATACTTTGGGCGATGATGTAAAATTCAAAAAAGCGAAGCTTGGCTATTACATGGGAAATTTCAGTTGGGCAAAAGCTCAACTCGACGCATTGAGAGCAAGTACCTCAAAGTTGATAGCCAACGATGCCATGGAACTTTCACTGTTTATTAGTGAAAATCTGGAAAGCGACAGCACCGCAACACCCCTGAAAATTTTCGCCAGAGCCGACCTTAACTTGTTCCGCAATAACTTTTCGGATGCGTTGATTGCATTGGATTCAATTCGCACTTTATATCCTGACAATTCACTTATCGATGATGTCGATTTTCGAAAGGCAGGTATTCTTCAGAAACAGGGAAAATATGAAGAGGCTTCGGTTTTATTAAATAGCATCGTTAAAGATCACAGCTGGGAAATGTTAGCCGACGATGCGCTTTTTCAGTTAGCGACAATTTACGAGAACAAACTGAACCGAAAACAGGAAGCAATGGAGCTTTTCAAGAAAATGCTGACCGATTACCCCGGAAGCGTTTATGTAGTGGATGCCCGGGCCGAATACCGAAAGATGGAGGAAGCAGAGGTAAGGACGGAGAACCCAGTTATTCCAGAGAAAAAATAAATGAAACGACCAGATACCCAATGAAGCGAGTTTCAAAAGCCTATATCTACGCCCTATTGTCAGTTCTTTTATGGTCCTCAGTTGCCACAGCTTTTAAATTGGGTCTGGCTGTGCTTTCACCTCTTTACCTGATTTTATTGGCTTCTGCTTTCTCGTTACTCGTTTTCTTTGTGGTTATTCTTGTTCAGGGAAAAATCAAGGAATTATTTTCAGTGACTTTATCCGGATTAGGAAAATCGGCTTTGCTTGGAGCGCTAAATCCATTTGGGTACTACCTTATCCTTTTTCAGGCATATAGTCTGTTGCCGGCACAGGTGGCTCAACCGCTCAATATGATCTGGCCAGTAACGCTGGCATTACTTTCAGCTCCTTTACTAAAACAAAAAATCACAGTCAAAAATATTGTTGCCATTCTCATCAGTTTCGTTGGTGTGGTATTTATTTCGTCGCAGGGAAGTCTTTCAGGATTAGCCAATACCAACAAGACCGGAGCATTACTGGCTGTTGGAAGCAGTGTTATATGGGCGCTTTTCTGGATTCTAAGTGTACTCGACAAACGCGATGAAATCTTCAAACTGTTCTGGAATTTCGCCTTTGGATTGGCCTACCTTATCATCGCCGCATTTTTGTTTACCGATTTTCATTTACCAGAGGCAAAAGGCATTCCCGCTGCAGTTTATATCGGATTGTTCGAATTGGGAATCACCTACATTTTATGGATGAAAGCGATGCAACTGAGCGAAAACAACGCGAAAACCGGAAATCTAATCTTCCTCTCACCATTCCTTTCCCTGATATTTATTCATTTCATCCTGGGTGAAACTATCTTTTTTACTACGTTTATCGGACTGGCATTTATCATTTCAGGAATATGGTATCAGCAGAAAAAAGAACGAACAGTTGGTTAGTTGAACCCCTGCAAGCTGAAAATGAAATTTGAATTGGAAGAATTTATGGCTACTTTGCTTTATCAAAATCAGGAATCGATATGGACGTAAAAATAGAAGAAAGCTGGAAGAGTCAGCTTCAGGATGAATTTGAAAAAACATATTTTAAGCAACTGACCGAGTTTGTACGGTCGGAATATGCCAGTCAGCAAATTTTTCCACCGGCGAAACTCATTTTCAACGCGTTCGAACAATGTCCGTTCGATCGGGTAAAGGTGGTTATCCTCGGGCAAGATCCGTATCATGGTCCCGGACAGGCGCATGGACTGTGCTTTTCGGTAAACGATGGAGTCGATTTTCCTCCCAGTTTGCGAAAT
>Ga0302292_1001331_pt1 | contig 16109 bp, 12 predicted proteins | sample III_Fen_N2_1_FD_194553 | JGI IMG/M metagenome (GOLD analysis project Ga0302292, IMG submission 194553) | Peat permafrost microbial communities from Stordalen Mire near Abisko, Sweden - III_Fen_N2_1 | ecosystem: Environmental > Terrestrial > Soil > Wetlands > Permafrost | place: Sweden: Abisko...
TCAATGCTAAAATCAAAGCTTTTCGTTCAACATTCAGAGGTGTGCGTGATATTAATTTCTTTCTTTTTAGACTTGCTAAAATTTATGCCTAAAACATCAAATCCCCAATATTTCGTCTTGATCCTAAATATTTCGTCTTGATCCGAATATCTTTATCTACAAGCAACAACAATCTTAAAACAACAAAGGCCTGCATCGCTGCAAGCCTTTGTTTTAAAAGAGCGGGAGAAGAGACTCGAACCCTCGACCCTCAGCTTGGAAGGCTGATGCTCTACCAACTGAGCTACTCCCGCAATTTCCTTTGTTGGTATTCTGTAAATAAGTGGTGGGGAGAGCAGGATTCGAACCTGCGAAGGAGTACACCAGCAGATTTACAGTCTGCCCCAGTTGGCCGCTTTGGTATCTCCCCAACTGTTTTTTTATTCTAAATTTTCAAAGAGCCGATGGAGGGATTCGAACCCCCGACCAGCTGATTACAAATCAGCTGCTCTGGCCAACTGAGCTACATCGGCATTGTTGTTGGCAGTTTTAAATTGCGGTGCAAATATAGGGATTTAATAGAATCACGCAAGAGTTTATTTTAATTTCTTTAAAAAAACATAGAAGTTTTTCGTAAGTCACTTGTATTCAATTTTATGAACACAACAATTGTGGTAAAAACAGCCATAAAAACAGTTCATTTACCATAAAAAAAGAGGCAAATATAGAAATATTGCCTCTTTTTTTATTTACAAATTTGAATATCTGTGCCTATATAGCACGTCCACCTCTTTCTTCTGTTCTAATTCGAATACATTCATCGAGTGACGTTATGAAGATTTTACCATCTCCAACCGTTCCTGATTTTGCAGTTTTTATAATTGTATTTATTGTAATATCGACAAACTCATCATTTACTGCGATGTCTAAACGTATTTTAGGTATCAAATTAGGAACAACTTTTTTCCCACGATAATATTCTTCACTTTGTTGCTGACCATGTCCTGATACACGGCTTACGGTTATTCTTGAAATCTCTGCTTCGATCAAAGCTTCACGAACCTGATCGAGTACATTTTCTCTTATAATTGCTGTTATTAATTTCATCTCATTTCAAATTAAAAGTTTTAACTCTGTATCATTTATACCATTAACCATTAGCTAGGGTTTAACATTCCATAGCCTTTTTCACCATGATATGATGCATCCATACCTTTCATTTCTTCTTCTTCGGTAGCTTTAAAGCCTATCGTTTTATTAATAATGAAAACAAGTATTAATGTTACAATTGCAGAATACGCTAAAGCAATTCCTACAGCCGATACTTGAACACCCAATTGTTTCATAACGCCCCAATCAGCATTTTTTGTAATAGCATCTGCCATCCAACTTTTACGGATAAAGAAAACTAAAAACAATGAACCAACAATACCACCAATACCATGAACACCAAAAGCATCTAAGCTATCATCATAACCTAATTTACCTTTAGCCATAATTGCAAAATAACAAACAAATGACGCAATTACAGCCAAACACATCGCACCAAATGGTTGCACAACTCCTGCAGCAGGCGTAACGGCAACTAATCCGGCTAAAATTCCCGATGCAAATCCAATTGCAGTTGCTTTACCATTGTGAACAAGCTCTATTAACATCCAAGTTAATGAACCTGCTGCTGCTGCTGCTTGAGTTGCGGTTAAAGCTTGCGCAGTTAAAAGACTACTTCCAATAGCACTTCCTGCATTGAAACCAAACCATCCAACCCACAGTAAACCAGCTCCCATCATTGTCATTACAACATTACTAGGATGCATAACTTGCTGAGGATATCCGCGACGTGCACCAATATATAAGGCAATAACTAAACCTGCAATACCCGATGCAATATGAACAACTGTTCCTCCAGCAAAATCGATTGCTCCTTTAGCACCCATATTAAATAAAAAACCATCTGATGCCCAAACCCAGTGACATAGTGGAAAATAAACGATCAAACTCCATAGCGTAATAAAAACTAAAAAACCTTTAAATTTCACACGTTCTGCAAAAGCACCTGCAATTAATGCTGGTGTAATAATTGCAAATTTACCCTGAAACATTGCAAAAACTAAATCTGGCACACCATTGGTTACTGTTTCGTCAATACCTTTTAAAAGGAAATAATCGCTATTCCAACCAAACCAGCCTCCCATCACACTTTTGCCAAAACTCATAGCATAACCAACTACAATCCAGAGAACTGCGATTACACCCATTGCTGCAAAACTATGCATCATAGTTCCTATAACGTTTTTAGTACGAACTAATCCGCCATAAAACATTGCTAAACCAGGAATCATTAATAACACAAGTGCTGTCGATGTTAACATCCAAGCTGTTGAACCACTATCGATTGGTGATGCTTCGGCCGCAAATGTACTCAGCGACGACAATAGCAATAACCCTACTGTGGATAACAAAAATTTACCTCTCTTTTTCATTGATTTACTTTTTATAATTAAAACTAATTTGCCTTTCTTTTGTAAATATAAGTACCACTCGTAGCTTAAAACAACTATTTTAAGAAAATACTACATATTTCTATCAATAATTATGAATTATTTGGATATTTATTCCAAATCAACCTGAATTTCGCGTAGTTTTTTATAGGTAATTTACTTAGTTTAAATATATGAATATTTTTGGCACATGGTTTGTATTTGTTTTGTAAATTTAAATTAAAATAGTATGAAAGTATCAATTGTAAATCAGCTTAAGAGTATAATACTCTTTTTAACCACTGCAATTATTTTACAGTCTTGTATTTATTATGAAGATTCATACCCTTCAAATGGTACAAATGGTTTTGATGGAAAAGCGTATGTTCGTTTAAACTGGTACGATAGAGAACCGAACTATATAGAAACGGATAATATAGTTCCAAATAATTTTTACTGGAATACTTATTATCATTCGATGCCCGGATTTTATACTATTCACTATGAATATGATTATAATAATGGATACAAAATTGTAACATATGCATATGAGGCTGATGTGGAAGTTTGGGTTAATAAAGGCGAAATGGGCGGCGTTCGATACAATGGACACAACGGAGTTGATTCATATTTCGATATGGCTTTATATCCTGATGGGGGCTATGATTTTACGGTTGGGTCTAGCCTAAAAAGTGCTCTCGTTGATAGTTTGCCAAAAGTAAAACCAATGGGCATAATCGATTCATCAACAATAGTTAACAATGGTATTTCAATGAAAATAATTTATAAAAGAGTTGAACCAAGAACGAGTCGAAACAAATAACTCGCATAAATATCTCTATAGAAAAGGCATAGTTTTAAATCAAATCTATGCCTTTCACTTTTTTATTTACTCAAAAGTATTTCTTCTAACTTAATTTTCGTTTCATGCGAAATATCCTGACGTTCACGAATGCAATCAGAAAGTTTTTTCTTAAATGTCCAACAAGTCATTTGTCGTAAATTTAGTTTTCGCGACAATTCATGCGAAGAATCAGCTTTTGAAGCATGGCATACAGTATAAGCGATATAAAATGCTTTTGTTAAATCAAACCGACAGCCTTCAAAAAGAGTATCTACCCTAGCCGATTCGTCATGTTTACAACGAGTGCAGCGATGCGAAAACGGACTTTTACCTAGGCAAAAATTTGTGTTTCCACATTTTTTACAGATATATCCACGTTCCCATTTTTTATTAGCTAAATACGCCAAACATTTTTCTTCTGAATCGAAGGTTTGATTAAAATCTTGTTCTGAAATTTTATCTAAATGTAATGCTTGCATTAAAAAGATGTAAATAAACACATTAGGTGATACTAATGCGATTTTATTTTAATTTAAAATCATTATATTTGCAAAAATAATAATTTATATGAAGAATATATTCTTATATGGTTTAATTGTGATTTTGTTTGGATGTAATTCAAGCGACGAACGCATTGATAACTCAAGCATAACAGATTCGATTAAAAGTTCAACAAATCAACAAGTGAAAACAAATTCAGACGAAACTGGTGAAGTTTCGAAACTTGATGAAGACGGTTTTATTAAAAAGATATTTGATTTTAAAACAAAAAAAGAATGGGAATTTGCTGGAGACAAACCTGCAATTGTAGATTTTTATGCAGAATGGTGCGGTCCATGTAAAAAACTATCACCTACAATCGAAAAATTAGCGAAGAAATATGCTGGTAAAATTAGAGTTTATAAAATAAATATTGATGAACAACAGTTCATTGCTAATACATTCGGTATTCAATCGATTCCAACAGTTATATTTTGTCCGTTAAAAGGGAAACCATTGGCTTCAAACGGGTATGTTGAAGAAGCAGAATTGGAAAAATATATTGAACAAATATTAAAGTAAGAATTATGCTAAAATACTTCAAACAAATACTAATATTCATTTTCGGCTCTATCCTTTTGTCTTTTACGACAACGGGCGATGTGCAAATATTTTCGGATCAAACATTCCAAAAGGATATAAAAAAAGGTATTGTTGTAGTTGATTTTTGGGCAACATGGTGTGGACCTTGCCGATTGCAGGCTCCTATTTTGGAATCGGTTGCTGAGGAATTAAAAAAAGAAGCTTCGTTTGGGAAAGTTGATGTTGACCAAAACAAACTATTATCTGATGTTTACGGAATAAACTCAATCCCTACGATTATTATATTCAAAGATGGACAACTAGCGTGGCGTTTAGAAGGTTTAACAAATAAAGAAACCTTAAAACAAACTATTCTGGACGTTAAGAACAAAAAATAAATTCATCATTTTTTCAATAAATGAATATTGACCCAATAAAAATCAGATATTCTGAACTCGCCGAAACTTCCTGTTGCCTATCATGTGGAGGTGCAATTAATCATGCAAATGCAAAAAGTGGCGAAATTTGTGTCGATTTAGGAAGTGGTCGCGGAACCGATGTAATTCGTTTGGCTGATACAGTTGGAGATCATGGTTTTGTGTATGGTATTGACATTGCAGAAGGAATGATTTCGAAGGCACAGCAACATGCGAAAAAGCTAGGAATTACAAATGTTCAATACATACAAACAGAACTAGAAACATTACCGATTGAATCTCAAACGGTCAACCTTGTCATTTCTAACTGCACACTCAATCATGCGGAAAACAAACAAAAAGTTTGGAACGAAATATATCGAATTCTTAAAAAAGGCGGTCGCTTTACCATAAGCGATATTTATGCCTTACAACCTGTTCCCAAAGAATATCGGACAAACCCACAAATGATAGCTGAATGTTGGGCTGGAGCTGTGACAAAGAACGAATATCTTAGAATTATTGACAATGCTGGCTTCTCGTCAGTAGATATTTTGGAGGAAAGTAAACCTTACGAAAAAGGTAAAATCATCGTTTCAAGCTTTACCATTGCTGGGAAAAAAGATTTCTGTTGTTGCTAGAAATAATTGTATTCGAGGTAATAGCATCAACAAATAACAAAGTAATTTCCGAGGAATAGCAACATCAATTATTAAAAAAACAATAGACAATTAAATACTTTCATGTATTTATCTTTATTAATTGTCAGATGAAACCCCGAAGAGCTCAGCAAAGCTAATACACCATATAATCATAGTTCGTTTAGTGCGAATTTATTACCATGGCTATTTCAAATTAATTTAACGAAACTAGAATGGTAAAGAATATCTGTACTCCTAATTGTTTTGTATATTTACAAACGATGAAACAATTCTAATTGGATAAACAAATAGTATGCAAGAAAATCTAGAGCAAATAAAAAACAGACTTCTTAATATTGCAATGATAAGTATCGTTGTTTTACTTATTCCTGTTTTATTTGCATCAATTTATCGATATTGCCAAATAGGTTGGCATTGGATATTTTCATGTCATATAATAATAGCAATTATAGGCATTTTTGTTTTTGCTTTTAGATCAAAACTAAGTTCGAAAAGTAAAACACATTTTATAGCTATCTTTTTTTTAACAATTACGTTCGTTGGTACTATACAATTTGGATTATCGAGCACCTATTATAATTGTTTAATCACTGCAGTTTTTACAACACTTATTTTCGGAAAACGAACTGGTATTATCTATTTTATATTTACGATTGTAGGCCTAAGTGTAATTGGAACGCTACATCTTTATAAAGTACTCCCATCGCAGCCTCTCAATTTATTTAATTCAAATTACACATCATGGATTGATAGTCTCTTAACCTTAAGTTATATCTTTCTTACAATCGTTTTTTCAATTGGACTATTTTATGATTTTTATAATCATAACATCATAGCACTGAAACAAAAAACTGAAGATCAAGAGTTTGCTCAAGAGGCTTTACGAAAAAGTGAAGAGCGATATCGGTTACTCGTAAATAATGTAGCATTCCCCATTCTTGTTTCAAATAAAAATGGGGATATTTTATTTATGAATAACTATTTTGAAGACATATTGGGAATCGTTAAAAATGAATTAAACCCAATCAACGTTTTTTCATTTTGGGTAAATAAAGAAGAGAGAACTCATATTTTTCAAGAATTACAGCAAAATGGAATTGTTAATAATAAAGAAATTCAAATTTATTCAAAAAATAATGTCATTAAAACGGTATTATTATCTTCAAATAATCTTATCTATGAAGGTCAAGATGCAATATTTTCAATTTTTAATGACATTACAGAGAGAAAACGTACAATAAAAAAATTGCACGAAACACAAATACGATTAAATACTCTGATAAACACGATACCAGATTTAATTTGGTTGAAAAATAGTGACGGAGTTTATTTGCTATGTAACAAACGGTTTGAGGAATTGTATGGTGCAAAAGAAAAAGACATCGTAGGTAAAACCGATTATAATTTTGTTGCTAAAGATTTAGCCGATTTATTTAGACAACATGATAGAAATGCAATGATTGACGGTAAAGCAACAAAAGACGAAGAACTTGTTACATTCGCTGATGGACATAAAGAATATTTAGAAACAATAAAAACATCAATTTATGAAAATCCGAAAAAACTCGTTGGCATTTTATCCATTGGACGAAATATTACTACACGAAAAAATGCTGAACTAAAATTAGCTGAATCGCAATTAGAACTATCAGCAATTATTGAAAGTACCAATGATTTAATATGGACGGTAGATGTTAAAACATTTAGTCTCAAAACATTTAACTCTTCCTTTAAAAGCTATTTTGAAGAAAACTTTGGCATATCGGCTAAAGTAGGAAATCGTATTGAAGATTTCATGCCATCAGATAGAGCAGCAAATTGGTATACTATGTACTATGAGGTTCTTAAAACAGGTGCATATTCAATCAATTATGATGTCATTACTAAAGAAAAAACATACAACTTCTCGTTTTTTCCACTCAAAAAAGACAATGAAATTATTGGTATTACAATATTTGGAAGAGATGTCACAGAATTAGTTAAGGCAGAAGATGCACTTAAAAAAAGTGAAGCAAATTTACAAAACCTAATACAATCATTAAGCGATTATATATATTCTGTTAAGTTTGATAAGGAATCATCGATTGGGACAAAATATGGTAAAGGCTGTTTCACTGTTACAGGATATTCAGCTATAGAATTTGAAACCGATCCCAAATTATGGATAACAATCGTATTTGAAAGTGATAAAGAATTGGTTCGAAATTATTTCAAAGAATTATTACTCGACAACAAAAATACTCCATTAGAATATCGTATTGTACGAAAAGATGGAGTTATTCGATGGATTAAAAACAATTTAGTAATTCGATATAATGTAAACGGCGATTATATCGGTTTCGATGGTTTGATTACAGATATAACAGAAAAAAAGATACTTGAACAACAAATTTTAAATAGTGTCATTGAAACCGAAGAAAAAGAACGTTTGCATATTTCGCAAGAACTTCACGATGGAATTGGTCCACTCCTTTCGGCTTCAAAAATGTATATTCAATGGTTAGCTAGGCAAGAAAAGGACGAAAAACGAATCACTATTATCCATGATGTTGAGAAGCTACTCGACGAATCTATGGATACGATTCGTGAAATGTCATTCAAATTGAGTCCACACATTTTGCAAAATTTTGGATTACATGAAGCAATAAATGCTCTTACAGAAAAAATACAGAAATCCTCTACTATTGCTTTTGACGTCAAAATAGATGATTTTAAACGCATGGATGAAAAAATAGAAATCATTATTTACCGAGTACTCTGTGAATGTATCAACAATTCTATTAAACATTCAAAGGCATTAAAGATTACAATACGTCTTTATAGTAACCAGAATATCCTAAATTTTGAATATGCCGATAATGGAAACGGGTTTGATTATGATAAGGTTATTAAAGAATATAAAGGAATAGGACTCCTCAATATGCAAAGCCGAATTAAATCGATTAATGGATATATGGATATAAAAAGTAATGAGACTGAAGGAACTTCTATAAGAATTAGTATAAATTTATAGTATATCAATTAATCGAATTAATATCTTTGAAACAAATAAGTGGTACAATGATAAAACTAATAATAGCTGACGATCATCGCATGTTTCGCGAAAGCCTTCACAAAATACTTTCAATGGATAACTTTGCCGAAGTGTTGGGCGAAGCCTCAAATGGAAACGAACTAGTATCACTCCTCGATCAGCATCAACCACAGATTGTATTAATGGATATTGCTATGCCCGAAATGGATGGTATTAAAGCGACAATAAAGGCATTAGAAAAAAGACCGAATCTCATTGTTTTGGCTCTATCATCGTTTGGCGACGAAAAGTACTATTTTAAAATGTTAGAGGCAGGTGCAAAAGGTTTTGTTTTAAAAAGTGCTGGTATCAATGAACTGCAAAATGCAATTGAAGAAGTTTCAAAAGGTGGAACATGGTTTTCGCCTGAATTAATACAAAAAGTAGTTTTAAATTTTAACGCAAAATTGAATGCAAAACCAATCCTTTCTGAAAGAGAAATCGAAATACTAAAACTTATTTGCCAAAGCCTAACTAACGAGCAAATAGCAGAAAAGCTCAATATAAGCTTCGATACAATTAAATGGCATAGAGCAAACATCTTAGCAAAAACAAAATGCACCAATGTTGTTGGATTAGTATTTTACGCTCTCAAAAATAATTATGTAGCATTGGAACATGAGTAATACGTTATTCATTTAAGAAACAAAGATACTTCGATACAATAAGAATAAACGCCCACAATACCAGCAACAACGAGCACACCACCCTTTCGGGTAATAAAAACAATCCCAAAAGCCAAGCATTTCCATCCCAAAAAGTAACAACTTGATTCCCCATTCAAGGTTTAAGTGCATATACTAACATTTGTGTATGCAGAACTCTTTAAAAATAATTTTGATCGATGAAAATATTGCGTTTCGCGCAGCATTAAAATCGTTGCTGATAAAAGAATATAATGCAGAAATTATTGGAGAAATAGCATATATAAACGAATTACGGAACATCAAAAATTATAACATTGCGAATATTATATTAATCGATTTAGTAATGCCAGAAATTACTGGAATAAAAGCTACAATTGAGATACTTAAAAAAGATTCTCAGTTAAAATTTACAGCAATTACAACCTATAGCGAAAAAATTTATCACAACAATTTAATAGAAGCAGGCTTTGTTGGTTGTATTTATAAAGCAGAACTCTTTAATCAATTGGCAGCAATAATTAATTCAAGTACACAAAACGAAAATATAACAAATAAAGAATAAAAGGAGGAATTATGAACGAGTCGCTTAACACATTAACATCATATTTGTCATTTAAACTAGGTGACGAAACCTTCGCTGCAAATGTAAGCAAGGTTTTGAATATCTTGGAAATGACAAAAATAACCAAAGTACCCAAAGCACCCAATTATATGAAAGGTGTAATAAACTTACGAGGAGCTGTTTTACCACTCATCGACACTCGTATTAAATTTGGTTTAACTGCCACCGAATTTACCGCAAATACCTGCATTTTGGTTCTCGATATCACTATTGGCGACGAAACATTGCAAGTTGGAGGACTTGTTGATGCCGTGCAAGAAGTATTAGAAATAGAGCCACAGCAAATATTGCCACCACCAAATATTGGCAATAAATATCATTCTGAATTTATTTGTGGAATGTATAAAGCCAGTGAAGAACAATTCATCATGATTTTAGACATGGACAAAGTCTTTTCTGTCGATGAACTGATGGAAGTTAATGAAACCACGAATAGAATAAAGTAATATTAATAATACATTAAAGTAAGGAGGGATTATGTTTAAAAGTATGAAAATTAAATCGAAACTAGTGTTTGGATTTATAACGGTAGCAGCAATTGCTGGAATAATCGGATTGATTGGGTATATTGGTATGTCGAAAATAAAGACTGCACAAGATGAAATTGCAACAGTTCGAACACCAAGTATATCAAGTTTACTAAAGATATCGCGTGAGCAAGTAAATGTTTGGGTTGCAGAACGTGGACTAATAAATCGAAGAATGATGGCTCCAGATATTCGTAAAGCACAATATAATTGGATAGATAGTGCATTTGCAAAAGCACAACGTGCTTGGAATATATATGAACCTTTACCCCATACACCAGAAGAAGCTGCGGAATGGCAACTATTTGTTGGATTATGGAACACTTGGAAAGCTGATCATCAGAAGGTATATGATATTTCATTAGAAAAAGATAAATTATTTACTTCTGGTCATAACGTTGATGAGGATACCATAAAAAAAATCGATGATCAAGCATTTCAATTATCAATTATTTCAAGGAAATCATCGCTTGAACTAGTAAAAAGTTTAAATAGACTTATTGATATTAATGAGAAAGTCATTGTTGAAGAAAATAAAAAATCTGAATCAATGGCTCAATTGGTAACAGTATTGTTGATCGTTTTTCTAGTTTTAGGTGTAATTATTGCAATCGTTTTAGGTTTATTTATTGCAAATAATATCCAATCAATAGTAAAATCTGTTATTAGTCAAACAACAATGCTTTCCAAAGCTGCAGTTGAAGGGAAATTAGCAACAAGAGGAGATCCAGAAAAAATAAATTTTGAATTCCGTGAAATTATTATAGGAGTAAACGATACGCTTGATGCTGTAATTGGGCCACTTAATGTATCTGCCGAATATATCGACCGAATATCAAAAGGAGATATTCCAGCAAAAATAACCGATAACTATAATGGCGATTTTACAGAAATTAAAACCAACCTTAATCAATGTATCGATGCAATCAACATTCTCGTTTCTGATTCAAAAATGCTTTCGAAAGCAGCCGTTGAAGGAAAATTAGCTACTCGTGCTGATGTTTCGAAACATCAAGGAGAGTTTAAAGCAATTATAACAGGAGTTAACGATACCTTAGATTCTGTCATTGGACCATTAAATATTTCGGCTGAATATATCGATAGAATTTCAAAAGGCGATATTCCTCCAAAAATTACTGACAATTACAATGGCGATTTTAATGAAATAAAAACAAACTTAAATCAATGTATAGATGGTTTACAAGGTTTAGTTGAAGCAAATACAGTATTAAAACATATTGCAAATAATGATTATACAATTTCGGTAAAAGGTCAATATCAAGGTTTGTTTGCTGAAGTTGCTGTTTCAATAAATAGTGTCGAAGAGCGATTAAATCATATTCAACATACCTTTGCAAATATTTCTGAAGGCGACTTTTCTGATTTAGAAAGTTATAAAAAAGTTGGTCGTCGTTCTGATAATGATCACATAATTCCAACCATTATTCGTACTATTGAAACGATTCAATCAATTAGCACATCGCTCGATAGTTATATTTCATATTGTGGAATGGGTGAATTTCAAAATGTGAATATCGATGAGAATCAATATAAAGGAGCATTTAAAGCAATAGCCCAAGGATTAAATAAATCGGCACAAGTAATTCAAGAACCTTTGGACGAAACAACAAAAGTAATGAGTCAATTAGCCGTAGGCGATCTCAATCATCGAGTTGAAGGATTATACCGTGGTGTGTTCGCAATATTGAAAGATTCGGCAAACAATATCATTGACACCAATCTTGCATTAGTTGAAAATGCAAAACTTGTTGCAATCGGCGATTTAGATGTTGACTTACATACTCGTTCCGATAAGGATGAATTAATGAAAGCATTGATTCAAATGGTAAAAGCAACAAAGGAAATCACAGCAAAAACAAAACTCATAGCAGCTGGCGATATGACTATTGAAATCACTCCTCGTTCCGAAAAAGATGAATTGATTATTGCCCTTGCTGAAATGATAAAAGCAATTGGAGAAATTGTTACTCAAGTTCAAGTTTCGAGCGATAATATTGCTGATGCAAGCTCTCAAATGAGTTCAAATTCACAACAAATGTCTGAAGGAGCATCGGAACAAGCATCGGCTGCCGAAGAAGTTTCATCGAGTATGGAAGAAATGGCATCGAATATTCAACAAAACACCGATAATGCTCAGCAAACCGAAAAAATTGCATCGAAAGCTGCTGAGGAAATATTGGAAGGAAGTAAGAATGTAAACATGACCGTATCGGTAATGAAGAAAATTGCCGAAAAAGTCTCAATCATTGGCGATATTGCATTCCAAACTAACATTCTTGCATTGAATGCAGCAGTTGAAGCAGCTCGTGCAGGTGAGCATGGAAAAGGTTTTGCTGTTGTTGCTGCCGAAGTTCGCAAACTTGCTGAACGAAGCCATGTTGCAGCTGGTGAAATTAATGAACTAACCAAATCGAGCGTTGAAGTTGCTGATAAAGCAGGTAAACAACTCGAAAATATTGTTCCAAGTATTCAAAAAACTGCAAAACTGGTTCAAGAAATTACTGCAGCCAGCATTGAACAAAACTCTGGAGCAAACCAAATCAATAATGCTATCAATCAATTAAACAAAGTAACCCAACAAAATGCTGCAAGTGCCGAAGAAATGGCAACAAGTAGTGAAGAACTTTCGAGCCAAGCCGATAGTTTGAGAGATTTGATTGGGTTCTTTAAAGTGAACGATAGTGGCGTTTCAAGACATAAATCAACAATTACGACAAAACGAGCAGTGATAACAAAATCGGACAAACCACAACATAAATCATTGGCATCGAAAAGTGGTGGCGTTAATTTAATGATGGATGAGCACGATGGTGAATACGAACGTTTCTAGTCTTTTTCTGTAGAGACGTTGCCCGCAACGTCTGGTAATTAAAAAGAGTTGCAAGTTTAAGTTTGCAACTCTTTTTAACTTTGATTTTCCGATTCATGTATTTCTGACTAAACAATATTTTTAATTTGGAGTACTATATTTTCATTTATATCTTCATACTAACTAAAACTTAATAGCGAGCATTGATAGTAATATACAGTTTTTATATAGATAAGAATTTATCGAAATATATAAGATACCAAAGTCTGCACGCAATTTTACTTTTTATAATATAGAAATGAATGTAATTAGTAATTAATGAATTCATGGGATTTCTTATCACGATACTTGAATGCTAAAGTATAAAAAAAGTAAAATACCCAAATATATTTTGAGTGTTTTTCAATAAACCATCATAGATATCATCGAAATTTCTTTGAAATTCTATAAATTACGTTGATCAAACAAAAATCAATGATGATAAATACGAACAATTTTGAGCCAAGCCGGATAGTAAAAAGATTTAATTAGTTTCTTTAAAGTGAACGACAATGGCATTACAAAACACAAAACAATGGTCACAACCAAACGAGCTGTTATTACCAAATCGAACAAACCTCAACACAAATCGTTAACATCAAACAGCGGAGGTATCAATCTGAATATGGACGAACACGATGATGATTACGAAAGGTTTTAATCATTCATTTAAAACAATATAAGAATGCAAGAGACTCATATATTTATGTCTCTTTCATTCTTATATATTGTATCTTTACATGAATCTCTTATGAAATAACTGTATGATTTACTCAATTAATTTTAAATAAATACAATTTATTATGAATCAAAAAGTATCAACTCGGACAATGGGGAAAAACATGATGATAAACATGACTTCAGCATTGGCAATTTCAATCATTATTTTTACTATAGTACTTTATTGGAATACCTTTTCTATTTCTAAAGAAACAGGTAAAGAGTATGACATCCAAATGTTGAATGCGATGTACAGTAATTTGGAATTGACTTACAAACAGAATATTCAATTAGTTAAAACTAATTTGAATACTGCTACCTATATGATGGGAACAGCTATTGATAAGAATGAAAAGGAACGTCATTCTATTTCAATTACGAACCAAATAACAAAAGAAAGTCACTCAGCAGAAATAGGCTCACTTTTGATAAATGGAATTGATGTGTATAGTAACTTTACACTCGTTGATAAAATTTCAAAGCAACAAGGTGGAACAGCTACTCTTTTTTATTACCTCCCCGAAGGTATTCTTCGTATTTCAACAACCGTAAAAAAGCCTGATGGAAGTCGAGCAATTAACACCTATATTCCAAATACGTCGCCTGTTTATAAAACAATAAGTGAAGGTAATGATTATGTGGGACGAGCAAATGTTATGGGAAAATGGTTTATTACAGCGTATCGTCCATTGTTTGATTCACAAAAAAAGATCATAGGTGTTTTGTATGTTGGACTTCCCGATAATACAAATGATATTTTAAAAGAAGAATTAAGCAAACATAAAGTTGGTGAAAGTAGCTATTATTATGTGATTGATACTTCTGCAACCTTTATTATTCATCCAAAACTTGAGGGTAAAAATGTTAAAGATATTACCGATGCAAATGGTAATTATATCTTTAAAACCATGTGTCAACAAAAAAACGGTGAATTGCTGTATCGTTGGAAAAATAACGGTGAATCAACCTCTCGCAATAAAATTGCATATATGAAATATTTTGAACCAATGCAATGGATTATTGTATTGGGGGTTTATGAAGATGATTTTGAAGCTGCAGCAAAAAGACAATCAATTATAATAATCTTTTTTGGAATACTTTTATTACTAGTATTATTATTTATTACCTATCGAATCTCAATCAAAATAACGAAAAATATTACGTCACTTAATACCGTAACAGAGTCTCTAATTACAAGTGCTTTGAATGGTGATTTACAAAATCGTGCATCTAACGATAATCTAAGTATTGAATTTATTCCTATAGTTAATGGATTCAATCAAGTAATTGACGCATTAATTGCTCCTTTACAAAAAACAGCTCATTATGTTGACCAAATTTCAAAGGGCAATATTCCTGCAAAAATCACAGAAGAATATAACGGCGATTTTAACGAAATTAAAACGAATATTAATCAATGTATAGATGCAATAAGTTTACTTGTTGTAGATTCGAAAACTCTTTCGCAAGCAGCTGTCGAAGGAAAACTAGCAACCCGTGCCGACGCTTCGAAACATCAAGGTGATTTCCGTGCAGTGATAACTGGAGTAAACGATACTTTAGATGCCGTTATTGGACCTTTAAATATATCAGCCGAATATATCGACCGCATTTCAAAAGGAGATATTCCTGCAAAAATCACCGATCATTATAACGGCGATTTCAACGCAATAAAAACGAATCTGAATCAATGTATTGATGGTTTACAAGGATTGGTCGAAGCAAATACTGTATTGAAACATGTCGATTCAAATGATTTTACGGTAAATGTTCAAGGTAAATATCAAGGTGTATTTGCTGAAGTCGCATCGTCAACCAATAGTATCATTGCACAATTAAATGTATTGCAAGGAACAATTGGAAAAATTGCTGATGGTGATTTCTCTCAATTAGAAGGTTATAAAAAAGTTGGTCGTCGTTCTGATAACGATCACATAATTCCAACCATTATTCGTACTATTGAAACGATTCAATCAATTAGCACATCGCTCGATAGTTATATTTCATATTGTGGAATGGGTGAATTCCAAAATGTGAATATCGATGAGAATCAATATAAAGGAGCATTTAAAGCAATAGCACAAGGATTAAATAAATCGGCACAAGTAATTCAAGAACCTTTGGACGAAACAACAAAAGTAATGAGTCAATTAGCCGTAGGCGATCTCAATCATCGAGTTGAAGGATTATACCGTGGTGTGTTCGCAA
>Ga0302292_1001332_pt1 | contig 16105 bp, 14 predicted proteins | sample III_Fen_N2_1_FD_194553 | JGI IMG/M metagenome (GOLD analysis project Ga0302292, IMG submission 194553) | Peat permafrost microbial communities from Stordalen Mire near Abisko, Sweden - III_Fen_N2_1 | ecosystem: Environmental > Terrestrial > Soil > Wetlands > Permafrost | place: Sweden: Abisko...
CGAATTTGTATCCGTATATCTTTGACAATAAAGAAATTTCTGTCTTAAGGATGTCCAAATTGTGTATTGTTTGTGTTTTTAGGGAATCAATTGAATAGCTTGTTTTACAATATTCCAGACTTGTTAAAAGTTTTGGAATCAAATAATCTTTATGAAATGTAGCATCGCTCATTTTTCGTTCAATATTGTAGAAATGCCGTTGATATAGGTTATTTTCAAATTGATTAACAGCCATTGCTTCATAAGCCCATCGTGAGGTCATTAAATCCCCGGCAATCGATACATATTGGTAATTGGCTATAGATTTATGTAGCTTTTCAAATTTTACGATCACTCCGCTTAATAGCAATTGTGGAACCAAAATAAACGGTATAATAATGTAAATTGTGACAACAGAATTTAAACCTGCTGAAATATTTAAGCCCAACATATTTGCAAAACATGCTGTACTGAAAAGAATTATAAACGAGTTAAATGAAAGAGAATGTATTTCTAATATCCAATTTCCAATAATAATAAATGATAGTGTTTGAATAGCCGAAATTATAAAAAGCAGACTGATTTTTGAGTTTAGATAACTCCAATTACTCAGATTAAGAAATCGTTCGCGTTCTAAAAGTTTCCGGTCTTTTATAATCTCTTCGGCACTTATCGTTAATCCTATAAATAAAGCACAAACAACTGACATGAACAAAAATGCCGGTAGATTTTCATTCTGGCTAAATACAAATTGATTAGAATCTAATACATTTCCTGCAATGTATTTCGAGAAGAAACTCAGGATTAAAGCCAATATGGGGGCTTCGAGGAAGGTTATGTATAGGTATTGTTTATTTGTAAGTTTTGATAAAACATTACGAATTATAAAAATCCAAAACTGTTCAAAGGCACTTGGGAGCTTAAAATTATTGACGGGTAGGGGATTATTATTTTTAACAGCGACTGTTTTTGATTGAATTTCGGAAACAAAAATCTCGTACCATTCTTTAGGTTGAACTTTTCTCGTTTTTGTTAATTTCCCGTATTCATCAATTACTTTTGTTTCAACAATTTGTAATATTTGTTCTGTAGTAACATTTCCACAACTTAAGCATTCACTTTCGTCAGCCATTACAAAATTGCTGCGACGTTTAAAATAACTGATCGCATCAATTGGGTTTCCATAATAGATTAGATAACCGCCTCGGTCTAGCAGAATAAGTTTATCAAACATTTTGTATATGTTCGATGATGGTTGATGAATATTTGTGATAACAAGTTTACCTTTTAACGCCTGTTCTTTTAGTAAATCCATCACCATTTCCGAGTCCATTGACGATAATCCGGATGTAGGTTCGTCAACAAGAAGAATTGCAGGCTCTCGAATGAGTTCCAGTGCTATATTGAGTCGTTTTCGTTGACCGCCACTTATGAATTTATTTAAAGAATGACCAACCTGAAGCTCTTTTACATCAATGAGATCTAAATCGGACAATAGCTTGTCAACGGTTTCTTTTAATTGAGTCTCGGAAAGATTTGCAAAACACAATCGTGCTGCATAGTATATATTTTGATAAACGGTTAATTCTTCAATCAACATGTCGTCTTGAGGAACAAAACCTATAATACCTTTAAGTCTCTCTTTTTCTTTGTAAATATCAATTCCATTAATAGTTACAGATCCCGATTGAGGTTTTATTTTCCCATTTAAAATATTTAATAATGTTGATTTGCCAACACCACTTCCGCCCATTATACAGATAAGCTCTCCCGATTCTTCTGAAAATGTACACTTTTTAATACCATTATTGCTGTTTTTAAAACGATATTCGACATCGGTGACTGTTAATAAAAATTTTGATGTTTCACCTCTGTTATGAAATTGACCAGCAATGTTGCTGTAATAAATTGGTTTTGTTTTGGAACTTCGAATAGATGAACCGTTATCGAGAATTAGTGTTCTATTGGTAGGAATATTTGCACCATTCATATACAGATTTGTTGTCCCGATGTATTTGAATGCATACATATTTACACTTTTAATATAAAGTATATGAATGTTCCCGTTTAGTCCTTCTCTATATGTATTTGCAGTCTGTCCTTTGTCTTTAAGATCGCTGATGAGTAAATAATTAGTATGTGGTATTTCGTCAAAAATGTTAAAGATAAAGTGGGAGATGGTTAAGTATTCTTTTTCGTTAAAATTAAATACTTCCGAAACCGTTTCAACAAATTCTTTTTCCTTGGGAGAGATGTCATAACCATTTTTTATAAACTCTAAAAGTTGAAGTAATACAACAACTTTTTGTGTTTGCTGAAGGTTTGTATTTATCTGTTGACAAATCATGAGAACCTTTACCGAATTTGATGAAATCCGTTTATTGTTTTTCGTCTGTTCATCTGTTCCGTAATGGTAAATTCTCACAAATTCGTCGAATAATTTTAAATATTCTTCTTGTCCTTTTGTGTTGAGATGTTGTTTCAAATATGATTCAACAATGCTTTTCGATGAACCTGTATTCCCATCTTTATCCACTTTAGCAATTATGGCGAACAATTGCATTAATGCTCTTAAAATCTCTTCACTCATTTTCTTGTCTTCCGTCTATATCATAATCAATCAAATGACTTGAACGTTGTACTTTTAAAAATTCTGCCAACCATTATTCCAACAGATGTCTTTGCTCTTTTTAGTTTTTCATCGTTTGTCCGAGGTACAACTATTTCAATCATTATTGGTTCTGTTTGGGCAATAGTGGTTGTATATATTCTTGAACCTTTGCGACTATCAAAAAGAATTTCTTCTCTCGAAATCCTTTCTATTCGCCATATTGTATCTGTCGATATTGTCCTTTTATAACTTGCCACTTCAAATTGAATATCGCCCATATTGTCGCGTAATGGTTTTCCCCAACCATCTAAAAGTGGAATTTGTTTACCTCTTTTGTCATATTTATATATTGGCTCTTGACTTTCTTTTTTCTCTATTTTTTCAACGATTCTTTTGTATTCTCTAACCGTTTTAAAAACTTTCAATTGTATTAATCCAAATCGTGGATCAGAACATGTCATTATCCTTATCTTATTTCCAGAGTAAAGAATTGCTTGTACCTTACAAGTGTCGCCGGGTGAAAGTTTTGTATAGGTCGACTGTCCTCGATAGTCGAATTCTTTTCCCAAATCTTGTGTATTACAAAATAGGGTAGAGCTTTGTTGTGCTCTTAATGGGGCTAATGGATTCAAAAGCACAATAAGAAAGACTACTATTGTTATTCCGGATTTTTCGAGGGCGAACCTTTTTCTGATGTTATACCTAACAAAACGTAACATGAATTAAAATCTCTTACTGTTTTTATTTTGTTATTTCGGTTCTAATTTTTATGATTTTATTCCCAATTTCTTTATATTGTTCTTTGGTAATCAGTATATTGTCTTGATTTGATGCCAGTTTAACAAATGATGTTTGCAAATCATTCAATTGGGTAATATATCCGTCTATATTATTGGTTTTCTTGATGGTCGATAAATAATCTAAAAGATTGTCCAATACATAGCGTTGTTCTGTAATACGCTGAACAATTGGATTATCCTGACTAAACGTTTCAACAGACTTAAATCCTAAATAGACGCTTTCAATCCAGCCTCCAATGAGTATAGGTCCTAAAATACCCGATTTATTATTATCTTCTAAATAGTTGTATACCTTCCAATAAGAATCGTTTGTTATTTGATAAAGAGAATCACTATTTGTAAGATTTTTATTTATTCTTGTTAAAATGGTTTTATCATAACCTTCGTTAACACCCAATTCACCTGCAATGTTTTTAAGTGTTTTAAAATAATTATTCGTCTCTTGTTGTTGTTCGTATACAGTACAATAAGCCAAATCAGAAGCATATATACCAAAATTAACAGCCTTTTGCGAACTCGTAATATAGTTTGACGCTTTTTCTATATTGTTTAATGCCGAGGCATTAAATTCAGCTTTTGATTCTCTGATAAACAAGTAAAACTCAACAGGGGAGGGGATTTTTACTTTTGTTTTTCCGTCTTTCGAATCAACAGTAGTAATAGTTAAAGAATCTTTATCGGATATCGATTCCTCACTTTGATTCGAACACGAATACAATAAAAAAATAGATGATATAAATATCAGAAAACGAGTCATATAATTATTTATTTACAGTTATTCAATAATGGAATATAAATATGCTCTTTTGAATATTCAGAATATATTTAAATATAACCATACTAAAGCAAATATACTCTTTATATCGAAAATTTCAATTTAATAAAGAATGAAACTTTTAAGCTTTTAGACCTAATTAGAATTGATTTAAACAGGAAAGCCACTCTTTTCGGGTGGCTTTCCTGTTCTATTAAACAATGCGTTATATGTCGAATATTCGTGCAGTCGGCATATTACTTATTGGTGGAGGTTGTTTGTGTAGCCGAGGTCTCTACTTTGCGTGGCGAGCTTACCGATACGATCCGGGCTGCTTTATATTTAAGATAAAAATCAGGATCCTTGCGTTTAAACTGAGTAGCCAGCTGATCGAGTATCGTAATGATATCATTGGCCTGGGCTAAAAGATTCGTTATTGTTTCGGTATACCCTGAACGATCGATTATTGCTTCACGTGGAGCCGATTTTAGCGTTTTAACATTTTGAAGCAAAGTCTCGAAATCGGTAATTTCCTTAGCCGAAATTCCTTCATCGGCCAACTGTTCTGCCGGAATTAATTTTGCTTGTTCCAACACAATGCTTGCTGCTGTTGTCAGTTCCGAAAACTTCATTTTTTCGATAGCCGAAATTTTGTAATTAATTTTTTCTTTCAAAATTTCGTTACCAGTTCTTTTCGCATAAGAATGTATTCCTCCTGAAATATCAATCATCCAATCAATAAGGTCTGATACTTGGTTCTCTTTTTCGGTTGTGATACCCTTAATCTTTTTTGATTGCAAAATTCGAACCTTTTCGGTTTCCGTATTTAAAACTTTGAGTTCTGCAATTCCTTTGGCAAAATTTGGAATAAGATTCACACTTGTCTGATAATTTTCTGCTTCTGTTACCACCAATTGATTCGATTGATGCTTAGCAGTCTGATAGTTGTTCATAATCATGTCGATTTAAATGGTTTGTGTTATTATGATAATTATAAAAGAAACGCAACTGTTTTTTCGATTATTGTGTCTTCCCTCCATTTTTTTCTTTACGTCAAATGATAAAGAGTCTTCTAAAATTAAAGTTTATTAATACCTTTTTATTTATTTTTAAGTACACCTATAAAATAGTTCGTTATCACTCATGCAGAATCCTTATCCATCGGTTTAATGTGCATATTCAAGCATTGAATTATGATTTCCATTTGTAGAGACGTGAAAGGAAGTTATTGAGTGGCGGTTTCCACTCTTTTAGACAGAGGAGGTATTTTTTGAGCAATCATTTCCAGTCTTTCAGCAACAGTCAGTAATCGTTGAATTCTAATTTCCAACCGTTGAGACGTGAAAGGAAGTTATTGAATAGCGGTTTCTACTCTTTTAGACAGAGGAGGTATTTTTTGAGCAATCATTTCCATTGGTTTATCCACAGGATTCAACCGTTGAGCGACTGTTTCCACCATTTTTGTTACTTTGGTTAAGACTTGAGTCTTGCAGGTATATAATATTTTGTAAATTTTAACTATTTCAAAGAACCGGCTTCGATTCTTTATAAGAATATCAGTTGTTTATACTATTTCATAGATAAATGATATTGATTTATATATCTGTTTATTGAAATTATTAGTCTTCACACCACACATATATTTCAGTATGAAAATCGTCATTGTTTTTACAATATTCAACAGATTGAACAACGCCTCTTTCTCCCGACCAGCATACAGCCGTTTTTTGAATGGTAAGCACTTGCTTTGAATCCAGGATATCTGTCAATCGAATCCATTCTCCTATTCTTGGAACAAATGGTAATTCGAACAAACATTCCATATCAGCAGTTTCGGTTGAAAATATCATTCTTTGCTTCACGATGTTATTTCTTTATTATCGTTTTATTCGGTTTTTTGTTTTCCAGTCTTTTCCAGTCTTTTCCAGTCTTTTCCAGTAATTTTTTTTCTATATACTTACATATTGAACCTATACTTTTTGAATATAATGTATTAGGAAAGATTGGCACAAAATCAATTCCGAATTCTTTTTCCAATTCCATAAATATTTCCACCACGTCGAGACTATCGGCACCTAGTTTTCGTAATGTTTTCCTCAACTTGACTTTTGATTCATCAATACTTAAATAATGGCAGACTACAGCTTTTGTCTTTTGTTCTATTTCTAAAATATTCATAGCTATTTCGATATTCTATTACTCTCTCGGATTTCTCATATAGACGTAAATCTCTGTTAGATTTGATAATCATTTTTCACGTGTAATAGTTTGTAGTATTGATTCGGATAAAAATGGAAGATTTATCCGAATTTCCATGTCTTTTGTTTCAGTCGAAAAAAATAGATTTGTCTTCATTTTAATTCATAGTCATTACCAATGAAATTTTTCTAATAGAACAAGCATTGAAATAACCTAATGCTCTATTGCTGATGTTTGATGTCGGATTTGATGGTGAAGAAGACGTTTCGCTCTGACTGCTTGCTGTTCGAAAGTATTCGTAAACACCCTTATCAACACATTCCAACCACACCGTTATTTTATCACCAACATCCAATTTATTATCAGATCGAAGAGAATAGCTTATCGTTTTACCTTCGTATATTTTATCACTGGTAACATTAAAGCCATCTTGTTGTTTGTCGTTTACATATTGAATTATCCGATAATAATTCTCACTATTTGCGGGATCTTTAAATTCAATGGTTAATTGCTTATCGTTTCCAAACATGCTTTTCTCAAAATAGGTTGAATCTATTTCAACGGCATCAGGCATTGTGGAACTTGCGTTGTACGTTTGTCCATTGGTTATTACTGTTAGTGCATAGGTTCGTCCCGGAATACCTTGTAATGCAGAAGTAACGTAAGTGCCGGAAGCCGTTTCCTTTAAAGTATCGATATTTCCAACGTTATCGTTGATGATGACAATGGCACCAGTTACCGTAGGAAAATTATTTGATTCATCAAAATTAACCGATTTTGAAATGGTTACCGTGTATGGTCCGGCTTGGTCATATATATTACCTTTAATTACAATTTGTGACGATGAAGTGTTTAATTTCAGGTCAATAACTTTTTGGCAAGATGTAAAACAAATACTTATCAGTATGATGATTTTAAATATCTTCATGTTTTTAGAATTTAAAATTATAGGTGAATGATGGGATGAATTTGAATAAGGTTGTTTGAACCGCCTCTGTTCTTGTTGGATCAGATTTACTGTCTTGAAATGTAATGGTATAGGCATTATTGTGTCCATAGGCATTATAGAGCGAAAATGTCCAACTTGATTCAAACTTCTCGGTTTTCTTTCTTATCCATGTAGCACCTATATCAAGGCGGTGATATGCAGGCATTCTATTGGAATTCCTGTCACTGTAATAGAATATTGTTTTGCCCTCAACATCATATTTTCCTGTAGGAAAGGTAACGGCGTTTCCAGTATTGTAAACCCATGTAGCAGATATAGTCCAACGTTTACTTAATTCGAAAATGCCAACAATTGAAATATCGTGAGTTTTATCTTGCTTGGCAGGGAAATAATTTCCATTATTAATTTCATCAAATTTTCTTTCAGTTCGAGACAATGTATAACTAATCCATCCATTAAATTTTCCATATTTTTTCTTCAGAAATAATTCGACACCATAAGCACGTCCTTTTCCAAACAATATTTGTGATTCAATATTGTCGTTAAAATTCAATTCAGCACCGTTTTTGTAATCAATTTGGTTCTGAAGGTTTTTGTAATACACTTCTGTCGAAAATTCAAATTTGTTTTCATCAAAATTGCGAAAATATCCAAGCGAAATCTGATCTGCAATTTCTGGCTTTACATTATTGCTACTTGGTATCCAAAGATCTGTAGGGTTGCCCGATGTTGAATTAGAGAGTAAATGGAGGTTTTGTACATTACGTGCATACGAGGCTTTTAATGAACTTTGTTCATTAACAATAAAGTTTAATGAAGCACGAGGTTCAATATTATAATATGTTTTTACGAATTGCCCAGAACTATACGTTGCAGTATTCGTAATTACACCACTTGAATCGTACGAATAAAAATTCCCTGGACCAAGTAAGCTAAAGATACTAAACCTTGAACCATATTCAACATTAAGCCTGTCTGAAAAGCTATATCGGTGCGAAATGTAGACAGCGTTTTCCCAAGAATATTTATTTGTAAGGCTTTTCATATCAATATCGCTACTCGTGGTAATTGCTCCCGGAATTATTTTATGATAAATTGAGTTAAATCCAAATTTCAAGGTAGAAACATCGCTTGCAAAAAACTGAAAGTCCTGCTTGATTCCATAATCCTGAATTCGAGAAATAATATTCATTTCACTCCCTGATTTTATATTGATTTTGTAATTATAATTGCTGAAAATGAATGAAGTATTTGAGAATATACGATCCGAAAACAAGTGATTCCAACGAAGTGTACCCGTGCTATTTCCCCAATTGATGCCAAATGTTTTACCAAGTCCTAAAGCATCTTTGCCAAAATATCCTGACAAGAAAATCCGATTTTTGTCATTTATCTTATAATTAGCTTTTGCGTTAACATCATAGAAATAGAGCTTTGCCTGATTCAGCGTTGTGTCTTTCGACAGTTTCAGGAACATATCGGCATATGTACGTCTTGCAGAGATAACAAATGAGCCTTTATCTTTTACAATTGGTCCTTCGACGGTTAACCGTGAAGCGATAAGCCCGATTCCTCCACTTACACCAAACTTTTTGTCATTGCCATCTTTCATTTTAATATCAACAACCGATGCTAATCTGCCTCCATCTTCTGCAGGTTCATTTCCTTTATAGACGGTCACATCTTTAATAGCATCTGAATTAAAAACCGAAAAGAAGCCCAATAGATGTGACGCATTATAAACGGTTGCCTCGTCCAGTAGAACCAAATTTTGGTCGGAAGCTCCACCACGAACGTTAAAGCCGCTACTCCCTTCGCCTGCCGATTTAATGCCTGGCAATAGCTGCATAGTTTTCATAACATCTCTTTCTCCAAACAAAACAGGAATATTTTTAATTTCCTTTGTATCAAGTTTTTGTTCACCCATCTGAGTTCTTGTCACATTTTCGTCTTTGCGTTGACCTGTCACAACCACTTCGTCAATTTGATCTGTTTTTTCACCAAGTGTAAAGTTTAATTTTACTGTCTTATTCAAATCTATTAGCTGTGTTTGGGGATCATATCCAACGAATTGAGCTGTGATATGATATTTCCCGGCAGGCAAGGTTAAGGAATAAAAACCATAGGTATTTGCAGCAGCTCCTTTGCCTGGTAATTCTTTTATTACAACCGTAGCTCCAATAAGATCTTCACCATTTTTTGCATCTCGAATATATCCGCTAATTGTAAAATTTTGCTGTGCAAATGCAGAATGTAGGCTACAAAATAAGCCTAAAATAAATACTGTTGGTTTTTTTGTCATTATGTTTGCTTTTGCCTCAATGTTTATACAAAGATTACTTGTGGCACGAGAAACGCATTTTAAATATTTTTAGTATTCATAAATTTTACTGTCTTACTGATGTTTATGATACTAGTTTCTTTTTTGCAAATAATTTTCCGACTTTTACTTTCCAGCTTTCCATTGTAACATAAACGGCTGGGACAAGAATCAGCGTAAAGAACAACGAACTTGTTAATCCTCCGATAATAACCCATGCAAGACCGTTTTTGCTTTCGGCACTTGCTCCGGTAGCAAGTGCGATAGGTAACATACCAAACACCATAGCCAAAGTGGTCATTAAAATCGGACGTAATCGTTCCTTTCCCGCTTCCATTAACGCGTCATAGACTGAGGACCCCGTTTCGCGTAACTTATTTGTAAAGTCAACTAACAAAATAGCATTTTTGGCTACTAATCCGATAAGCATTATCATTCCAATCATAGAGAAAATTGTAAGGGATTCTCCTGTTAAAGCAAGAGCAAACAATGCCCCGATAACTGCAACCGGTATTGAAAACAATACAACAAACGGATATAAATATGAATTATACAAAGCAACCATTACAAGATACACAAATATTAAAGCTGCAAAAATTGCCAGAAATAAACTTCCGAATGCTTCTGCCTGCCGTTCCATCTGACCTTTGTAGTCTATTGTCACATCATCGGTTTGGATTTGTTTATGTATTGCTGCTTTGATTTCGTCACCAACAGTTCCTATCGGTCTGCCATAAACCGAGGCTTTCACCGTGAGTGCCGACATTCTGTCATATCGTTCAAGTTTGTTTGGCCCCAATGTTTGAGTAATTGTTGCAAAATCTTTCAGTTCAATAATTTCTCCCTTATCACTTAGGAATGTAAGTGACCCGACATCATTTATATCTTTTCTGTTAAATTGGTCAAATACAACATTTATATCATAATCTTCACCACCGTCAGAATATTGCAAATCCGTCTTACCAGCAAAAGCAAGATAAATAGCATTTCCTATTTGTTGAACATTCAATCCTAATTGTTCCATTTTCTCCCTGTCAAGTTTCACTTGCAATTCCGGTTTACTTTTATCAACAGATAGTTTTACGTCATTTGTCCCGGGAATTTGTTTTACAATTTTTATAATGCTATCGCCGTATTCAAATAATTTATTTACATCCGAACCTCGCAAAAGAATCTGAATAGGAGCATCGTCGGCACTACCGCTGATTGTTGAAGTGGGCGTTGCCGAAACTTTCAACCCTGGAATTTTTTGAACCTCTTTTTTAGTCATTGCGGCAAATTCGGAAACGGTTATTTTTCGTTGTTCTTTTGGAACAAGAGTCACCGTTATTTCACTTTTATTTTTTTCGCTACTTCCCGTTCCCATGTCAGAACTTGAATATCCGATATTTGAAAAAACTTTCAACACTTCCTGATTTTTCATGAGCAATTCTTCAACCTTTTGAGTGAGTTGTGTTGTTTCGTAAATTGTATTTTGCGGCTCGCCTTCCAGTTTTATGATAAATTCACCTTGATCACCGTCTTTGGTAAAAGCCGTACCGATAAGACCAAATTTTACAAGAGAAAATGAAAGTACAATAAGACAGGTTACAACGGCGTAAACTATTTTACGATGGTGTAATCCCCATGATAATATTTTTTGATAATATCTTACAATGGTATTAAACACATGTTCGAACCATAATGCAAATGCTCCTATTATTGTTTTGTTAGTTAATTTTTCGATTTTCGCAAATAGCGAAGCAAGCAACGGCGTAACAGTAAACGATACGAAAAGACTCATAAGGGTAGAGAAAACAACAACAAGAGAAAATTCTCTCATCATATTTCCAATCATTCCCGAAACCAATGATAATGGCAAAAACGTCACAATGTCAACCATTGTAATCGCAACAGCGGTAAAGCCAATTTCATTTCTCCCCTCAAGGGCGGCCTGTCTCTTATTTTTTCCCATTTCCAAATGACGATAAATATTCTCAAGAACCACGATTGAATCGTCAACCAAAATTCCAATCACCAGTGAAAGTGCCATAAGAGTGAGCATATTCAAAGAGAAATCGAAAATGTACATTGCTATAAATACCGAAATAATTGATGTGGGAATGGAAACAAGTACAATAAATGAATTTCGGATGCTATGTAAAAAGATAAACATTACCAATGCAACAAGCAAAATGGCATACATTAAATCTTCCAACACAGCATTTGCCGATGCTAACGTATAATCCGAATTATCGGAAGCGATATCAAACGCCAGATTATAATTTGCATATTGTTTTTCAAGATACTTTATTTGTTCTTTTACCTTTGTACATACATCAACCGTATTCGCATCTGATTGTTTTTGAATTGATATACCAATAGAATTTTTCCCGTTTATTTTATTCAAGTTTGTTTGGTCGGCAACACCATCAACAACTTCGGCAATATCTTCCAATTTTATACGACTACCCGCATTCGTGCGTGATACGGTTATATTACGAAGGTCATCAAGAGATTTTACCTTGCCCAGTAATCGTACGGTATATTGTTTCTTCTCACTTTCAATCTTCCCTGTCGGCATCTCAATATTTGCATTGTAAATCGCGGAGTAAATTTGATTTACGGTAATTTTATATGCATCAAGTTTTTGTTTATTGATGTTTATTTTAATCTCTCTTTCGCTCCCGCCAATAAGCGTAACCTGTCCCACACCATCGAGCTTTGAAAGTTGTGATTTTATCTGGTTATCAACCAATGTATATAATTTGGTTGGGGCAATTTTTGCGGTAACACCCAACTTAATAACAGGCATTTCGTCCGAAGAAAATTTATTAATTGAAGGTGTTTTTACTCCATCAGGTAAATTAGAGAGTATCGCATTAATCTTTCTTTGAGCATCTTGCAATGCCAAATTTGCATCGGCACTCGATTCCAACTCAATTGTTATGGAAGAAACTCCTTCCTGAGAAGTGGATTTCATGTCTTTTACATTTTCTAATGAAGACAATGCATCTTCAAGTTTCTTTGTAACAGAACTTTCCACTTCGTCAGCCGATGCCCCCGGATAGCTGGTTGCCACACTCAATGCAGGAAAACTCAATTTCGGAATCAATGCATAATTCAACTGTTTATAACACGTTATGCCGAGGATGGTCAGAACGGTAAAAATAACCACTATTAGAGTTGGTCTTTTTATTGCTATTTCGGTAAGTGACATGACTTTATTTTTTATTGTATTATTTTAATTGCTTTGCCGTCGGCAAGATTAATCTGCCCGTTTATTATGACTTGTTCTCCTTCGTTGAGTCCCGAAAGTACTTGCAAATATGCATCGTTACCATTTGTTACCGTTATTTTTCGTAACACCGCTTTTCCATCCCGGGCAACATATACTTTTGCATCATTTATGCTTCCCTGCAATGCTTCACGCAGAATACACAAACCTTCCACTTTATTTTCCAAATCGATATGAACTGTTGCAAACGTTCCCGATTTTAAAGGAAATTTAGGATTGTTTTGCATTTCCACTTCAACCGGATAATTGTGGGAATCATCACCTTTGGGACTCACAAAACTAATTTTTCCTTGAAAAGCATGATTCTGATAAACATCTGTTGTAATTGTTGCATTTTCGCCCACGTGGAGTTGATAAATATTAGTTTCGGATACATTCAATTTTATTTTTAATCTTGATACATCGACAACTGTTGCTATCGGACTTCCAATGTTGATAAACTCACCTTGTTCCACATATTTTTTTATAATCGTTCCCTGAATCGGAGAAACAATGGTTGCATCCGTTAGTTCTTTTTTTGCTTGTTCCAATTGAATCACCGCGTTGTCATAATTATTTTGTGCATCATCCAATTGTTGTTTTGTTAAACTTCCACCGTTGTAGAGATTTTTACTTCGTTCCAAATCTTTTTGTAAAATATCCAAGGAGTTCTGTGCTTTTTGCACGGCAAGTCGCTTTAATCTGTCATCAATTGTGGCAATGATACTTCCTTTTGTTACGTTTCTTCCTAATTCAGATTGTAACGACATTATTTGTCCTTGTGCTTTTGAAGAAATGTCAACTTGTGAATATACATCCAAATATCCCGTCAAATCAAGATTGTTGTCCAACGATACTTTTGTTGCCGGAGACACATTCACCGATACATAGTCAAGATCGGTACTGATATTTTTTGTTGCATTTATTTTTTCATGGTTTTTCATCAATTTTATCGTAATCAATCCCGCTAAACCAATGATTATTACAATTACAATTATCTTTTTCATATCCTGTTTTATTTTAAGTTAGTAATAAATTCCATTAATGTTCCCTTTGATTGCTCCAGATTTATTCGGGCAATGTATAAATTCAGTAGTTTGTTGTAGTAATTATTGAGACTTTCGCGGTATGAACTTTCAGCCTGAATCAAATCGAGTGTAGAGCCCACACCTTGCTGATATTCTATTTGCGTGTTTTTATATACACTTTCAGCTAATTCAAGATTATCTTTTTCGTTACGAATATTATCGATGGCATTTCGATATTGCATTTCATAGTTAGAAATATCGACCTTAATAGATTGTTCAGTAAGCTGAATACTAACTTTACTCTTTTCAATATTAAGATTTGCCTGTGATACTCTGGCATGTCGCTGTAAACCATCGAAAATGGGAACTTTTAATGTAAGACCAATACTTGAACTTGGATACCATTGTCCTCCCAATTTTGTAAAATCGAATGAATTTCGCATGGCATTATAGCCATAGTTTGCATTAAATGAAAGAGAAGGTAAATAACCAGCCACGTTACGCTTTCTGTCTAGTTCATATGCACTAAGACCGATTTTTTGCAATTTGTAATCAACTCTATTTTCAACATTAAAACTGTCTCTTTGTATTTCGAGGTCTTGGTAATTGATGGTTAAAACAGTGTCAGACAAAACAACATTACTGTCAATAGATATTCCCATTTGATATTTTAAAGTATTGAGCGATTGTTTGTAACTAAGTTCACATTGTTGCAACTGTGATTTGGTATTGTTGTAACTAACATGAATTTTGTCTACATCCACTTTTTTTGCCATACCATTTTGATATTTTAACATGGTAGAAGCCAAAGATTTTTCTGAAGCAACGAGTGTGGCTTGAAGTGAATTCTTTTGTTTTTCTATTACCAATGTTTGATAGTAGATTCCACTGATATTGTAGGCTGTTTGCTCGTTTGTTTTCCGTAAAGCTTGTTCCGATTGTTGTTTACTTATTTTCGATGCTTCCAAGGTCGCTCCAAATGTTGGGTCAAAAATTTTTTGAGTCAACTGAACACTTCCCGATACGTTGTGTTTGGTTCCCATTGTTACTGGAACTTTTGTTCCCGGTTGTCCCATCATTTCACCAGGCAATAAGGTGGTGCTTAATTTAATATTATCTGTATATGAACCAGAAGCATCAATCTGTGGTAACATTGTACCAATTTGTTCGTTAACTTTCTTTTCAGCAATGGCAACGTCATAGTTGGCATTTATAATAGTACCGTTGTTCTTATTTGCATATTCAATACATTGTTTCAGTGTAAACGATTTTTGAGCATTCAAGGAAAAATTACTAGCTACGAATGTTACAATAATGAAGATTGCTTTCGCTATTTTCTCTGTTCTTTTCATATATGTTTATATTATCAATTATTGATTATATCAACTATTTAATTTAAAAAATATTATATTTTTTCTGCGTTATTTCTTATATGATTTATCACTTTATAAAAAGTCTCCATATCAGTTGCAGTAAGACCATATTGAAGTTCGCCCATCAATTTAAGTTCTATTTCCAAATACTGCTTTATCACTTTATCACCTTTTTTAGTAACCATCAGATAATTCTTTCGCCTATCATCATTATCAACAACCCTCCTGACCAACTCTTTTTTTTCCAATGTGTCAATCAGTCTTAGTATGGACGATTTATCTTTTCCCATTATTTCTGCCATATCCTTTTGTATCACTTCATCTTCTTTGATACTTATAGCATGAAGCAACCCAAATTGTTCAATAGTAAGTTTGGCATCCGTTTGTTCTCCGGTACGGATTTTAAGTACTCTAAACATCACATTCATCATTTTTCCAACTGCCATTCCTAATGGTATATTTTGCTTTTCCATTTTTTAAAATTAAATGATGCAACAAAGATAATTAATAATAGTTGATGTATGCAACTAAATGTTTTAAATTATGGGTCAAGTTGAAAATTTGGGGAGTAAAAGGTAAAATAATAACTTTGTATTCAATAAAAAGGAATATATGTTACAAGATACCCAAACAGAATTAGTAAAGTTATTACTACCCGAAGGTTTGTTAAACTACTTTGAAGTAACCAAAGTGAGTAGTGTAAATCATGGATATGGATTTATATTGAAGAGTTAAATAATCCACCAACTGAATTTAGTAACGATAAATTATTGTCAAAGGGATTTCTACCTGAAATCTGTATTCAAGACTTTCCTTTACGAGGTAAAAAGGTTCTT
>Ga0302292_1001334_pt1 | contig 16086 bp, 10 predicted proteins | sample III_Fen_N2_1_FD_194553 | JGI IMG/M metagenome (GOLD analysis project Ga0302292, IMG submission 194553) | Peat permafrost microbial communities from Stordalen Mire near Abisko, Sweden - III_Fen_N2_1 | ecosystem: Environmental > Terrestrial > Soil > Wetlands > Permafrost | place: Sweden: Abisko...
ATTTTCACCGGAATTAGCAATTATTAATAAACTTAAAGAAGAATCTATTTCTGGTAGCATGCTTGATATTGGAATGGGAGCTGGTAGAACTACCAAACATTTCTCCAACTATTTTAAAAAGTATATTGGGTTAGATTATTCACAAACTATGGTTTCAATGGCAAAAAAACAATTTGCTAATTATTCTAATTGTGAGTTTATAAATGGAGATGCACGTTCAATGTCAATATTTTTAGATGATTCATTTGATTTTATACTATTTAGTTTTAATGGAATTGATTGTGTTTCAACAACTGATCGTGAAATTGTTTTGAAAGAAATTTATAGAGTTGCAAAACCCGGTGCTTTATTCTTTTTTTCATTTCATAATTCTTACAATATTTCTCGTTTATTTTCATTTCAGTTTCCTAAAAATCCTTTAAAATATGTAGGTGAATATAAAAGAGTTAAAGGTGTTCGTTCTGTTAATTCGAATCCAGAATCTTTACTTAAAAATGACTTTGTTGAAATTGTTGATGGCGACTTAGGGTTTCAGGCTCAGTACGTTTATGCAAAACCATTGGCACAAATAAATCAATTGGATAGTCTTGGATTTGAAAATATTGCTTTATATCGTTTAAAGTCGGGCGAGCTTATTGCTTCAAATGTCGATTGGCAATCTATTAGTGATGAGTGGATTCATGTGAGTTGCACTATTAAAAAGTAAGAATGTATATCGAATTCACATATTCTTTAACCGAAAAACAAAAACAAGATTGGATTTCGTTTTATAAATCATTTTCCCATATTTCTGTTATGCAATATATTGGTTGGTTTGAATTATATCAACCTAATAAAAAAGTCTGCTATTGTATTTGTAGAGAGAATGATATTGTTAAAGCAGTCTGTGCAATTCTGGAAAACAAAATAATAGCAGATGTTTATTGGGGGCCTGTTGCAAATACTGAATTTGATTCGGTTAACTGTATCAAAGCAATTCATTCTTACTATAAGAAAAAATATTTTGCATTAATTCGAATTAATCTACAAGACGAAGTTTCAGAGAAAACAAAAGCAATTGAATTGTCTCTGAAAGAAACGATCCCTTTTGAACAAAAGCTGGGTGAACATAATTGGTCATCAATAAAAATTAATCTTAATCAATCTTTTGAAGAAATTGAAAAATCGTTCAGTACAAATCATAAACGGTCAATCAAAAAGGCTCAAAAGGAAGAATTATTTGTTGCTCAATTAGTTTCTTCAGACCATTTAAATCAATTTGCAGCTATTTATGTTCAAATGCATAAAGAACGAAATATTGTATTGCCAATTCAAGATCCCAATAAAACATTTAATGAATTAGCTTGTTTCTTTAAGGATAATGAGAATGGAATGTTTCTAGGTGTTTTTGATTCGTCACAGTCTTTATTAGGTGCTATTGCTCTTTCATTTGAAGGACAAAAAGCATTTTATTTGTTTGGTGCTTCTGACCCTTCTATGCGTAAGTTACCGATTCTCCATCTTGCATTTTATGAAGCTTTGAAAATTGCAAAAGAAAGAAAGCTTTCATACTTCGATTTTGGCGGGTATAATCATGACGTAGATGATACAAGTCAGGTTTATCAAATTAATAGATTTAAACAAGGTTTTGGGGGCGAATTTGTGCATTATCCGTTGCAGTTGCAACTAACGGGGAATCGTTTAGTTTTTGGGGCGTATAAAATCTTACAACAATTACGTCATAGTAGAAAATAGGTCTGCTAGTTTTTTTGTTTGAAAGCGGCGTGAATAATGTTCGATATTTTTAGAGTAACAATTTACTTTTCCAATATTTATCCATTCATCATACAACTTTTCTAAGGCATTTGCTAGTTCTTGAGGATTGCCACATACAATTCCCGAGCTCGTGTCGTTTATAATTTTTTCAATAGGACCATCATCTTTACCAGCCATCAAAATCATTTTGTTAAAAGGTAAATATTCATATAATTTGCCTGAAATCATTTGTTTGTTATCAAAAATCAATAGGCATGATGCATTTGAATAGTTCTCAAAAAGGGATGTTCTATTGAGTCTATCTGTTAAAACGAGATAATCTTCAATACCTTGTGAATTTTGAATTATTCGTTCTTTTTGATTTAAGTCAAAATTACTGCCATAAAAGTATGCTTTGATTTTTTTAGTAGGATCCTTTTTTATAACAAGTTTTAATCCTTCAAGAAAAATTTCAAGAGTGTGGAACGGGTAAATAGTTCCTCCGTAAGCAATTGTGAATGCGTCCTTATTTTGATTTTCAATGTTTAAATTTGAATATTCTTCTTCAAAGAATCCATTTTGAATTATCTCAATCTTTTTTTTTGGGAAAAGAGTTTGTAATTGTGATTGATATAATGGTGCAACTGTGGTAATAATACTTGAACTTTTTACATAATGTTTTTCAAATAATGTATAGATATATTTCTCTATGAATCGGTATTTGTTTTCAAGTAGGTATAAATCAAGACTCCAACAGTCACGATAGTCTGCAATCCATGGAATAGAATGTTTTTTTGCTAGTTTCGAGCCATACCTAAGCATTACAAATGGTTCGCCAGTTGCCAATATATAATCAACTTTATTATTCTTTAAATAATCATCAGCTGCTTCATATATGCCTTTTCTGCTATCAAATGCAAAGATTGCATATTGTAAAAAAGTGTAAAGAATTGTGGCAATTTTTCGCAATAAAACTCTCGATTCTAACCCATATTTTAATATAAGTTTATCTCTATAATTTGGAGTGTAGGGGACATTAATTATTGTGCCAAATTCTGTTGTATTTATCGAAACTTCACGTTCAGTACTTGCTTTAATATAATCAATTGCATTTTTGTATGAATCGCCCCAATGTCGTGTTACAACAATCGGGTAAATATTAAATTCTTTAAAATACTTATACCATGCATATGGTCGTTGACTTCCCATTGAATTATATGGGGGAAAATCATATGCAAGTATTAATACTTTTTTCATTTATATAAATAGTTTTTGTTTCAGTATCGATGCTATTCTTGATGCTGTATTTCCATCCCAAAGTTCGGGTATACTTCCAATTTTAATTTGACCCAAAAGGATTTTTTTCGATGCTTCAATTACGTTATTAAAATCGGTTCCTATTAATTGGTTTGTACCAATTTCAACTGTTATAGGACGTTCTGTATTATTTCTTACTGTTAAACATTGAACATTCAATGCTGTAGTTTCTTCTTGAATTCCTCCACTATCGGTAATGACTAAGCATGCACTTTGTTGTAAGTAGATAAAATCTATATACCCAATTGGATCTGTTAATTTAATACTTGGGTGTAAATCTTTAATCAAATCAAATTTCTGGAAATTTGATAATGTACGCGGATGAATTGGGAAAACAACGGTTTTCTGTTTTCCAAGATTATTTAAAAAATATAGTAATTTTAAAATAGAGTCCTTGTCATCAACATTTGAAGGACGATGGAAAGTAACTAGGATATAGTCGTGTTCTTGAATTGCTAATTTCTCTAAAATGCTTGATTTCTGAGCTAATTCAATGTAGTTGTATAGGCTATCAATCATAACATTACCAACATGAAAGATTTTGTCTGTGTTTATGCCTTCGTTTAATAAATGGTCAACGCCGCTTTGTTCTGATACAAAGAGATAATCAGCCAATACATCAGTAACTTTTCGGTTAATTTCTTCTGGCATTGTATTGTCAAAACTTCGTAAGCCTGCTTCAACGTGAGCTATTGGTATTTGAAGTTTTGATGCAACAATAGTACATGCTAGAGTTGAATTTACATCACCTACAACAATTAATAAATCGGGCTTTTCTTGTAATAGTACTTTTTCGAATTCCAAAATAATTTGACCTGTTTGTTGAGCATGCGATCCTCCACTAATTCCTAAAAAGTAGTCGGGTTTAGGTAATCCAAGTTCTGTAAAAAATATGGTTGACATTTTTTCATCAAAATGTTGTCCCGTGTGACAAATTTTATGGATAATGGTATCCGTCATTTGCATAAAAGCTTTATGTAGCGGTGCCACCTTCATGAAATTTGGACGTGCTCCAACAATCGATAAAATCTTTTTTTGCATTTATTTTGTCTTTAATTAATATCTATCCTCTCAAAGGTCTAGCCATCGAGAAGAAATTGTTTATTTTAAAAATATTTTCTTCAAATGATGTCTTATTCACTGAAATACGTGGTAGCATATTTAATGTCTGATTCGATATTTGGCTTTGTTTTGTTTTATGTTCTTCCGTTGTAAACATATATTGGTAGCTAGCTGCTTCAACCATTGAAATTACTTTTTCATTGTATATCCCATTGGGGCAAGTAAAAACTTTAACTTTTTGTTTCGTTTTAGATTCAATAGTGTTTTTTGATTGTTGTATTTCGCTTCGTAATTCGTCTTCTTTAATAATTGTGTTCAAAATATTGTGCGTTCTACTATGTGAAGCTATTGTCATTCCTTGTTTTACACATTCATTAATATCTTCCCAATTCATGAAGTTATCACTCCATTCGAAATTTATTCCTAATTCTTTCTCAATGCCAACAACAAAACGAGTTCTAAAATCTGATGGTTTTTCAAGTAACACACTAAAAACGGTATTACTATATCGATCGGGTTTGTCGAATTTATAATTGTAATTTAAAGAAATATCTTCAAATGAGTATTCGAAATAGGGGAAATTTGAATAAATAAAATTTAATGATGCATTTAATCTATCAGTCCAGAATCGGTGTCCCGATTCTATGGTATCTACAATTACACTACATATTGCCGTTGCATTATATTTCTTTAGTATAGGAATTACGATTGTTTGGAAACTTTTATATCCATCATCAAAGGTTAATAATACCTTAGTTTTATTAGTTGATTTGTTGCTATGAATATTTTCCAATGTTGTAAATTCATAAGATTTTGAAAGATATTCTATAATTCGTTCAAATTGATTTGGAGGTAAAGATGGATATGATGGATTGGGATCATCGGAAATATCATGAAAACAAAGGATTAGTGTGTCCGATTTTGTATTTGTTAATCGTAATATGTTGTGAATCTTTAGATTGTATGCTGTTTTGAATGTTTTTTGTCGAATTTTACTAACTGGAACTAAAGGTACAGTAAAAGCAGAGTCAACTTTTTCGATATTTTGTGCTAATTTTTTTGCTTGTGTTTGTCTCGAGTACTCTTGGATAGCTTTCTGATTTTGATTAAGATTGAACTGTTTTCCTTCTTTCCAATTGATATATAAATTATTTAAAACATTAACTGTTTCTTCAATGGAATAAGTAACGAAACCTGTTTGTGTTTGTGTTATCATTTTTGTGATAATTTCATCATCTCCAGGACAATGTAAAATGGGCTTTTGGGAAATAAAATATTCAAATATTTTTAGTGGGACCCAACCTCCCATTTCTTTTGTCCCAAACACTAATAAAAGCTGAGCATTTTGCATTTTTTTAATTAGTTCACTATGAGGAATTCTTCCCGTTAATTCGAAGTAGCGTTCGTAGCCATAAATACATTGTTTAATTCTCTCACCTTCTTTTTCATCGATCAAAACTCCTGGAAACTCAATTTTTATATCTGTTTTCCCACTATCTATTAATCGTTTAATAGATTCAATGAAAATTTCAATATTAAATAATCCATAAATAGATCCATTATGAAGAATCGAAAAGACATTATTATTGGTCAAAGTCTTTTCAAAAAACATTTTATCTTCCTCTTCATATCCATTAAATACAACATATCCTTTTTTCTTCGTGAACGATTCTATTTCTATTCTCCATTCATCAGAACATGTTGTGAATGCTTCTGCATTTGATAACCATTTTTTCTCGCTACTGGCTTCAATCTTTTTTACTAAATAGGGCATTTTTTTTATTAGCCACCAATGTGTATTCCATGGATCTCTATAATCAGCAATCCAACGGATATAAGGAAATTCCTTTTTTAGTAAATATCCAAATCGGAAAAGTATATAAGGTTTTCCACTTGCGAAAAGGTATTTAATTTCAGGATTTTGAGATAGTAATTCCTTTGAATAATAATATAGGTTTCGAGATGGAACAACGTATAAAAAAAAATTCTGAAATACAATTTCTACTAAACTTAGAAATTTAGTTAAAAACCAAAATTTATTCCCATATTTCGCCTTTATCTTATCCCTCAAATTTCCATTATATGGAATTGAATGTACTTCGTAATGGTCGAATTTTTGAACTTCGATTTCTTTTTTTTGAGAAATACCAGCGTAGTCTGTTTGATCTTTTTCCCAATGACGGGTTATGATGATTGGGTAGAATCCAAATTTATGCAGATATCTTGCCCACGAAAATAAACGGTAGCTTCCAGCAAAATTGCCAGGAGGGAAAAAGTAGGTGAGTATTATAACTTTTTTCAGTTGAGAGTTACCGTTCATCAATTCGAATAAATATTTTTTGTAAAAATATGTTTTTTTGATTGAATATCATCGAATACTTTCTAATTCGTCGAGATAGTTTCTTAGTGCTGTTAGTAGTTTGCGATGATAATTCTTTTTGTATAATGGTTCGTACATTTCATTATTATGCCACAACAAAACGCAATTTCTTCCAAGCAGAAGCGACAGTCGTACTTTTTCTTTTGCCGTTGTCAATGCTTCATCGTATTTCATCTCAAGTGTTTTGCTAAGAGTAACGTCCATAATTGATAATGGAAATATCTCAACATTTACTATACGATTAGCCGAATATGACCATTGTTTAAAAGGACGAGTTATAGCTCCACGAAACAATAATTTGTCGCAAAAATAAAATGAAAAATCTTGTTTAATTCGGCGTTCCTCCAAAGGCAGTAAATCATCGGGGAAGCTACAATTCAAGTAATGAAACCGTGAAAATCGAGGTCGTTCCATTACTGCTTGTTCAAATGTCTCAATTTGTTCGTTGAGAGTTTCAGGATTATATCGTGTGTTGTACGAAGGATGCAATCCAAATGAAACTTGATTGATGTTAGTAAATAAATACTCTTTAAATGGCAAAATAGAGAAGTCGTTTTCGAAATCGAATTTTTTATGCGATTTGTGAACAAGCAAAAAGGCAATATTTTTTATATGTAATGTTTCGCCAATTTTATCTTGAAATAAAAACATTGCATTGTTTAACATGAAATTGCGACGAAGATATTTTTTTGATAATAAGTACGACCAAAATTCTTCAATCAATATTTGTCGTCGATAAAAAATGATGTGCTTGAAAAATCGCCAAAGCGTTTTAAATATTCCAAGATATTTCCATAAATTGATATAATCGAAATCGGATGTAAAATAAACCGTTCCATTTTGCTTTTCTTCGTGTAAATAGTGATAGTGAAATGTGTCAATCAATATATCGACCATCGGATAGCTTAAATATTTTATTACATCACGATAAACCGATTCCGAAATTACTCGTTTGTGTTCGTCAATTTTATTTGGTTTGCCAAGATAATGTTCGTTAACGAAATAATGGCATAGCTTTAAAAATGGAATGTTGGTTGTGGAAATGTTCTTATAAAGATTTTTTAATATGGAATCGTTTTTCTTGTTCTTTGTAATTTCGAAGAAAATTGTGTCAAGAATTTCAAAATCTTCATCTAAAAGCGTTGGGCTTTCGAAATCGAAAATTGGTTCTTGGTAAATAAAATTTCCAAAGTCAACGATTATTTTTTCATCCTCAGTAATTTCGATTGAAACCGTATTACAATCAATTCCCAGAACATCGCCCAGTAAATATAAAATATGGCCTTTCGTCAACACTATTTTTGAAAAATTTAAGTTCAAAGGTAAGAGTTTAAATTTGTTTGTAATCAGAAAAATGAAATCGTGTTTGTGAATCAACGAATTTTAATAATTTTACAGAAATCTAATTTGATTATTTTCGGATGAGTAAATATGTTTATGTTTTGGTGTTTTTTGTAATGACTTTAAGCCATTCGAATATCTTTGCTCAAGAACAAAAGGCCGAAAAAGAACCTCCGAAAAAGGCAAAAGTCAAGATTGAAAAGATGGATTCTCGAAAATCGAAACGGAAGTTTGGGAACGACGACAATATGTATCATGCCAAAAGTACAAGCAAAGAAGAAGATCGGAAAGAACGAAAAAGGCTGAAAGAACAACGCGAAAAATACGAAGACTTACGTGTCGATCAGCAACATAGCGATGTAACTCGTCGAATGGTTAAAAACGAAAACACTGCCAACAATTTTAATGCAAAAAAGCGACGAACATTTGGTCAATGGCTTCGTGATATCGAATTGCCACATTTTACTTTAGGAGGATTATTTAAGAAAAAGAATAATCAAAATAAAGGTGGTGGCGAGCATCGAACGTATAAGGGAAAGCCTTCGTAAATTGAATTACCTCTTATTTTTCGCCTTTCAATGCTCATTTTCTAAATACTACTTTTAGTTCATTTTGAGTTACTTACTGCTTTGTTGTTTTGTATGTATCAGGAATTCAGTGCGATACATGTTGACAGAATGTTAAAACATTACAAATGCTTGTAAACCAAATCATAGTATTTTTAACTGCCCAAAATGTAGTATTGCCTCAGCAATAGTTGCAGTTGTGTGGCTTATAATTTCGCCTTTACATAAATTTAAAATATATACGAATGAAGCAAAGCATTACAGTATTATCGAAAGGAATAGTCGTCTTGTTGATGAGCGTTATGTCGCACAATTTGATGGCTCAGCAAACTCAAATTTATACTTACGAAGACAAAGATTTTAGAAAAGCTGTCGATTTGTTCAACAAAGAAAAGTTTGGTGCTGCTCAAGAAGCTTTCAAACTTGTTATCGAACATTATAAAACCGTAACTGGTTTAGTAAAACCCGAAGCTGAGTATTACAATGCAATTTGTGCCATCGAACTATTCAATCCCGATGCTGAATATTTAATCGAAAAATTTCTTGAAAATAATCCCGAAAGTCCACGTGTGCAATATGCTCACTATAATTTTGGAAAATATTTTTATCGCGACAATCGTTTCCCCGAAGCTTTAAAACAACTTGAACTTGTTGAAGAGCGAAGCTTAGCTGCCGGCGATAAATACGAATATCTTTTCAAAAAAGGATATTGTTATTATCAAGCTAAAAACAACGATAAAGCACGCGATTGTTTCCGTCAGGTAAAAGAAGATTCGACGAATAAATATAAATCGCCTGCTCTGTATTATTATTCGCACATCGAATATCAAAACAAAAACTACGAAACAGCTTACAAAGGTTTTATTCAACTTAAAACCGACGAAACGTTTGCTCCAGTAGTTCCTTATTACATTACTCAAATTCTTTACATCAAGAAAAAATATCAAGAAGTAATTGATTTTGCTACGCCTCTAATGGCTGGAGCTAGTGTAAATAGAGTTGCTGAAATTGCTCGTATTTTGGCTGAATCGCATTATCAACTTGGACAGTTCGATCGTTCGCTTTCGTACATGGAAAAATATTTGCAAACCACCAAAACAGTTACCAAGACTGATAATTATATGATGGGTTTCTTATATTATCGAGTTTCGAAATTTGCAGATGCTATCAAGTATTTTAGTCAGGTTACCAACGAAAACGATTCATTATCGCAAAATGCGTTTTATCATTTGGCCGATTGCTATTTAAAAACCAATCAAAAGGAAAAAGCACGCAATGCATTTAGTGCTGCAGCTAAAATGGATTCGGATAAAGTCATTAAGCAAGATGCGATGTTTAGTTATGCAAAGGTGACTTATGAAATTGGCCGATCGCCTTTTAATGAAGCTATTATTTCGTTCCAACAATATATCGATGCCTATCCATCGGCTCCAAATGTTGAAGAAGCGTATAGTTACATGGTAAAAGTGTACATGTCGACTCGCAATTATAAAGACGCACTTGCTTGGCTCGACAAAATCAAAAAACGCGATAATGAAATGAACCTTGCTTATCAACGCATTGCATTTTATCGTGGATTGGAAATTTATAATAGTCTCGATTATCAAGGAGCTATAGATATGTTGTCGAAATCGCTTCAATACAGTATGTTCGATAAAAACTTAACTGCTTTAGCTTATTTTTGGAGAGGCGATGCAAATTATCGACTCGATAAATACGACGAAGCTATTGCCGATTATAAAATATTTACCACATCGCCTGGTTCAATAGGGAAAACCGAATATCAATTGGCACATTATTATTTAGGTTACTGTTTCTTTAAACAAAAACAATTTGATGATGCCGCAAAATGGTTCAGAACCTATGCTGAGTTTAAAAATATAGGTAAAACAAAAACGTTTTGTGATGCTTGTAATCGTGCTGGCGATAGCTATTTTATGCAAAAGAAATATGATGTTGCTCTTAAATTATACAATCAAGCTTATGTTGCCAATAGTCTTGACTTCGATTATTCATTATTCCAAAAATCGTTTTGTGCTGGTTTGTTGAAAAAACAAGATTTAAAAATCGAAGGAATGTCGAAATTATTGAGCGATTATCCTCAATCGGCTTTAGTTGATGACGCTACTTTCGAAATTGCTGAAACATGGTGTGCAAAAGAACAACCCGAAAAGGCAATTCCGTATTACGAAAATATCTTGAAAAAATTCCCAACATCAAGCTATGTTAAAAAATCGCTTTTGCAATTAGGTTTAATTTATGTTAATATCGACCAAGACGATAAAGCACTTGTTGTTTACAAGCAATTTGTAAATGATTATAAAGGAGCAACGGAATCGAAAAATGCATTAAATGGTATTAAGAATATCTACATTGGCAAAAACGATGCATCGGGATATTTAGATTATTATAAAAGTGTAAATGGCGAAAATTCGGTTAGTGAATTGGCTCAAGATTCTTTGATTTATTTAGCCGGCGAAGATGCTTACATGAAAGACAATTGCACCAAAAGTACCGAAGTATTTGGTCAATACAACAAACGTTTCCCTAATGGTATTTTTAGTCTTAATGCATTGTATTATCGTGCTGATTGTTTCTTGAAAATAAAACAACCCGATAGTGCTGCATTATGTTATCAAGTAATCGTTACTCGTCCAAAAAATAAATATACAGAAGCTTCGCTTTTCAATTTGTCGCAAATACAATATAATAATGCTCAATATCCAAAAGCATTGCAATCGTTCATTTTGCTCGATAGTATTTCTGAATACAAATCGAACCAAATGGAAGCTCGAAAAGGAACCTTGCTTTGTTATGTGAAATTGAAAGATTCTACTGGAATAGTAAAAGCTGCCGAAAAACTATTGGCAACCGAAAAAGTTCCCGAAGAGTTGATTCGTATGGCAACATTCAATCTAGCTAATGTTTACTTGCAAACTGGAAATCTTGATAGAGCTTTAGAGCTTTATAAAAAAGTGGCACAAGATGTTAAAAGTGCCGAAGGAGCCGAATCAAAATATCATATCTCTGAAATTATGTACCGTCAAGGAAAAGTTGATGAGTCGGAAAAGGTTATTTTAGATTTCTTAGATCAAAATTCACCACAACAATATTGGTTGGCAAAGAGTTATATTTTATGGTCAGATATTTTTGAATCACGCAAAGATGTTTTCCAAGCAACCCATACGCTTCAAAGTATTATTGACAATTATCCCGAAAAGTCTGATGGAATTCTTGAACAATGTCAGCAAAAACTCGATAAGTTGAATACACCTCCGGCTCCTGAACCAATGCCTGTGTCGCAAGATGCCGATGAAATTGAAATAAAATAAGCTTGATCAAAATGAAAAGAAGAAAGATTATGATAAAATATTCGATAACGGCTTTTGCTCTGCTAGCAAGCTTTGCTGTAAATGCTCAAGATAGTGATTCTTTGAACAGCGATCCAAATCTTCAAAAAACAGTTCATGTTATCACAGAATACGAACCAAGTATTTCCGATGCTAACAGAATAAATAATTTGCCACAGCTTGAAGATACATTAACCGTTAAACCAACGTTTAAATATTCGATTGTTTCAAAACCAATTCATCCAATTTTTGAAGTTACTCCAATTAATGCTGCAAAGATGAAAGGTGAGCCTTTGACTCGTTTGTATCGTGGAATATTTACAGGAGCTCTTGGAAACTACATGAGTACTTTGGCGAATTTACAATTGACATCTATTCGTTCTAAAAAAGTGTTTGTTAGTTCAGAATTCAATCATCAAGGTGCATTTAATGATGTTAAAGATGGAGGGAAAAAAGTACCATCGACCTATTCCGATAATTTTGCAAAAATATCGGCAAAACGATTTATCGAAAATAAAGTTATTTATGGCGAAATAGGTGGTAAATACGATATGTATCATGCTTATGGCAATCAACCATTCAGTTCGACTGTCTATACTCGCAAAGAAATTCAAAAACAATATACCTGGGCAAATGTTTCTGTTGGTCTTAAAACCTTATATCTCGATTCGGGTAAATTCAATTACGATATCAAACCATTCTTTGCTTTATTTAACGCAAAATCGGAAACCGAAACAAATGCTGGACTTGATGCTGAACTCGAAAAACTATTTGGTGAGCAAGCAATAAGTGGTTTGGCAAAAGTTGAATATCATGGAAATAATGGTGATATAATGGCCCCAACAACTGAAATCATGTTAAATCCATTTGCATCTATGTATTCGGATAAACTTTCGGGGAAAGTTGGATTTTCAACACAACTTTTCATGGGAGGATTCGAGAAGTTTCATTTACATCCCGATGTGTATGCTGAATATAAATTAGCCGATAATATTTTTACCCCATATATAGCTTGCAATGGTAAGTCGATGTGGAGCGGAATGGATAAATTGGTTGCCGAAAATCCATATATCACCGAAGGAATTTATATCAAACCCGAAAATACTAAGATCAATGTAACTGGCGGTGTTAAAGGATTATTAACCAATTTTGTGCCATATAATCTTTCGGCATCGTATTCTCAAATCGAGAATATGCATATGTTTGTTGCAAATTCTGGTTCTACCGATAATTCGTATTCTGTTATTTGCGATACCGCAAATGTGTTCAATTTTCATAGCGAATTAGGGTTTAAAAAGCTCGAAAAAATCAATATGACTTTCAAGTTCGACTATTTCTCATATGCAATGAAAAATCAAACGAAAGCTTGGCAAAAACCATCGTTAATCACAACATTAAACTTACGTTACAATCTTCAAAATAAAATTGTTGTTAACTTCGATGTTTTCTATGTTGGCGACCGCGATGCATTGGATATTGCAACTGCAACAGAAACGAAAGCAAAAGGTTTTGTTGATGTTAATTTAGGTGTTGAATATCGATATACAAAACGTTTGTCGGGATTTGTTAATTTAAACAATATAGCGGCTCAAAACTATCAATATTGGAGTTATACTCCTGTGCAACGTTTTAATGCTTTATTTGGCTTTAGTTATTCTTTCTGGGGCGAATAAAATGTTTTGCCAATTAATAAGTGTGCTAATGAATTCATAGTTTGGATTTATTAGCACATTTTTTTTGTCTTTTGGGTAATAAATGAATTCGTGATTTGTGCTTTTTATCTGAATTCTTTCAAAAATATTTTCAAAAAAAATAAAATTTACCTGTCACGTTTTTATACTTTAGCAGTTATAAAGAAAACAAATAATTACATGCTCTTTTCGATAGGTAAAAAACATACTGAAGAACAATTACTTAAAGGTTGTCAGAAGCGAGACGAAAAGATTCGCAATGAAACCTATAGTACTTGGGCTCCCTATATGAAAGCCGTTTGTTTGCGATATTTGGCAAACGACGAGTTGGCCGAAGACATCATGCACGAAGCATTTATAAAAGTTTTTACCAATGTCGACAAGCTTGTGTGGAAAGGCGATGGAAGCTTTAAAGCTTGGGTGGTGCGTGTAATGGTGAATTGCAGTCTCGACTATCTCAAACAAGCAAAAAGACTTAATAATGTTTCGATAGATGATGTTGCTGAAATTGCCGATGATTATGAAGATGAAGACGATGGTTCTTTATTTGGCATGATTAAAAAACAAGGAATTGGAAAAGATGAACTAATGGCAATGTTGGAATCTTTACCCGAATCGAACCGATTGGTTTTTAACCTTTACGCAATAGAACAACTCAAACACAAAGATATAGCCGAAGTTCTTGGTATTGCCGAAGAAGCCTCGAGAGCCCGATTGAAAAGAGCTCGTATTCAATTAAAAGAAAAATTAGCCATTCGATGTCATTATGTACATAAATCAGTATTAGTATGAGTACAAACGAATCACACAAAATAGACGAACTGTTTCGCGACGAGCTGAGCGATTATACCGTTCCCGTTGCTGTTTCAACATTATCGCTAACTGCCATGGCAGTTAAAAAAGGATTGTTTTATAAACTGTCACTTATAAAGTTAAATTCAATTACTGGTATTGCAATAATTGGAGGAACAGCAACTACTGCTACTGTTGCAACTGTAGCTACGGTTAAGCTTTATAAACACTATCATAAATCTACCGCTTCAGAATCACAACATTTGGTAAAACAAACTGATGCAAAAACAGCTCCAGCTCAATTATTTGTTGATACTGCTCAGCAAATGTCACAAGCTATTTCAACTGAAAATGCAGCAACATTAAACTCTGAAGAAATAACTATTGTACAAACAAAGACGATTGAAAATCAAGCATCGAGTGCCGTACATTCAATTAATATATCAGCAAATAAGAATAATACTGTGGTTACTACACCCACGAAAATTGTATCGACTCAAAGCAATGTAGCATCGAGTTCAAATTATCAAACCCAAACATCTATTGTTACAAGTCCTGTTCAAGTCCAAACGACTGTTGCCGATACGGTTAAACCTCAATCAATTAAAACGGTGCGACAAGTTGTGTATGTGAAACCAAAACCAGTAGTTATTCAAGATACCGTTGTTACTGTCATAAAAAAAGTGAGACCGAAAAAATAAAATGTCACGTTCCGAGAAAACGATAGTTCTATAAAGAAAACATTAAAGCCCTAAAAAAAAGATTATGAAAAAATGTACTAAACCCCTAAATCGGTTGAGTTTAACTCTTCTGCTTATTTGTTTTGTGTGGTTTGCAAAAGCTCAAATAGCGACATTTCCATTCCCTCAAAACTATAACTATGCTTATGGAATAAAAGCTACAAATAGCGATCCTACTATAATCCAAGCACGTTTTGCCGAATGGAAAGCTAAGTATTATGTTGAAAGCGGAACACAAGCTCGAATTAAATATCTAGTGCCAGGTGAAGATGGTAGTGCAACTCTATCTGAAGGTATAGGCTATGGTATGTTAATTATGGTGTATATGGATAATACAATGAATCAAACACATGTTTGTTTCGATAAATTATTTGCTTTTTATAAGGCAAATGTCGATTCAAAAGGATTGATGAGTTCAAAAGTTACTGGTATTATCCCTTCAGTAATTGGAATTGATCCAACAATGCATTCGAATACTAGTGCTGATATTGATGTTGCTCAAGCACTTCTTCTTGCGTTTAAACAATGGAACGATTCAACATACTTGAAAGAAGCAAAATCACTTTTATCCAAAATAGAATCAAAAGGAACAATTTCGTATCCTCAACTGTCGGCAAATGATAAAATTACCTCACTTGTTAGTCCAAGTAACGCAAATATTGCTGCCTTAAATAGCTTTGCTAAACTCGATGTTTTTAATGTTTGGAATATTTTAGCTCAAAATCAATATACTTTATTGAAAAAAACAGCAAATGCAACCACAGGTTTAGTACCCGATTGGGCATTCCCCGATGGATCTTTGATTGATGTTGGTTCTAATGTTGGCGATGCTTGTGCAAGTATTGCAAATGCCGAGGGAATAGCTTGTGATCAATATCAATCGTATTTTTTATATGATGCAGTAAAAACACCTTGGCGAATGGCTCAAGCATTTGCTTGGTATGGCGATGTGGATGCAAAAAACATTGCTGGAGCAATTGCTAATTGGTCGAATACCACGTTTTCGGGCGATCCATCAAATGCTTTTGATGGTTATAATCTTGATGGAACAGTAATTTCGGGTTTAACAACAGGTGGATTCACAACTAAAGGAACGTACCATAATGCATTATT
>Ga0302292_1001337_pt1 | contig 16052 bp, 18 predicted proteins | sample III_Fen_N2_1_FD_194553 | JGI IMG/M metagenome (GOLD analysis project Ga0302292, IMG submission 194553) | Peat permafrost microbial communities from Stordalen Mire near Abisko, Sweden - III_Fen_N2_1 | ecosystem: Environmental > Terrestrial > Soil > Wetlands > Permafrost | place: Sweden: Abisko...
GTATTGATGTGTCTGATTATGGAATGTACGACACCTCAAGTATCAACAAGGAGGTTATGGTTACTGTACGTGCGGCATTTTCTATCAAATAGAGTATCTGTATGAACACTAGGCGCCTCCTCATACCAATTATCTGTCTTGTTATCCTGATTTTACTTGTGTATTTGGGTTTAGCGACCGATATGTTACGACCAACTCCTATTCGCGATTTTAACTCGTGTCTCGCTTATGGTGACGTTGTTGTTGTGAATGGTGTTCGTGAATGTACTGGAAGAAATGGTGATGTGTTTCGTGAAGTTGTAGAGGAAAAAGGTTTGTTGGAAGTAACAGAGCCTGAGCTTGGTAAACAAGTGTCGAGTCCTCTTGAAATCAAAGGTCGCGCCAAGGGTACATGGTTTTTTGAAGGGTCATTTCCTATTGATCTCATCTCAAAAGGTGGTGTCATTATTGGAAAGGGAACAGCGACTGCGCTCGGTGATTGGATGACTAAGGATTTTGTTTCTTTCTCTGCGAGCGTTCCTTTCTCGGTTCCGACTACTACCGATGGTATGATTGTTTTCAAAAAAGATAATCCATCAGGTCTTAAGGAATTTGATGATTCACTTTCACGCACTGTAATCTTTGTGCCCAGTGAAGCGTCAACAACCTCTGTGGGTGCTATACTAGGAGAATAATATTTTATTTATGCAAAATACTTCATTTATTCACGCAGATATATTTTTCTTCATCTCAACGATCGCTCTCGTTGTAATATCAATCGGGCTCATTATTGCGCTTGTGTATGGAATCAAAATCCTTCGCAATGTGCGCGAGTTTACTGATGTAGCAAAAGAAGAGGGTTATGATTTGTTGCGTGACTTACGTGATGTGCGATCGGCCCTACGCGAGGAAGGTGTAAAGTGGAAAAATATTATGGACTTCATTCGTAGTTTCTTTACGCGGAAAGCTGAAAAACCCGCGAAGAAACCAAGGACAAACAAGAAGAGTAAGCTCGATGTGATTATTGAAGATGAGGCGAGTGATGGTGTTTTATAAAAAATAATTAAACAAAAATGAAAGAAACAAATAAGAAAGAGGGGATTGGTGCCGGTGCGATTGTTGCAGGAATTGCAGGTATCACAGCAGCGGCAGTTGGTACTTATTTCTTGTACGGACACAAAGACGCTGCAAAACATAGGAAGGCTGTAAAGGGTTGGGCGCTCAAGGCAAAGGGTGAAGTATTGGAGGAACTTGAAAAGGCAGAAGGTGTAACCGAAGACAGTTTCTTTAAAGCAGTGAGCGCGGTGGTAAAAAAATATAACCAGTTGAAACATATCACTCCAAGTGAAATTGAAGAATTCATGGGAGAGATGAAGGAGTCATGGCTCAGTATGAAGAAGCAGACTCCAAAGAAGAAGGCAAAGGCTACGAACAAAAAAGCAAAGAAATAATACATAAAAGCACCAACCCCTGTAGGGGTTGGTGCTTTTATGTATGTTGGTTGACAAGTTAGTAAAAGTATTGACTTCTACTGATATTAAGTGTATACTATATGCCAGGTGACACGTGTACCTTGAAAACGAACGAATCCGGCACGCAAGCCATATTTTAAGCCATTTTTTTGAGGTATGGCTTGCGTGCCGGATACATGAATACAAGAGAATTGATGGGGTATGACAGGATATTAAATAAGCATTTTCACCATATTGCGTGAATGTGCTGACGTTAATTCTTGAGTTCATAACTCACTCTTGCATTGCTGTATTTGGTTACGTTGTTTTTTTGTAAAGTAAAAACTCAACCCAAACCAAGGAGTCAGTCATATGAAAAAGAAGGAAGATAGCAACAAGGTTCTTCAGGCGGTTCGGTCCGCTACGAAGAAGCAAGAAACTGCCTCGAAGGCAGCTTCTAAACGTCAGGAGAAGGCCATCGCGAAAGCGGCCAAGACCTCTTCGAAAGAACAGGTCAAGGCAATCAACGCGATGTCCCGGAGTCTCAAAGCGACCTTCCAAGAAGGTATGAGCTCCATGGCGAACAACCAGCCCCAACCGGTTGTTGTTCAGCCTCAGTCGCAGAAGGGTCTGATCATTAGCATGATCATTCTCATTGTGGTCCTCATTATCGGTATGTTTGCGTTCGGCACTGTCATCCTTAACCGGATGTCGAAGCCCGACACAAACTTCAACCAGGTCACTGAGGAACGCAGGATTCTCACTGACAGTTTCACCGTGGCTCAGAAAGAGCTGGTGACCCGTATGGACAGCCAACAGCAGGAATTGGTGAAACTGTTCACCAAAGCCCAGTCTGAGCTTGCGGACAAGATGGATCGGAAGATTGATGAGGTCGCCAAGAAGCAGGATGCCACCGTTCAGGGGCAGCTCGAGCTTGCACAGGCACTCCTTAATCTGAAAGAAGAGTCGCGTCAAAAAACCGCTGATCTCAGTCAGCAGTTCGGCGAGCGAATCAATGAACTCAAGAAGGGTGTTGAGGCGCAGATTATCCAGGTCAAACAGGAACAGGTGATAAAGGTGGAAGCACCAAAAGCACCCGAACCTGTTGTGGCAGCTCCTGTGGCTCAGAAAGCATCGGAGGAAGTCCCTCAAGTTAAGGCGGCGGCCATGATGATGTCCGCGCCCGCTCCAGTTGCAAGTCCTTCGGACGAAACTGCTGAAGCGAAAACTCCAGCGCCTATCGAGAGTAAGAAGTGGACCGGTTCGGCAAAGGCCGAGTTCAAGTCGAACGACGTTGAGCGTGACGGTACCGTTCATCCTGGTTCGGCCATTGCGGTTGATGCCAAGGTGTTTGTGACCAATCATCTCGATGTCGAAGTGAAGGCTGTTCAGGGGAAAGATACCTTGAGCAAGCGGACGAGCCTCGGTGTTGGATACGAAATCTTCCCGTGGCTTACTGCAGGCCTCCGTGCCGAAAAGTGGCAGCGCGACACTCGTGCTGTTCTCTCGCTCGGTTTCAATCATGAGGTTGTCTCCTTCGGTAAAGATGGTAAGTGGGGTCAGCTCTCTGTGCTTGCCGACGTTGAAGCCGTTAAAATCTTCAATGCCGAAGTTGCAGCGAACAAGATTGAGCGCAAACAGGGATACGAAGGTTCCCTTGGGCTCAATTACTCCCTCAGCTATCTCAACTGGAGTACGCTCTCTGTTGGCGCCGGTGTTGTTTACAACTCTGGTTTCAACGAGGTTTCTCGTGTGAGCCTGTTCATCCCCTGGAAGGATTACTTCTACACTCAGGACAAGGGCAAGGCTGCCAACTTCTCGTTTCAAAACGAGTTTAAGCTTGGTAACCACTGGACCCTCACTCCTCGGGTGGAGTTCATCAAGACCCTTGGTGAACGTCATTACCTCGGTGATGTTATCACCGCTGGTAAGCTTCCTAAGGATACCAATGTAGTGTTCGGCGTCAGTGCCGGATACAATTGGTGAGTGCTCGGTAGTGCTTAGGAAGTAACATAGGTTGCATCGCTTGTATTCAGAGGATATGTGGAAACACATGTGCTCTTCGTTCGTCCGAAAGGACGGTTCCAGTACTTCGGTACTGTAGAGATAGAGGCTCACACCCTTATCTGTCAGATGTTCTTTTCCAAGCGATGTTTCATCGCAAATTTCAAAGCCCGGCCTCTCTTCAGAGCTCCACAAGAGCAATGGGGAAGGTCGGGTTTTTTTCTATGTTACAATTCCTCCATATATGAAAAAGGATACTTCGTGGGGTAAGGTGGCAACGTGGTATGACACCGTTGTGAATGATGATGACTCATACCAAAACAAGGTCATCTTGCCTAATATGATGCGTATTGTGGCCCCTCACAAAGGCTTGCGTGTGCTTGATTTGGCCTGCGGCCAAGGTTTCTTCTCTCGTGCTTTTGCTGGTGCCGGTGCTCGAGTTACTGGTATTGATATTGCACCAGAGCTCATTGATCTGGCTCAGTCGAGGGCAGGGCACAACGAAGAGTATATAGTGAGTTCTGCTGATAATTTATCTTCGTGTAAAGATTCTGAGTTTGACGTGGTGACCATGGTTCTTGCCTTACAAAATGTTGAGGCTATGGCAAAGGCGCTGCGTGAAGCTGGTCGTGTTACAAAAGAAGGGGGTAAATTTGTGATTGTTTTAAATCATCCAGCATTCCGTATTCCTGACAAGACTTCGTGGGGATTTGATGAAGAAAAAAAGGTTCAATATCGTCGCGTTGATGAGTATCTTTCTGAATCGAGGAAGGCTATTGATATGAATCCAAAGAATCCTGGTAAAGAGATGACTCAGTCATTTCATCGACCTCTCCAAAATTATTCAAAATCACTTGCGAATGCAGGGTTTGCGATTCTTCGTATTGAGGAATGGGTATCTCATAAAAAAAGTGAACAAGGGATTCGCCAGATGGCCGAGGATAAATCTCGTAAAGAAATTCCACTCTTTATGTGTCTCGAGTGCATTAAGCTAGGTGGACAAGCAGTAGTACAGAAATAAATAAAATGGGTCGCATTATTGTAGTTAATGACAAAATGCAACAGGGGTATAGGTATGAATTGATTACGCCTCTTGGTGAGGGTTTCCACCCTGATTTCAAACCACAACTCACTCCAAAAGAAATGCTTGAGTTAGGCGTCTTTGGTGGTAAATACATGACTGATTGCGTTGATGAATTTCCAAGTGATTGGTTTAGAAATGCGAAACTGTCACCGTTAAAATCAGATCCACAGTTGAATCATTTTAAGGTCCGAGCAAGTCAGCCCCTCGGTGAATGGATTCGCAAGGGTTGGATACATGGTGATGATCCGCGAGGATGGTTTCAGTGGTACTGCCGTTACTATATGGGTCGCAGGAGTGATAGAGAAGACGCTTTGCAAATAAAGAGGTGGAAGGCGATGCGAAGGCATGTTGGTCAAATTGCAGCACACTGTAGACCAGGTGATGAATTCTGCAGACCTCGTCAGCGTCAAGCGCTCCTCCACTGGGCGTATGATTCAAGGAAGATATAAAAAACTGCCTAAGGCAGTTTTTTATTTTGTATCTTCAAGAATTAAACTAAACCTCAATCCGTAAAACATGATAAAACCAAGGGTAATAAAGAGGGCGTCTATACCAGCAAAGGTAAAGAGAATGGTGCCTATAATCGGACTTATGATGTATGCCACAGGTCGAGCGGTTCGGAAGAGGCTGATGAGATGAACCTTTGAATCATCTACCTTTTTAAAGAAATAAATATCAACCATCGCCTCAACCATCGCTGCACCAACACGGGTCATAAAGAGAACAACGCACCAAATCCAGACACTCTTTACGGTGACAAGGGAGATGAGCATGGTGGATATACCCATCACTGTAAATCCAATAGCGAGCATTTCTTTTTCTCCGTATTTTTTATCAGCAAGATAACCGAGTGGGGCATCAAGAATAACAAAAGGGAGGAGCATGAACACGGTGATAACCATCATTGCGGGAACTTGTGCTCCAAATATTGAGACTGTTTCATTACCGAAACCAACATAGCGCGAGAGGTAAATGGGGGTGTAAATAATCATCCACGCATAGAATGTTTGTAGGAGAATGTGGATCATGAGGGCGCTCTTTATATTCACATCAGTCCATGCTTCGCCAATTGATTTCCAGAAAGGCACCGGTTTATATTCTGGGTCCTTAAAATCACGAAACATCGACATCACAATCATAATGACGGGGATGGTGAGTCCTGCTGATATGAGGAATATAATACGGGCGTTGTCTTTAAGGAGCGGGTGGTAGGTGATGATAGGGGAAATGACCCAAGCGATGTTTGCAAGAGCGAGATAGTCACCACGAATCCTTCCTGTATCGTTGTTGGTCGAGAAATGCTCGAGAAACATGTCGATAGTAAAGTTTATGAGCATGTTGGTGACCGAGATGAGAACAAAAAAGAATACCGCTGTTGCGAGGTTGTTTGAGTATGCAAAACCTGCGAATGAAAATACGGTAACAACAAGGAGGGCTGTGGTTACTTTAAAATTTCCATACTTTTTTAGTGTTTCAATAACACTCACAAAACCAACAATCCCAACGAGAGATGCCAAGCTATAGATAATACCGACACGGGACTCATCGATGAATCCTGTGAGAAAATCAGAGGTGATATAAGAAGGTATTGCTGAGCTTAATGCGAATATAAAGCCGAGTACAAAGAGGGCCAGGATTCCGCGTCTTGCTATTGATTCTTTTGGCATATTCAGAAATGTTTAACCGCCGTATTGTAGCATAAAAAAGCCCCTTTTTGAGGGGCTTTTTTATGCTTATATTGCGAGGAGGACAGGAATGACGACAGGTCGTTTAGCGGTTTCTTGGAAGAGGTATTTTGAAACTGAATCGGTCACAACGTTCTTAACATAATCAATGTTGATTGGATTCATACCATCGGTGGTATCTTCAATTGTCTCTTTTATAATGTGGCGTGCTTCTCGAAGTAAGTCTTGTGATTCACGGAGGTAAACGAATCCACGAGAAATAATATCAGGTGATTTCTTGAGCTTACCAGTCTGGGCATTAATGACTCCAAAGATGATGAACATACCATCTTGTGAAAGCATCTGTCTGTCACGGATAACAACTTCTTGAATATCGCCAACAGCAAATCCATCCACCATAACGAGTCCGTTCGGAGCTTTCTCTTTGAGGACAACCATCTTGGTACCTTTGTCACGGAGCTCGATAATGGTTCCGTTGTCAGGCACTGCAACGTGATCTTCTGCCATACCAAGTGTTGTTGCAAGTTCTGCATGGATGCGGAGCATGTAATGATTTCCGTGCATTGGCATAAAGAAGGTAGGTTTTATCTTCTTGTGGAGCCATTCAACTTCACCACGGTTTCCGTGACCTGTTGAGTGAATATACACATCCGAGGTACGGTAGTGAATTATTTTTGCACCCTGGCGAGCAATATTATCCTTGAGCTTCTGCACAGTTTTTTCGTTTCCTGGAATGATTGATGAAGAGAGGAGGACCGTGTCGCGCTTGCTGATGTGGATTGATTTGTGCGCCTTGGTTGCCATACGCATAAGGGCGGCAAAATCTTCACCCTGAGCACCGGTTGCAAGAATAACGAGCCTGTCTGGTGGAACGCTCTCGATTTCATGTGAACCGATGATGGTCCCTCGTTTTACCTTAAGGAGACCTGCTGCTTGAGCAATCTCAACGTTTGTTTTCATGCTACGTCCCTCGAGAACAACTTTCTTACCATACCTCTCAACGCTCTCTATGATTGAGATAATGCGCTGGAGTTGCGATGCGAATGTTCCGATGATGAGACGGCCTTTAATATTTTTTACAATGTCATCAAGGTTTTTTGCGACAACTGATTCAGGTGTAGAAAAACCAGGGTTCTCAATGTTTGTTGAGTCAGCCATGAGGAAGAGTGTCTTTTCATGGTCAAATATTCCATATGAATTCTCTTCGGATTCTGTTGGTTTTCCGTCAACGTGATCAAGTTTGTAGTCACCTGGTGAAACGATTGATCCGTATGGTGTATCAATAATGAGACCCATTGAATCAGGGATTGTGTGGGTAACGGCAAAGAAGCGAAGTTTCAAACCACCAACTTTAATAACATCATCTTTTTCGATAATGCGCATATCAATAGGTGGGAGGTGGGGGAATTCCGCCTGACGCTTCTTGATCATGATTGCGGTCAAGTTGCGGGTATACATTGGGGGGTTTCCAATCCTGTCCATGATATAAGGTATACCACCAATGTGGTCGAGGTGTCCGTGGGTGATGACAATTGCTCGAACTTTATCTTTTCGATCTTCGAGGTAACGGGTATTAGGAAGGATGTAATCAATGCCGGGAGTTGATTCTTCGCGGAATTGGAAACCTGCGTCAATGACGATAATGTCATTTCCGTATTCAACTGCAGTCATGTTCTTACCAACTTCTTCTACACCACCCAATGGAATGATGCGGATTGCATCTCCTATTGGTGGAATAACGTCTACATGCTCACGCTCGTAGTGGTCGGTGTGTTGTTCTCTCTCTCCTCCATGTGAAAGTGGAGCCTGTGAGTGACCACCCATGCGAGGACGTGATCCATGACGTCGGTTGTCATGGGTTTTTCGTTGTACGCGTGTGGTTGCGTGTCCTCCTGGTGCAGCTCGTCTATTTCCCATAGGAGGTCGGGAAGATGAGTGTCGCCTGAATCCTCCTGCTGGTCGTGTATCACGCCTTGGTGGTTGTTCTGGGGCTACTGCTGGTGTCTGTGTTGGTTGATTGTTCATTCTTATTTCTTAAATAATGGGAATAGAGAGTCTGTGGCGGTGTACCACTCGTACACGTTTGCAAATCGGTCACTCGGCACTGTAATCATTCCTACTTTCTCTCCCTTTAGGTCTTTTGGTAGGACATAGAGGAAATGAGGGGAATAGAGGAACAGGGCGGGGACATCTTTGTCTATTTCTGCGATAAGCTCGGCGGTCTTTTCTGCGCGGTCTTTTATATCGGTCGTTCCTCGCATTGCTTCAAGCAACTTGTCTGCTTTTGGATTGGTATAAAGTGCGATGTTTGCACCCGGGTCGTTCCTTTGGGACGAGTGCCAGAAGGCATAGAGGTCCGGGTCTTTACCTGTTGCGATTCCAAAGAGAAGTGCGTCGTATTTTCGGTGTTTGATAACGTTCTGTGCCAAATCACTCGGTTCAAAAACTTTCATTTGTACCGAGGCCCCTATTTTTTGCCACGAGGCTGTGAGAAATTTTGCGGTGTCGATAAGTTCGGGAACATTTGGAACCGAGAGGGTAAACGCAAGAGTAGTACTGTCTTTCTTGTTCTTTTTTACCATTACTCCATCTGCGTTTTGCGTCCATCCGTTCTTTGCCAAAGTTGATGAGGCATCAATATTTGTTTGCGATGTTTCAAATCCTGGGATAGGGAGGCTACTTGGCGAAGCGAAGCTTTTAAGCACATCCTGTACCAGTTTTGTGCGATTCACCGAAGCGGTGAGAGCCTGACGCACAGGGAGTTCAAGGAGTGCTGTATTTTCATTTTGATTGAAAAAGACTCCAAAAATTCGTCCCAGCGTTGTTTCTATAATGGTGTGATTTGAAACAAATCCTGCGCTCAACTCAGGGTTAACATTTGAGAGTGAGTCAATTGCGCCACTTGCAAGTGCGTCGGTTGCATTCTGCTCGTTTTGAAATATCGTGAGTTTGATTGAATCAAGGTATGGTGACCCGAGCGTAAAATGATCATTGCGTACGAGGGTAAATTCTGTAGGGGCACCTGATTTTCCTCGTAAAATCGTACTTACGATAAATGGTCCGGTTCCCACGGGTGAGATATTTTTTTCATTGAAAGGGAATTCTTCAACATCGACGTTTTTCCAAACATGTTTTGGTACTATCCCAATAGTGGTCATCTCAAGGAAGTATGCGTAGGGGTGCTTTAAGGTGAGGGTGATTGTTTGGTCATTAACGACTTGTGCACTGACACCTTCAAAAGAAGCTCGTTTTGGGCTTTTAACCGCTGGGTCTTGGATGGTCTTTATGGTGTATTCAACATCAGATGCAGTGACAGGTTCACCGTCGCTCCAACGAAGGTCTTTTTTGAGTTCAAATGTATAGACGGTCCCGTCGGTCGAAATGGAGTAATGATCAGCGAGGTCGGGAATGAGTGATCCGTCGGGAAGCATGCGCATGAGACCAGAATAGGTGAGAGCTACCATATCACGATCGGCGTCAGATACAGCAAGTATTGGATTTGCGAAGCGGGGAGTGCCGATAATACCTTCGACGAGAGTTCCTCCGCGGGCAGGGATTTCTACGGTAAAGGAATTTGTGAGTGAGTACAATATTGAAAATGACGAAAAGGTGAAAACAATCCCGGCTACAAACCAGAGGGCTTTTTCTGCAGGGCTCATGAGCGAGACAAGTAAATGTGCCCGTTCAAATACACCGATCTTCCTCTCCCTAGAGAGGATTGAGTTAATTTTATCTTTCACGTGAAGCTTGAGAGAGACAATACACTCTTATAATAGAAATGTACGTCTCGAAATGAGAGGGTCGATTAAAGTGCTAAGAACCCGGTAGGTTCTCTGTTTAGTATGACCTGAGTACGAGAGCGACGAGAGCGGAAACGGCGAAGAGAGCACCGACAACAATGGTTGCGATGAAAATGCCTTTTTCGAGGCCGCGCCTAGTGTGGAATACCGAACTGAAGTTGTCGTATCCACCGAGTGCGCCACCGGCGCTTGCGCTTGTTTTCTGGATGAAAACAAGGACTACGAGGATTACAGACAAGACTATCTGTATGTACGGTATTGCAGTAGAAAACATACTCATGGCTGACAGGTTAGCATATTGAGGGGTTGTTGGCAACAAACAAAGGATTCAAAATAGAGAGAAGTTGCTTTGGTATGCACTGATTTGTAAACAAACATTTTCTGTACAATCTTTAATTTTTGTTGTGGAAAAATGGTTTGCTTTTATAACCCTTTTCTGGGAACCTTGAGAAAGAACCCATTGCATTAAAGTACCCCAAAAACATAGGTTACCCATGAACTCAATTGCCTGGATATTCACAATCTGCCTAGCAGCATTGCTCTTATTCTGCGCTTGGGCTGAATCGTATTGGATTGTGCACACGCACCAGTCCGATGACCCGGTTCGTAATGACAGAATCAAGGTTGGTAAAATCAGTCTCGTGTTCTGTCTCTACGTCCCCATTGTGCTGATATTTCTCGCGTGTCGTGTTGTCTTTGATTTTTCATACGAAGGTGCTCTATTCACAATCGTTATAAAGACGACACTGTTTCTTGTCCTCAACGTCATTTTCTTGTACATGATCAATCGTGTATATGGAATGATTCAATCAACCCTCAATCGTGAGTGGTGAAGATGGCCCTGCAAGTTCTACTTGCAGGGCCTTTTAATTTGATATACTAGAGAGGTCTCTTAACTAAAACTATAAATTACACAATGATGTACTTACTTATTGCAATCATCCTCGTTGGTTTTTATGCAGTGTTCCTCCACAATCGTTTTGTTGCATATGTCGCACGCACAAAGGAAGCCTGGTCAGACATTGATGTTCAGCTCAAACGTCGCTATGACCTCATTCCTAATCTTGTTAATACTGTAAAAGGGTACGCAGCACACGAAACAACTGCGTTTGAGAAAGTTATTACTGCACGTAGTGCTGCGATGAGCGCACAAGGCGTTGCCGATAAGACAAAAGCTGAAGGTGAATTGTCAGGCACTCTCAAGTCCCTTTTTGCGCTTTCTGAAAATTATCCTGATCTCAAGGCAAACACCAACTTCCTCGAACTCCAGCGTGAATTGTCGGATACTGAAAATAAGCTTCAGGCAGCTCGTAGGTTCTACAACGGTACTGTTCTTGAACTCAACACCGCAGTTGATTCATTCCCTTCAAACCTCATTGCAGGCATGTTCCATTTTGCAAAGGCAGAATTCTTCACCCTCGACGAGGAGGCGGCAAAAAAGCCAGTCGAGGTAAAGTTCTAATCTGGTTATGACTCTCTATACCGAGCGTTCAAAGAACGTCTCGAAGACATGGCTCCTCATGTTAGCTTTCACTGTGCTCGTGGTGCTTTGTGCTTATGCTATTTCGCTCTATCGAAACATAAATCCTTATGTAGCACTCACGCTTGGTCTTGGGCTCAGTGTTGCTTCTGGTTTCGTTTCCTATTTTTATTCTGACCGTATTGCCTTGTCAGTATCCCGTGCCCATGAAACAAAGAGGGAGGAATATACCGAGCTTTATAGGATTGTCGAAAACCTTGCTATCACTGCGGGCATACAAGCACCTCGAATCTATGTGATTGAAGACGGTGCACCAAATGCTTTTGCTACAGGGCGAAATGAAAAACATAGTGCCATTGCGGTAACGACGGGTTTGCTCAATATGCTGGATAAGTCAGAACTCGAAGGTGTAATCGCTCACGAGCTTTCACATATTGGTAACCGCGACATATTAATTATGTCAGTCGCGGTTGTTTTGGCTGGATCAGTCTCAATTCTCTCCAACTTTTTCCTCCGTTCTGGTTTTGGTGGCAGACGACGCAGTTCAAACAATGATAATGGTGGGGGAGGATTGCTTGCTATCCTTGGCCTCATCCTCCTTATTCTTGCCCCTCTCTTTGCAACACTATTGCGTCTCGCCGTTTCTCGTAAGAGGGAGTTTGTTGCGGACGCAACTGCGGGACTCATTACCCGATATCCTGATGGGCTGGCGAGTGCTCTGCGAAAGATAGGTGCGTACCACACGCCGATGATGAATGTAAATAATGCGACTGCACATCTCTTCATTTCCGACCCTCGCGGTACGGTGAGTCAAACAGGTAAACCTAGAACATCTTTATTTGCGAGACTTTTTTCGACTCATCCTCCAATCGAAGAACGTATTACCGCTCTCGTGGGGCAGGCTCGCTCTTAGATATATAATTCATGATATGCTTTAGAGACTTACTTCAGAGCTCGGCGCATACATGGTGAAACGCACATGCAAAAAATTATCAAACCAACCCTAGATTTCATCGACCGAGTCCTCAACGTTCCGGAATCAAAGGCAACATATCTCACAAAGATAACGCTTATCGATAAAGCGATTGATAAGCTTGTGTTGTGGGCTATTCCTCATTCAGTAAAGCCGAACCACATCACTAAGTTCAGACTTGTTTCTATCCCCATCATCGCCGGACTCCTTATTTATGGACACGGTCCTATTTTTGCAGCGGGATTCGTTTTATTTGTTATATCAGCTGTGTCGGACGCAATAGATGGTGCCCTCGCTCGCACCCGTGATCAGATTACAAATTGGGGGACACTCTATGATCCTATTGCTGATAAATTGCTTATTGGTACCGTGTCGGCAATTGTGGTCTCGAAAGCCCTCGATCCGTTCCTTGCCCTTGCGATTGTTTTCATTGAATTGTGCCTCGTTGGCTCTGCATACTTTAGATATAAAGGCGCAGTTGTTCCAGCAAAAACGATGGGAAAGACCAAGATGGTTCTCCAATGTTTTGGTGTCGCATTCCTCCTCCTCTCGATTGTGCTCGGTGGTGTGCCGGTGCTTACTACTATGGCACTGTATACGCTCTATCTCGCCGTCGTATTTGCTCTTTTGTCTCTGTTTATATTTAGGTCGATTTAATCCTTGTGGTATCATCGGTCCTTATATGGAGGGTTCGCATAGTGGTCTAGTGCGCAGTCCTGGAAAGACTGTGTGTCCGAAAGGGCACCGGGAGTTCGAATCTCCCACCCTCCGCTAATATCTTGATTTTTCATGGAAGCTTCAAAAGAAACAATTTTAGCCCAATTGAAGACAACTAGTAACGAGATAGCTGTTGCTTTCGATGAAAGATATGAAACAGAAATTAACGACATAGCGACTGAGTTGGCGACATCATATAAAACGCTTTTCTCGATAATAAATAAAGAGGATCAGGGTTCAATATCAGATCAAGACTTTCAAAGCGCAACTTTATTTTGGACTGGATTAAATACCATCCTTTCTGCTGTGGATCTCTTTAGACGAGGGTACAGCAAAGAACCACAAATGCTTTTAAGGGATGCGCTTGAAATTTTTGCGTCTGCTTATGATATTCATAAGGATATAGAAAAATATAAACAACTAACTGAAAATCCGAAACAATTTGATTCAACAAAATCCATAAAAGTAGTTAAGGAAATTCATCCAATTTTAGGGAAGTTCTATGGTTTACTTAGTGAAAAGTTTGCACATGTTAGTACTATGCACACAGTTCCACACCTTTCCGACACCCCGTTTGCCATTGGTGGCATGTATGATCCTAAAAAACAACATACAATCATTTTAGGATTAACAAGTTTCATTTTAACTGTTGATATTTTAAACAGCGTTCTTGAAATTGCTTTGATTAAATACATAGAAAAACCAAAATTTTGGAAAAGAATTGATGAAACTACATACGAATTTACACCAAACAAAGAAAGGATTGAGATATTCCTAAATAATATGAAGAAAGAACTAGCTGTAAAAGATACTGATTGGTGATAGGTTTTGATTCAAATTATAAAATTTGTTGGAAAAGTTTTAATTTCACATCTGTGGCCCTGCGCGCTATGTTAAATATGAACATATTTAACCACCTCCCATAAAATTCCATGCTATGATTTCCTTATATGTTTAAACATAAAACACATCATCAAGCGGGTTTTGCTGGTCTTCTTTCGCTCCTCATCGCCACAGCCCTCATTGGTTTCTTTATGTATTCCTATCTCGGTAAGACTGGTACTTCATCGTCCCAATCAGAAACAATTACAACAGGTGATGCGATATCAACATCTCTCTCATCGGGAGGAAAGAGATCGGTTGCTGATAATACTTTTATAATCTCGGCTCTTCAGGCAGTACGAACGAACGCTCAAATGTATTCTATTGATCACGGTGACTATAATGGTTTCTGTACCGCAAATTCTGGTGGTCCTCAATCTACATTTGCTTCCATTGCGCAGAAAATTCCCGGAGGCTTGGGTGATATAACATGTACACACAACAGTGACGCTTTTGCTGTCTCTGTGAAAACAGGTAATGGCTCATATATATGTACAGATAGCACAGGATATATATCGAGCAGTGAGACGTCTTCGCACATGGGTACATCCTGTTCTAAATAAGATAGTAATTGATTTGCGCATTCTGCAGATATCAACACCATAAGCTCTATAGAGCGTGATGTTTTTTACTATCTTCGTTGTATAATCAAGGATGTGCACCAAAAGATTGTTAGTTTTCGTATTAATAACATCGACGGTGTTTTTACCATCTGTCGACTAAAGAATCATCTATTTAAGATCATGAATCCAAATTATCTCGCCTTTGCTCTTGTTATGGGAGCCGCTCTCGTATCAACATCATCAGCTCTCGCTGCGACTCAAAATAATGAGCCTATTAAGGGTGCTCCTCGAGCAGAAGTACGTATTAACGACGCAGAAAGGCCTTTCACAGGTACTGTTTCATCTGTTACTGGTACCACCGTTCTCGTCTCAGCAAAAGTAGGATCATCTCCTATGCTTTCTACCTATACTGTTGATGCAAGCACTGCAAAGATTTTCCGTGTAGGTAAACCAACAACGGCAGAAGGTCAGCCAGTAGAAACAGCACTTACTCTTTCTGCTCTCAAGTCAGGTGAACAGGTCTCTATAAAAGGAACGAAGGATGACGGTGCTCGTACCATCACAGCAACCGAGATTCGTGTTGGTGAAATTGCTCGAGCTCTCGGGCGCGACGGAGAAAATGCATCATCAACAATAAAGGAAGGAAATCGTCCAACTACCACCCCTGATATGAATCGCCGTGGAGACGAAGCTTCCTCAACACCTCGTTTCGAAGACCGTGCATCATCGACCCGACCATTCGCATCATCTACTCGTCCAGTTCGAAACTGGGCATCAACCACTGATAATGGTAATGGACAGGGAGGACAACCTGCTCACCGTGGTTTCTGGTCAAGGTTTATGGGTTTCTTTGGTTTCTAATTTAGTCTATTAATTAAAATAAAAATATGTCAGAACATCAAAATCCTGTAGAAACAGGGGTTAGTTCGAAGCTTGCTCATTGCGTAGAAAATGCCTCGAAAATGTGGTGGTTAAAACCAGTCGCTCTCTTCTTCTTGCTCGTGTTTGTCTTTACTCTCGGTGCTTCGTTTGGTGGACACAATCGTGGATACGAAGGAAGAAATCGTAACGGCGAGTTCAGGATGATGGGGAATAATAATGATTGTATCCAGATGGGGCGTTTTCAGGGAAGGAATAATAATTATCAAAGGTTGAATCAGGGAAGTGTAGAACAATACAGTAACCCAACTCAATCATCTGACTCGGTTGATTTGCTCAACTACTAAACGCAAGAAGAATCTCGGTCATTTTTAAAGACGGTGTTATCGGGCGTTATCCTCGCAATTCTCTTTATTGGCCTTGCTAAAGGTGTGGGTTACTATCGTTCCTCAAAAGTAATAACCATCTCAAGTTCAACGTCATCTAATGATGTTGGTGCGATGATGCACGCAGCGTCAGGTGATGCAGGTGGACCCCAAAGTGGTGGTACGCCCC
>Ga0302292_1001343_pt1 | contig 15982 bp, 16 predicted proteins | sample III_Fen_N2_1_FD_194553 | JGI IMG/M metagenome (GOLD analysis project Ga0302292, IMG submission 194553) | Peat permafrost microbial communities from Stordalen Mire near Abisko, Sweden - III_Fen_N2_1 | ecosystem: Environmental > Terrestrial > Soil > Wetlands > Permafrost | place: Sweden: Abisko...
CTTTAGAACTTTTTTCCCATATTCCGCTCGTTGCTTTCCTTGTTGTTCTTCTTCCACGATCAGTCGACCTACTTCAAAATAAGTATGTACCATGGTAAGATTTACTACCGAAGCTACCTTTTGCCGGGCATGTTCTATCAAGTCAGCTATCCGGCTATATAACTTATTGTTTTCTAATGAATCGTCCCTTTTATTTAGTTCTTTACTCACATCAAATGCCTCCTTTTGTACTTAGTTTACATCATTTGTTTTATATTTATAATTAATTTGAAATCGCATTTTGCGATATCAAATCAACCAATTCTTCTATTTCACAATCAAATCATTCATTCGCATTATGTCTGAGCCTATTTGTTCAACCAATAGCATACGGGCAAAAAGACTAAAGACAAGTGGATTTCAAGAATGACTTCTTTTTCCAACTGCAGTAAATTTGATGGTAATTTCCAACTCAAGGGGATTACTTGAATAATTCACATAATGCAATCAACAATTTGACAAAGAGATATTTATTCCACCAGATTATATCATATATCATGAATGAGCCTAATTAGTCTCCCATTTTTTTTTGAATCAAAATTTCAGCGACTCCTCCATGATTGATTTTTTTGGCTTGTTTCAAATATATACTTATTCAGTATAAATCTAATCGGATTATATTGAACTAAGCTGATTTCTTGTCAAATAACGATATTAGTTCACTTTCCAATATCCCCCTCTGTCTGACCCTACTCGTTTTATTTTATTTTTTTCTTTTAGCTTTTGTAGTTGCATTTCAATCGTTCGTGTTGTTCGACCAATATTATTAGAAAGTTCTTCTATAGTAATATGAGGATTAATTCTAATAAGTTCTATAATTTTCTCCGAAGTTTTCTCCGAAGTTTTTAATCTTGATTTATCTACTAAACTATACTCATTATCAGCATTGACTAACTTTTTATCCGAAGGTTCCATTAAATTTTTCTCCGAATGTTTATCTTCATCGAATGTTTCTTTCTTAGATTCAGGTCCCCTTTGAAGTTTAATCGTAAACATTCCTTCAGTTGTAAATTCAGGCAGAGGTAACCCGGCTTCTTTCATCAAATCATTCATTCGCATTATGCCTGAGCCTATTTGTTCAACCAGTTGCATACGGGCAAAAAGTCCAAAGATAAGTGGATTTCTCGAATGACTTCTTTTTCCAAAATCAGCAAGTTTGATAGCACTTACCAAACCTCCCGGATTGCTTATTTCAACCCTGTCATCATACAATTCAACGAGAATTGTTGCTCCTTTATCATAATAATCACGATGTGAAAGACTGTTGATTATGGCTTCTTTAAATACTGTTTCCGGAATCTCCCAAATCTCTTTTCGTGGACCTGAACCTTGCCCTTCAATATCATAACTTATATTTATTTTTTCTTTCAGCCATTGGATGGATTTGGTGTATTGTGAATGAAGTGTACCTCCAAAAAACTTATCATCTATAATAAACCGTTTATCCCTTCCTTTAAAAGCGACACAACGTACAATTGCTTTTTCAAATATTTGTTCGGGTTGCTTTCCGAAAAACAATACTGCTCCGTTTTTGAACCATAAATCTTCTGTCAGAAGTTTAAGATTCCTGAATATCTGATCATCAGGTGTATTCTCATTTAAACGGGCAGCAACTTTAAAATCACTCAATAAGTTTATATCCACATCTTTTGTTGGATCAAAATCTTTACAACCTGCTTCATCAAAATATATTTTACCGGAATGTTGGAAGAAATCCCTCATTTGTTCTGCAGTTGTTAGTTTCTGTGTATTAGGACCAATTCGTACATAAATGGCTCCCGAAAGTACATACGGTTTGTTTGCACCCGATGGTACTTCAATCACTCCGAGTGATTTACCCTCTACCTCAATCATGGATAGGGTGCAATGTAACGCAGGAGTTATTTCTCCGATAGAATTTTGAATAGCCGAGCGTTTTGAATTATCAATTGTTACCCCTTTAATTTCGTTCTTGTCATCAACACCAATGATTATTACACCTCCTGCTGCATTTGCAAATGCACAAACCTCTTCGCTCAATTCCCGGACTTTCGATGGAACTGATATTTTAAATTCGGCATTGTACCCTTCTCCGCTGGAAATAATGAGCTGTATGTCGTCTGAAGTTACCATTTTGATTAGTTGAAACTTTAAGAAATCTTAGTTTCGCAAAATATGTTTATTTCTAAATAATATCTAGTATAAAACCTTATTGGATCATTCCACTTGTCCCAATTTATCATTAGGAAGTCTTCGTTTCGCTAATGAATTATCTATCCGGTTGCATTGTTATTATACCGGCATAAAATGGGTTAATGTCTTCCACCATGTTCCGAACCAGAGGTGTCATATTCCATCCTCAAGACATTTGAGGTCACAATTTATGACATCATGTTGGAAAATTTTACTACAACTTACACTATGCTAAACCTGAAATATTGTTTGTTTCATATCCCAATCTTAGGCTAATAAGGGATCATGCATGACCAGTGTATTATTTAATACTCATAAAAATAGACTTTACAATCATCTTTTTTACAAACAAATACATGATAGTCCGTTGCGATTTCAATTAACGAAGTACCGGTTATATCCAACATCTTTTTAATTCTGTTTTTAAAGGTTGGCTCGTTAGCAGTATAATACTGTAAAACGCCGATAAAAGGTCTCAATGTTTTCATATAGGGTTGATTCTCTATTACTTCCATACTCTCTTTTACCGGCCATAATTCAGTAATCCCTAATGTCTTATTTTCAATGAAATAATGTAAATTCCTATTAATATCTTTGTATCTGTAGATATTCAATTCACCTTCCTCTAATACCTGCAGGAAAACAATTCTTTCGATGTTTTCAATCAGAACTCTTTTAGAGATGAAGTATCTGTTATTTGACAAATGATAGGATTTGATTTCTGTCGGCAAATATTGTCTTACTATGCTGCTGTCTTTATTATGAAAAATACAATATATGCCTGAAAAGATATCTCTTTCGTTAATTATTTTCCCGTGAATAGTATCATTCGTATTAAGAATAATATATCCGGGGAGATATTCATTCTGAGAAAAACCTTGAATTGCAAAAAACAATAAAACCTGGATCCAAATTAGTTTTTTCATATGTCTTTTTTTTAATGTTGGTAGTTTACCATTGTACGGGTTGGAAAATTTCCGGTTACTTTTTACTCCGATTTATTTATAAACACAAACTGATAAGTTCAATTCATAGAAGTGTGACCAATTCAATGTGAAGTAATTCGACTTCACGTTACTTGACTGATTATCTCTAAGTTCTAATCCGCTAGACAGTGTCTGGCGAATTGATAAGTCTCTATCGGCATAAACAATAAAGAACTGAAGCATATTCCTTAAATTTTGTTCGGAGATTCCTTTACCAAACCTACCGGTTAATCGTGTCGATAATTCTTTAAGGATAGCTTTCCCATATTCCGCTCGTTGCTTTCCTTGTTGTTCTTCTTTCACGATCAGTCGACCTACTTCAAAATAAGTATGTACCATGGTAAGATTTACTACCGAAGCTACCTTTTGCCGGGCATGTTCTATCAAGTCAACTATCCGGCTATATAACTTATTGTTTTCTAATGAATCATCCCTTTTATCAAGTTCATTACTCATGTTTAAAGCCTCCCGTTTTTTCTCTATTTATATCATTTGTATTCTATTTATAATCAATTTGAAATCGCATTTTGAAATATCAAATCAACCAATTCTTCTATTTCACAATTTAGAACAATACCTTTCAATTATTTTTTTGATTATATCATCCTCATTCAGCCTTTTGCATTCATCTCTTGATGTTGATTCCGGCTTATTTAGCCATTGAAAATATCAGTTTTGCTAATTCAATACTGGTTTCATTAATCTGTTCAGAAATTTTATTTACTGTATCTGCATTAATAATTTCCGTTTGTTCTATAAATCCTTTCTTACCTTTTGAGGAAATCTTTTTCCTGACAATAATTTTTAAATCTCTATTTTGACCATAAAAAGAATGCGTTATTGTATTTCTTTGTTGTTCCAAAGCAAAGGAATCTTTCAATATTTGGTTGAATTTATCCAATTTTTCAGTATCAGCTTCTAGTTCCTTGTATATTCCTGCTGAAATATTCAAAAGTTGTTTAAATGACAATTCTGATAAAATAATTTCATTGAGTGGATATTTAACGCCAAATTGTGACCCAGCAAAAAGACGTAAACAAAATTCAAGATGTGCAAAATTCAAAGTAAGCAGTCCAACAGATTTTATGAAATTTTCATCCATATTTTCTGTTCCCATCATTAAAGTTGATTCTTTTTCTTTTGAAATATTATTGTTCTTCATAAATATCTGAATTTTTCGTTTCTTAAAGATAGTAACAGATTCTTGCCGGCATGGAAATCATGATAACAACTATAATTCTAATTCTTATAACTTATCGACTTTATTTATCATTTTCACAGTCCATTCATATTCTTTATTAATGAACATATTTGTTGAAGACCATTGTTGTGCTTCAATTATTTTGCTGTTATTTAATCTTTCATTATCAAGTTCTTCACGATATTTTTGCAAACACAACTTTGCTTCAGATAATTTTTTTAATCGTATCAAAACAATTGCCTCTTGTTTTGATAAATTTAATGAAGGATAAATCTTTAATGATTTTGCTCTATTTATTAAATCTAAAGCTTCAAGATTTTTTTGTTCATTATCAAACATGTTTATTGTTGCAATAGCCACTAATAAATAATCATCTTCAGTTGCTACATTCGCATCGATATTCCTTTTTGCCAAATCTATACAAAAAACGAAATGTTGATTATTTAATTCAACAATTGAATTAAAGGTGTTTATAAAAGATATTTTCCTGTCATATTTTACGTCGTTAAAAACGATTGGCTTTCCTATTGTTCTTATTCTTAAGTCTAATGCAGGATGAGTACCTTCACCGGAAAGAGCCAGGAAGTTACCATTTAAGATACAGTATTTTTTAATTTTACTTAAAGCAGATGATAGTGCTAAAGGGTCAACGGATATAAATTTCATTAATTCAACTGCACATTTATCCGCTTCAATCTCTTGTTCTCTCGTATATTTTAGTCCCATTCTTTCATCAACAGAATTTGCAATACTTTGTGCAATAACAGCAGTACTATAAGTTAAAGCCCCAGGTCTGTAATAAGAATTTTTAGACATTAAATAACCTTCAGTAGCTGCAGCAGCAAAAGTCGCAAAACCGGCCCAAAATTCGGAATTCTTTTTTCTTTGAATTGCTTTGTTGATATTTATTACTGAATGATCCAATACAAAATGTGATATTTCGTGAGCTAGTACTCCAATTAATTCATCTTCTGAATTAATTGTTGAAAGTAAACCTGTAGTAACAAACATACTGCCATTTGGTAATATAAAAGCATTAGGTGTAAAGTCCTTGATGATCTTAATATTTAAAATTCCGGGTCTTCCATCCGATATACTTGTCGGATAAATTTTATATGCCAAACTATACAAATAACTTTCCAGATAACTATCTTCAAATGTTAAGTTATTGTTCTTTACATAGTTTAAGTATTCTAGTGCATCATCCTCCAGCTCACTTCTTAGAGTGTATTGAAAACCTTTAGACAACAAATTTTTATAAGTTAATTGTTTCAATGCCTGATTAGTCCAAAATTCTTTACAATTCGTTGGAGTTATATAAATTTTATCCAGCTGACTAAAGGATATGGATTCAGTTTCACCATTAATTAATATTGTAGCAGTATTTTTTGCTGTAAAATTTGTATTATTTCCTGCATCCGGATCAATATTATCCTTAATTTCAATAATCTCAATCTTGCTGCCTTCTGCTATTTTTGAGGATACTTTTTTATTTGCTACTCCTTTTAAATCAAGAGTTATTGTAACCTGACCATTTACTGATAATTGGATTAAAACAAGGAATAATAATGCTAACTTTTTCATAATGTTTTTTGTAATTTTTTAATATTTAATTATTAATTTATTAAAGTTTTTATTTATTGATTTATTCAATAAGTTTTAATTTTTAATTTTCATTCATATACATTCCAGAACTCTTCTAATTCCCAAAACTTATCAAGTTTCAATGATCTTAACTTTTCAATCAATTCAAAATATGGTTCTTCTTCCAGTTCTGTCCAGTTAATTTTATTGACGCCTAATGCCGGTTGCATTTTATGAAGATTGGTGAGTAAAATCCGATCAATAGGTGGATGGATTATACCAGCCAGTTTAGCTTCCCCGGAATTTCGAATGATAGTAGATGTTTTCAGATAGATAGCTACTATTTTAGCAGCACGCCCATAAAATACTTTTTGTAGCGGAATAGTTATTTTGAAATTATCAATAAGTTGCTTGCAACATTTCCTATGGAATGAATCAAACTCTTTTTCCGTTTCTATATTTCAATCTTCGATTCGTATTAAATCTGTAGCTTCTATTGCTTTTACGATATTTTGTGTATTCGTAAAATTTCATTGTAACGCATGTGCTGTAGTCTAACAAGTATAATTATGGATATGTGTATTAAAAGTGTAAGTCATAATCTTTTGTTTTAAATTACTTATTCATGTTTATTGAAAGATTGATTGATCAAAAACATAACATAATCTAAATCTGTCTTTTTGTCTATTGTAACAAAATAATCACCATTACCCCAATGTCCTTTACCATCAAAGGTTTTCATTAATTTTCCGGGATCATCCAAAGTTCCTGCTTTCATATTGATAATTGTATATAAGCCACTATTATAGAAAATAACATCAACAAAGGGCGAATTATTTCTGAAACTGATATATTTTCCATTGGGTTTTAATTCAACGTCCCCTAAATTCAGTATTCTTTCTTTTAAAGTAAAGTATAGTTCATTTACCCATTCAGGACGGGTTTTCGAAGAATTCAAATGATCGTCCTCCGTATATACTTTTATTTCTCTAGTCAATTCAACTAAATCTTTAGCTTTGCCGGTTATATCTTTAATACTTTCGGCGGCATTACTTTTCTTGATTTGATTAATTGAGACTATCCCATTCTCAAATTGTTTGACTTCCCACAATTCGATAGCAATATCTTTAAAGTTAGTAGCTTCTCGCTGATTTTCTGTAAAGCCTGGCGAAACAAAAGCCACACGTGTTTGCGACCAATCTACATCACCTCGTAGAATGCTCTTTTTCAATCCTTCATTATATTCAAGTACAAAATCAGCTTTGTTTTGAAGCATTAAATTTAAATACGTAAAGCCTTGATCCACTACGCTGCTATTCTTATCTTTCTTATATTCGATGATTACAAATGCATTTGTTTGAGTATCAAAACCAAGCGTGTCAATTCGTTTATTTTTTATTGAGAATTCAGATTTCACCAATTCCAACCCCATTATTAATGGTAAGTTATTTTCAAACAAGCGTTGAATCTCTCGCTCCAGTTTAAAAGGGTTTTCTTTAATACCTTCCAAGTTGGAAGAAGTGTTTTTAAATAATGCCATTGTATATTTATTATTTTGTTTGAAACTAAAATGTAATATTAAACTATTAACAGTTTCTCTGATGTGTTTTATTGTTAAAATCCTCTTTTATTTGTAGTCAAGGGTTGTATTCGTTAAAATTGAACTATAGCTAGTTTCGTCCCTTAATCAAATATTAAAAACGCCATTGGAGGCTAGAATCCAATTCTATTAATTAATAGAGTTGTCATTATATTTCTGAAATCCATGTTTGCTTATCAATTCATCAATTTCATCGTCATAAGATTTTGAACGATGATGTATCTCTTGATTTTTAATATAATTACGAACCTTTTCAATCATTGATTCGGAAACTGAAACACCATAATATTCATCTTGCCATTCAAATTTATCTTTCGTTATTCCTGCTTTATTTATCCAAAAAGACGATTCTCCTTTAATCAATTGCATTATTTTCGAAATATTCTGATCAATACCTAAAGATACCAAACAATGGCAATGTTGTGAATGACCATTCACGAAATCAATAAAAACACCTTTTTTCTTAGCATTTTCCTTGACATGAAACCAAACTTTATCACGTATTTCTTTTGTTTCAAGAAGCGGCATTCTGTTTTTTGTACTCCATACAAAATGGATATAAACTTTTACAAATGGCATAGTATTTTGATTTTAATGGTTCTTTCACAAAATCACATTTTATAAACATTTGGCTAAAGCCAATTCCTTTTTCTATTTTAAAAAGAATGGGCTAAAGCCCAATCCTATTGATTTTAATTGCCTTCAATTCCTTTTTTCTATTTTATAAATGGGCTGAAGCCCAATCCTATTGATTTTAATTAATTTCTATTCCTTTTTTCTATTTTAAAAACGGGCTAAAGCCCAATCCTATTGATTTTAATTAATTTCTATTCCTTTTTTCTATTTTAAAAACGGGCTAAAGCCCAATCCTATTGATTTTAATTGCCTTCTATTTTACCCGCCCCCTTACTTTCTTTACCGATATTTTTCACCTCTGATACCTTAAAATCAATTTTTCCAAATCAATTTATTTCCAGTTCGATTGTTTCAATATCGACCAATCAAGATCAATTGGCTCCAAATCAATTGACTCCAGCTTTAGCTGGAGGAAGATGAATTATTAGTATTGGCTTTAGCCAAAATATTTGATATCCTCTCTTTTTCTTGCATCGTCAATTTTCATTTTCTCCTCACTCAATCAAGATTACGGATAAAATAATTATTCAATTACTATGAAGTGAAGTTTTATTATTCAACATTAATATTCAAGTCACTTCAATTCTTTTTAAACAACACATTCTCCTGTCGGTTGGCTTTTACTTTCAGAAACGCTTTATTTAAGGCAATACGTGGCTTGAGCAGGTTTAATTTCATAGTGATTATTAAATTAGCACAAATCTACACATTTAAGTTGTAATTTTTATTAAATTTATAAACGTTTTTTTCAACAAATTGAATTTATCACCTCAACAGAGTCCTTTCCCGTTTTGCGCCCCCTGTCTTTCTAACCGTTTAAAGGAGAGTGATCATAAAGATTAGAATGCTGAATTAAATTTTAGTTATCCTGATCGACCCGGCATCCCTGCATTTCGGGGAGTCTCCAATCATTTTTAAATTTATTTATTATTATTTAAATACACTTCGCGTTATATTTATTAATTTATATGTATTTTTGTATGTAAATGAGTTCGTATTTTCAAATGAAGTAGTTCTGCATCAGTTCTGGTTTGGTCTACACATCGGTTTTGGATTGGTTTTACTTCGGTTTTACTTCGGTTTTGGTATCCATATATCAATCAATTATCAATCAATTATCCATCATTTATATGCCATATATCTATAAAGATATATGGCATATAAAGTGAGATAAAATGAATATGAAATGGAAACCAAAACCATTCCAAAACCAATTTAAAACCAATTTAAAACCAATCCTAATCCAATCCATGTATATTCATCATACAAAAGAGAAACAATAACAGGAGATAGATCGGAACTAATAACCCCTTTTGACAGATATAACCGTAAGAATGAATTTCCTGTTGATAGTAAAAGAGTCAAAAATAAATTGAATTCATCCTGTTCATTGAGTATTGCTTGCATGCTAAATTTCAACCCTTCACCCCCACCCCGGGAATTCGTTTTCAACCGATCCGATTGTATAGTCATTCAGCAAAAAACACGGGTCTTTGAATAGTACAATTGAATGGATTAGCACGCTTTACCCCTGCCACTAGTTAACGTTATTTGGTAGTAACCTGCACAAATCAATTAAGAAAGATATAAATCTTCACATCAAATCAAATCAATGATTATCAACACGTAATATTCCGTAATTTTTGAACAACGGAGATTGAAACAACATAAATTTGTATATTAATCATTCATCGATAAAGAAATTCCAATTAGAAAACGGAATGCTTTTGAAAGAATGAAAAAGGGGTTTAATTACGATTAATAAAACCGCTACTTCCAATTCTTCTGTTATATGGAATAAGTTCTTACGGCCAGCATTCCTTCCGGACCCTCCCCCAATAATACACTACTGGATTTAAGAGATTCTTTATTCATAAAAGCCTGACAGTTGATCCCGGGTTACATTTCGTACGGCATGATTTTATTGTCGAGTTCCGTATGAAAAGAAGGAATACCAGGGATTCTCGATTTCATAAACTACACTAGATCACAGCAATAGACATAAGAACCAAGACAAAAAATTATTAACCACAGTAGAACACAATAGTCACAATAGGGAAGAAAAAAATCAATAAACACAATTAAGGACACAAAAGAAAATCAGTAACAACAATAGACAAAAGATCCAAGACAAAAGACAAAAGAAAATCAGTAACCACAGTAGAACACAGTAGTTCACAATAGAGAAAAAAAATCAATAAATATCAAAAAGGAATAAGCACTATACAACAAATAAATTAATCTGACCAGCTACGCTTTATTGAGTATTCGGTCTTTAATCCTTGCTCTTTTGTCTTTTGTCTTTGTTCTTGGCTCTTGGCTCTATTGGGTAAAAAAGAAATAAAACTAAAATATTATGAGTGAAAGAATTGCAAATGTATTTTTCAGGCTGTTGTATTGGTACATCAGTAAAGTGGACAAAAAATCGGATATCACGTTTATGAATTATGGGTATTCGAAGGAAAGTCATGAAATACCACTTCACGAGAAGGATAAAAAGAATAAATACCCGGCACAGCTGTATGATTACGTGGCAAATAATGTGGATATCAAAGGGAAAGATGTGCTGGAGGTAGGATGTGGTCGTGGTGGTGGACTGTCGTATATCAACCGGTACCTTTCACCTAAGACGGTGACCGGACTTGATTTGAACAGCAGAGCCATAAAATTTTGCCGTAAAAACTATTCGGGAGAGAAAAACACATTCCTCCAGGGGAATGCCCAACTGTTGAAATTTGATAGCAATTCGTTTGATGTGGTGATCAATGTGGAATCGTCGCACCGGTACAATCAAATGAGTAAATTTCTGGAAGAGGTATACCGCGTATTGCGACCGGGGGGATTTCTGTTACTGGCCGATTTCAGGGTACAGGATGAGATCGGAATACTGAATGAGCGTTTGAAAAATGCAAATTTCAAAGTGGTGACTACCGAAATTATCACCTCGAATGTATTGGAAGCATTGGTACTGTCGTCCGGGGAAACCGAAAAACTGATTAAAAAGATAGCTCCTAAATTTATGCAGGGTATCGGTAAAAAGTTTGCGGCCACCGAGGGAACTCCGACCTTTAATAAGTTTGTATCCCATGAATTTGAGTATTTGTTTTTTGTGCTGACAAAAACACCTGTGTTTCGACCATGCAGGTGAGAGAGATGGTGGAGGCAAGATTTCAAGAACCAAGAACCAAGAATCAAGACAAAAGACAAAAGAACAAAGACTTAAAGAGCTAATAATAAAGAACAAAGAGACAAGACAAGAGACTTAAGAGCCAAGAATCAAGACAAGAGAGGAAGATTAAAGATTAAAGACCACAAAACAGAAAAAAAAACAATATTAAATACGTAACCACAACTCCGACGAGTCGGAATCTGAGATAGACACAATAGGGCACAATAAAAGAGAAAGAAAAGGACACATTAGGTAAAATACAAAATCATATTTCAATATTTATAAATCCAAAAATGAATGAAATGTATTAATTCTAATGTGCACAAATAAGGCTGTATAAAAACTAATAAAATTGAATTAATAACAAAATACACCGAAGGTGTAATTTGTAAATAACCCCCGGTTGAGCCTACGAAACCGGGGGTTATAAATGAAATCAAGAATAGAACTCTGTATGAGTTTACCGACAGAATCAAGAGTTTAAGTTCTTATTTTTATGGTCAACTCCGCTGGAGTTGGGTAATTATATTCTATTTACCCCCAGTTTCGCAGGCTCAACCGGGGGTTATGTACAGAATACTCCTACGGAGTAGTCGGGGCTAATTCTCCTTGCTTCACTTTTCACTTTTATATCTGCTTTAAATTAAGTCACATAGAGGCTATTCATTTAATTGATTTCTTTTATGTCATCCTCTTCTATTGTGACTAATGTGTTCTAGTGTGGTTAATAAGTGTCTTTTGTCTTGGCTCTTGGCTCTTGGACAAATGAACAATTTATAGCCGGATTCTATTATAGAGTTAAATGTGTCAACCGATTGTTTTACTACTTTTGTAACTTGAATAAACAACTACAACCCATTTCATCATGAATAAACTCAGAGTCATCCTTACAGGTGCCACCGGAATGGTCGGCGAAGGAGTATTATACGAATGCCTGCAACACCCGGAAGTGGAAAAGGTGTTGGTGATAACACGCAAGCCATGTGGGTATTCGCATTCGAAACTGACAGAGATTATCCACAGCGACTTCAGTGATATTTCGTCGTTAAGCGACAGGTTGAGGGATTACAATGCCTGCTTTTTCTGCCTGGGGGTTACTTCGCTGGGTAAAAAGGAACCTGAGTACACAAAACTTACGTATACCCTGACATTGAATTTTGCCACGACACTGGCAACACTGAATCCGCGTATGACATTTTGCTATATTTCGGGTGCAGGTACCGACAGCACTGAAAAGGGACGTACCATGTGGGCACGGGTAAAAGGCAAAACAGAAAACGACTTACAGAAATTGCCTTTTAAACAGGTTTATAATTTTCGACCGGGAGGTATTATCCCGTTTCTACCGTTAAAACCAACACAAACATTTTATAAAACCTATAAATATGCCAAATGGATTTATTCACTCATGAAAGTGATTACCCCTCAATATTTAATATCCCTGCAAGATCTGGCAGCAGCCATGATACAGGCTTCATTAACCGGCTATCCAACCCCTGACGTGGAAATGAATGACATGAAGGTATTGGCAAATGTGGTTGAAAAAAAATGAAAATGACGATATATATTCTTGTAACGGTTGTGGTATTGATTTCAATAACTACCTGTATTATTCTCAATCAAAAACAGTTCGGCAAATACCCTTCCGGCGAACGGCTGGAGCGGATCAAGAGATCACCGAATTATCGAAACGGGGCATTTCTGAACAAACACGACACTCCGGTGATGACCGAAGGAGTCGGTTACCCACAGGTTATGATGACATTTCTCTTTGGGAAAAAGATACGGGTAACCCCAGAAGGCGAAATACCTTCCGTTAAGACCGACCTGTTGCACCTGGACAGAAAGAAAGATATCCTGGTATGGTTTGGACATTCCTCCTATTTTATGCAGATTGACGGAAAAAGAATTCTGGTGGATCCGGTATTAAGCGGGTATGCTTCGCCATTTTCGTTCACTGTAAAAGCATTTAAAGGAGCTGACCGGTATACGGGTGAAGATATTCCGGATATTGATTACCTGTTTATCTCGCACGACCACTGGGATCACCTGGATTATGAAACCATCATGAAACTAAAGCCCCGGATCGGAAAAGTGGTTTGCGGCCTAGGTGTGGGTGAAGATTTCGAATACTGGGGCTTCGAAAAGAAATCCATCATTGAAATGGACTGGAACGAACAGGTAATACCCGAAAAAGGATTTATTATCAATGCCATTCCGGCCAGGCACTTTTCAGGACGCGGTTTTAAACGGAACCAGACGTTGTGGTCAGCCTATGTATTACAAACACCCACCCTGAAGATCTTTATCGGGGGTGATGGCGGTTACGATACTCATTTTGCTGAAACGGGTAAAAAGTTTGGACCCTTTGACCTGGCTATCCTTGAAAACGGACAGTATGATAAAAACTGGAAATACATACACCTGTTGCCCGCAGACTTACTGAAGGCATTCAACGACCTGCATGCAAAACGACTCCTGACAGTCCACCATTCGAAATTTGCACTGGGGAATCACCCGTGGGACGAACCATTGATTAAAGTGTCTGCTTCCGCCAAAGAACTGCATATCCCGCTGCTGACACCCATAATTGGGGAAGTGTTGAACCTGGAGAACCCCAGAAACCCCCAACCCCTAAAGGGAGGTAAAGAGTGATATTCGAGTTTATTCTCATTTTGAGAAGATAGTTTAAGAAACGATTATAATTTAGCCCTATTGGAACACGCAACGTGGAACGCGGAACGCGGAACGTGGAACGTGGAACATACTAAAACTTTAAAAGATTTCCCTATACCCTTTTTTAATCAAATAATTGTTCGTATCTTTGCCCCGCTTTAATAAAAAACATAGTATTCATTATTAAAAAGCTAACAAACAATATGTTAAACCATTATGAAACCGTTTTCATTCTAACTCCCGTTTTGTCTGATGTCCAGATGAAGGAAGCGGTAGAAAAGTACAAGGCCATTTTGACAGAAAATGGTGCTATCATCACCAATGAGGAAAATTGGGGATTGCGTAAACTGCAATATCCAATTCAGAAAAAAACGTCAGGTTTTTATTCGTTACTTCAGTTTGATGCCGAACCTACTATCATCGCTACATTGGAAACACAATTCCGTCGTGATGAACGTGTACTCCGTTTCTTATCGTTCCGTCTGGACAAATATGCATTCGAGTATGCTGAAAAAAGAAAGAGTCTTAAATCTAAAGAAGTAAAGGAGAACTAAACCATGGCAGCAAACAACGGAGATATCAGATACCTGACTCCACCCTCAGTAGATGTAAAAAAGAAAAAATACTGTCGCTTCAAAAAGAGCGGTATTAAGTACATCGATTACAAAGATGCGGAATTCCTGAAAAAATTCCTGAACGAACAAGGAAAAATTCTTCCACGTCGTCTTACCGGTACTTCGTTGAAATTTCAACGTAAAGTAGCTCAGGCTGTAAAAAGAGCACGCCACATCGCGTTGCTTCCTTATGTAACCGATATGATGAAATAATAAACTAGGAGGAAAAAATTATGGAAATTATATTAAAAGAAGATGTATCCAATTTGGGATACAAAGGCGATATCCTGAAAGTAAAGAACGGTTACGGACGTAACTTCCTGATTCCAACAAAAAAAGCAATCCTGGCAACAGAATCGGCTAAAAAAATGTTGGCTGAAGATCTGAAACAACGTGCTCACAAATTGGATCGTATTAAAAACGAAGCTGTTGAACTGGCTGAAAAACTGAAAGACTTAGTGTTGAATGTTGGTGCAAAAACCAGTACAACAGGTAAAATCTTCGGTGCAGTGGGTCCTATCCAGATTGCTGATGCGTTCGAAAAAGCAGGTTTTGCTGTTGATCGCAAGGTAATTGTATTAAAAGATACCATCAAAGAAATTGGTTCTTATCACGCAACATTGAAATTACACAAAGAAGTAACTGTTGAAGTTGCTTTCGAAGTAGTTGCCGAATAAGAAATCCCGTTCTATATTATAGAAAGACCGCTGTACAAATGTACAGCGGTCTTTTTTTATGCCGAAAGACGAGATAAAAAAAATAAAGACAGATATACTTGATTAATACAAATATTGTTCGTACATTTGCGAACAACGAACATACAAAGATCATGGAAAATACAAAAAATAAAGATTACACCATTGACAACGAACAACTGGCACGTTTTGCCAAAGCAATGGGACATCCGGCACGCATAACGATACTGCATTACCTGGCATCCATGGACAGTTGTTATTTTGGAGACATTCACGACGAACTTCCTATTGCCAAAGCCACGGTGTCACAACATCTGAAAGAATTGAAAGAGGCAGGACTGATTCAGGGAGAAATTGAAACCCCCAAGGTAAAATACTGCATCAACCGCGAAAACTGGGCAAAAGCACAACACTATTTTGAAACATTCTTTGAAAACTGTACCCCTAAAAAGAGTTGTTGTTAAAAAGACCCCTTGCCCCTAAAGAGGCTGTGTAAAAACGAATAAAGTTGAATAAATTACTTACGAATTGAAAGTTCTGCTATTTATTAAATAAGGCCCTATGTTTGTAGTTTAAAAATAAAATGCTGTTAAATAAAGCATAAGTTACA
>Ga0302292_1001344_pt1 | contig 15974 bp, 14 predicted proteins | sample III_Fen_N2_1_FD_194553 | JGI IMG/M metagenome (GOLD analysis project Ga0302292, IMG submission 194553) | Peat permafrost microbial communities from Stordalen Mire near Abisko, Sweden - III_Fen_N2_1 | ecosystem: Environmental > Terrestrial > Soil > Wetlands > Permafrost | place: Sweden: Abisko...
CCCCCAACCACCCAAGCGGAAGCCTTTAAAATGATCACACCGCTCGATCCGGCAATGCCTAAAGGTGCATTCTCTGCCGAAGAAAAGGATATTGCATTTTTTCGATTAGTAGAGTTTATCCGGTTATTGTTACCTGAAAGTTAAACTTTGTTATATTATTATGCTAACTATCTGATTAACAATTAGTTACATTACATTTGTGGAGTAATTTATAAAAACAACTTTTAAAAATAACATTATGGAAACAAAAATTTGTGTATTTGAAGAAAACAACATTACCTTTCTGCTTTCGAAGGATAATGGAATGATGATTAATGCCACCGAAATGGCAAAACCATTTAATAAACAAGTGGTTGCTTTTTTGAGAAATGATGACACTAAAAATTTCATTTCAGAGTGTTTAAGAAGTGAGAATTCTCACTTCTTAAGTGTCAAAAAAGAAGAAGATTTATTCACTTCATCTAAAAAATTTGGTACATTTATGCACCGTGTTTTAGCTTTGAAATTTGCGGCATGGTTAAGTCCTAAATTTGAACTTTGGGTTTATTCTACTATCGAAAATTTACTTTTCGGAAAAATGGTAGAACGTGAAAAATCTTATGAACGAACCGTAGCGCTCGAAAACGAACTGGACAAACTCGAAAAGAAAGATAATAAAACAGGGTTGAATTTCGAACGAGCCATTGTAATTAAGGAATTGCTTAAAAAAGAAAGGGCTTACAGAACTTCGCTAACAAAAGTAAATGTAAACGAAATGCGAAGCTTGTTTGTTGATAAAGATTTTGAAGAACAGATTTCAGATAATTAAAGCCTATTTGCGATGCTATCAGATTAAATTAAAAAAACAAAAACTAATAATCATTATCCGGACGGAAGATATTCCGTCCGGATTAAAAAAAACATCATGAAAACAACATTATTACTGACTGTAAATGAAACAGAGATTATTTGCGCTGAAAAAGAATTTGAAACATTAGTTCCAATTGCTCCCATTTGCATTTCATTGGGATTGAAAACAAATCGCCAATTGGATTTATTGAAAAGGAATGAGTCTTTGCTTAAATTTCTCCAAACCGAAACTATTGAGTATAATGGATTAGAATTTACAGCCGTGCCCTGTTTACCTATTAAGTGGATATTTGGTTGGTTGTTTACAATCAAAAATGTAAGCAACTACGATGATGTTATGAACATATATAACAGCATTATGAATTTTGTTAAAGCTCAAAAAGAATAATAAAATTGAGAAATAAGCAACGTTTGTATATTTATTTCTCAAAATAAATATATAATATGAGAAATAAGAAAATTATAGTTTTAAAACAACTCAAATTTTTTTCTGTCCTTTAAAAGCTCACTCCGGTGAGCTTTTTTTGTATCCATAAATTCATACTCAGGATTATGGTACAATACAATCATTTCAACTACTGTCAGGATCTTACCACTAAGCTAAAGCTTTTTGCCGATCATCCTGAAGGCGTGTTCCACCGCGCTCCAAATTCCGACACGTTGCTATCCATTAGTCAACGGTTATCATCTATCGGTCATGCGGTTCTGGTAGCAATCGACGGAAAAGACTCCGACTTTAAAGACAACGAAGCTGAGCAACTACTCAAGCATCCGCAGTATTTTATCATGATCCTATTGCCGGCAAGCAACGATGATAATGATGCCATTCTTCTTGCTCAGGAAATAGCTGAAGCTAACTGCGTGCAAATTATGCTGAGAATGCATGATCAGCGTGATAAAATGCTGGAGGGACTTCACGGTCTGGAAAAAAGCAGTTTTTCCATTGGATCTATCGGTCCATTGGGTGAAAACCTATATGGCGCTGTCATGGGCTTCGCGCTTGAGCATGGAATTAGTACTAAAAAAGATGACAAGTATTGGGTATGAGACCGGAACTTCAGGATATGACCGTGAGCGACTGGATGGATGCTAAACTGAGTATGAATAGCAATTCGTTCAAACAACTTATCAATGTGGCTCGTGCCGGACATATCCAGATACCTTCCATTGTAGTTCCTAACTTCAACCCGCGCATAACTTTTATTTCCGAAAGCGATACGGCCATGTATCAACGGGTAAAAGATATTGAAGCGGTTAATACCTTCAATAAAGGCGTACGGAACTGGGGCGAAAAAGTAGAAGCATTACTCAAGCAATCGGCGCAATCACGATTTGGACATGAGGATCGCCCAATATCCGACGAATTTCCACGCCTGAGCGATAGTATAAAATTGAATCTCCGGTTTGATAAGCAATATAAATTGGAAACCCGATCGGTTGGTTTTTCAGTTGCCCGGCACGGAGTTTACTTACACGAAGGCGCCGGACGTGGATACGGTGGACTTACCGGCAGTAAATGGACGGATAGATACAATAAAAAACATACCACTAATCCTGATAGTATGGGCAAAATGGGTACCGGAAACCGAACAGCTGAATATTGGTTTAATGACATTATCCGTAACAATATGCCTGAACTGGCTGATATTGTGGCGAATTATAGTTTGGATATTGCAGTAAATATAAATAGTATTTTTTTACCTGAATAGATTATGGGAAACGATTTTAATAGAGGAATTCGGGTATATCTGGAAACTTCTGATTACGGAAAAGGCATTAATGCCATGGTGGCTGCCACGCAAAAATATGAAAGCGCCATTAATGAACTGACCGAAAAAAGCAAGCAAATGACTGCTGCCGGCCAGAACTCCGGAAAAGCATGGGAAGATCTTCAGAGACAATTGAAACTGAATGAAACTCAGCTGAAGAAAAGTCAGAATGCAGAAAATGAGTACCGGCAGAAAATGAAGGAAACCGAGAAAGTATTGAAAAATCTTTCGGGTGTAAGCTATAATGAACTTATTCAGGTTCAAAAGCAACTGCAAAAAGAACTGAAGGCAACTACACGCGGAACGGATGAACATAAAACCAAACTTCAGCAGCTTGAGAAAGTAAATAATGAAGTTGCTGATTCCCAACGTGAAATGAATAACCAGTATGGTGCTGGTGCTAAAGGAATATCGGGATTTATTGGTAACCTGTCTATGATGCCAGGTGCAGTAGGATGGGTTGGCAGATCATTACTTGGTCTGGGAGATGCTCTTGGAGCTTTTATAATTAGCCCAACAATGATAGCTATTACTGCTATTGTTGGATTAATCGGAGGTATGTTTATGTTAGCTAAACATTCAATGGAGTTTGGTAAAGCAGTTTCAAATTTGTCGGCATTAACTGGAGCTGTAGGAAAAGACCTTGATTTTCTAAAAGATAAAGCCAAAGATTTAGCAAGGCAATATGGACTATCAGCCACTGAAATTGTGACTTCCATGAAATTGGTAGGAAGTGCAAAACCTGAATTATTGAGCAACGTATCAGCATTATCGGATATGACGGCTGCCGTTCTAACACTAACCAAAGCAACAGGAATGGATATGACTGAAGCTACGCAGGGTCTTACTACTATTATGAACCAGTTTAGTTTATCGGCTGCCGAAGGTACCAGAGTTATTAATGTGCTAGCTGCCGGAAGTAAATACGGTTCTGTGGAAGTTGATTATTTAAAAGAAGCAATATCAAAAGTTGGTACTATAGCTAAATCTGCTGGTTTAAGTTTAGAACAAACCACTGCTGCTATGGAACTTTTTGGCGAAAAAGGAGTAAAAGCCGAAATAGCAGGTAACGGGTTTAAGAAAGTTTTGATTGAACTACAATCGGATACTAAAAATTACAAAAATGGAATTTTCGACCTGAATTTAGCAATTGATAATAACCAAAAAATTGCCGGAAATAATATCAAATTACAACAAAAATTTGGTCAGGAATTTTTCAATGTTGCTCAAATATTATTCCAAGGTAAAGATCGGTTTAATGAACTAACAAAACAGGTAACAGGTACAAATACAGCTTTTGAACAGGCTGCAATTGCTACTGATAACTTATCGGGCGATGTAGATAAAATGAGTGCCAGTTGGGATGCTTTTATGTTATCGTTGGAAGATGGCAAAGGTCCAATATCAAATACTTTCAGGTCATTGATACAATGGGCAAAACAGGCTGTAGATGCTATGGCTGAATTGACAAAATCAGATAGCCAATCAACAGACAGTAGAAGGAAAAACATGGCAAATGAAAGACTTAGTACATTTAAAGACGTGAATAAAAGTAATCTTTCATATTCAACAGTGAATGATGAAATCAATTTTCAAAAAAAGGTAGTAGCTGCTGAAAGAGAAGAATATTCAAAACTGTACAAAGAACTTTCTGCTAATACTAAAACATTGCAGATCGAATTGAATAAACCATTTGGCGAAATGGATGAGAAAATAGTTAGAACCTTGAAGATGAAAAATAAGAATATAACAGATCAGTTAACTTCTATAAAAGGAGCAATAATAGTTACTGAAAATTATATAAATTCTTTAGCTGGTTTACGTCAGGAAGTCAAAACGCCAATTTCCAACAAGGAAAAAACCGATTTATCTAATCCGGAAGATGAACTAAAGAAAAAACTTGCTGCTTTAGATAAAGAACTAAAAGCTAAAGAAAAAGCATATAAAGAAAGTCAGTTAGAACTTATTGATCAGCTACGAAACGGACAATTGACTGAAGATACCTATAATCAAATAGCCCTTCAAACTCAACTCAGTTTTTTAGAAGAAAAGAAAGAACTGCAGAAAAAATACGGTCAATCAACTATTGATGTTGATATAGAAATTTCCAAACAAAAATCAAAAATTCAAAAAGATGGTGATGCTTATATTCTGAAAAGTATGCAAAATGCTCAGAAGGCAGAATTATCCGCTTTGGATGGTGTAGAAAAAGCTAAGTTACTTCAAATAAAAGATGATTACCTGAATGGAATAATACCTACAAGGGAACAATATGAACAGGAAATTGAAGATTTGGAAATACAGTCGTTAGAAAAACGGCTTAAGGCTCAACGGGATTATGTAGCATTACTAAAAAAAATTACAAACCCGACAGATGAACAAAAACAGGAAATTGCCAGCACTGAAGCTGCAATTATTACCACCCAAAATTCTATCAATGACAAACGCATAAAAAGCGAAGAAAAATTTCAGAAAGACAAAAATAAACTGATTGCTAAGTATGCTAAAGATAGTATTCTTGGTCAATACGAATTGCAAAAGGCAGCACTTGACAAACAACACGCTGACGGTATCCTTTCGGAAGAAGAATATCAGCAGGAATTACTTAAGTTGAGATTAGGTGTCGCAGCAAAATATGTACAACAAGTACAGCCAATAATTCAAGCTGCGAGTGATTTTGTAAGTGCGAAGAAAGATGCTGAAATAGCTGAAAGTCAGGTAAGCAATCAGAAAGAACTGAGTTCGTTGAATGAATTATATAATTCAAAACAAATTACAGAAGAAGAATATAACAAACGTAAGGAAAAATTGCAATATGATCAGTCAGTAAAAGAACTTGATATTCAGAAGAAATATGCTGATGCTGAGTTTGCTATGAAAGTAGCTAATATTGGTGCTTCAACAGCAATGGGTATTATCAATGCCTGGGCAAGTTCTATGGTATTAGGTCCTATTGCCGGACCAATAGCTGCTGGAATTATGACTGCTTTATTAGTAGGTACTGCTGCTGCTCAAGTATCTGCTGCAAGTTCAGAACGTGATAAAATAAAAGCCATGACAATTGATTCACCGGCTTCTTCCGGTGTTTCATCTTCCTACACCGGTGCTCGTGTAGTAAACCAAGCAGCTGAAGGTAGGTGGAATGTTATGGGCGAAGATGATGGAGTAGTATATCGTAATGTGCCTTATCGTGGTGTTGCCCGGACTGGAATTGTAAATAGTCCTACTCTGGTGGCTGAGCGTGGAGATGAGTTAATTGTAGATAATCCAACTCTGAGAAATATCCGCATGAATGCCCCATGGGTGCTTAATACAATACGAACCATGCGCGTAGCTCAGCGCGCCGAAGGTAATTACTCATCATTAAATTCTAATTCAGGAACCCAGTCGGGATCTGGTACTTCAGTTGTCGATAATAGTGCTATTTTACTTTCGGCACTGGATCGCATGATTGCACTTCTTGAATACTTGAGAGATAATGGAGTGATAGCACCAATAGTACTAACGGAGTTAGATAAAGCATATGCTCTTAGAGCTCAATCTGAAAAGAAAGGATCAATAGGATGAGAATAATTTCAGCAAAAGGCGAATTTTTTGCACCGGCATTATCGGCACAACTAAATATTAATAACGTATTGCTCTTGGAAGCTGGAGAAATGACATCGCCTATCACGTTGCCAGGTACCGCTCATAACCTGGCGTTGATTGATAACAGTCACCGCCCGGATGCTTATTTCAAGCCACTAACGGACTTGGATGTTATCCTGATTGATGGATTAGTGCATTGTAAATGCAATCTTGGAATTCATTCGGCCAACGAGGAGGATGGAATAAGTTGTACGCTGTATCTCGATACCGGTGGTTTTTATAGCCGGCTTAATGATATGAAATTAGCCGGTTTAAATTGGCCGATATTGAAATGTCCAAACTTTGATACAACTACACTAAATGATCGTAGGCAATGGCTAATTGACATTATGGAATCTCAATATAATAATCAATCCTCTGATTATCCATTTAGAGTAGTTCCGGTAGAAACCTCACAAAACTGTAGTTACAATAATGAAACTGGAGTAACCATAGATAATGAATTTTTAGCCTTGAATCAATTGGCAGAATATGCAACAATAATTGAGGGTAATGAATCCGTTCATGTTTGCAGAATAGAACATTTGAGAGGAAGTGCACCTATTTCAATTAAAGTTGATAGCAATAATATAACAATTGACAAAGGATATGGAATAACGCCATTTCTGAAATTGGATTATATTCTTAATTTTATTTTTAGTGAATTAGGATATGTATATGATAAATCAAAAATGTCGCTATATGTAAAAGAATATTATGAAAAAACACTCCTATATAATAATGTAGCAGATGCCATTTATAGTGGAAAATTGACATATTCCCAATTATTCCCCGACATAACTATTAAAGATTTTTTAAGCGAAACACAAAAGGTTCTTGCCGGCAAATTTATTGTAACAGAAAATTTGAAAAAAATAGAGTTTGTTTCATTTTCAACTGCTTTTAATTTGCCTCCTGATATTGATTTGTCCAGATATTTGTGTCAAAAAGCAAAAATGAAAGATACAGAATTTGCGAAAATTTTAATATCCGATTCGACGCAATCAACTTCTGATACTTCTTCAACAAGTACAACTAAGACAGAAACAATTAGTTTTAATATATTAAAACAAAATTACTGTCAGCACCGGATAGCTGCAACGACAGTACCTCAATCGGTACTGTTTTCTCAAGTTAAATCAGATTCGGTGGTACATCTTAATTCCAGTTTGAAAATTGGGGATTCAATCACACAAGAAGCTTCAAAAATACCCACTGAAGTATTTTTTATAAGTATGGATGATAAATGGGAAGTTATGAGTGATACCACACATACAAATGCTGTGTTTTATTATCGGACAAGTTACGGTGTTTTTGACGGTTCTATTGCCCTATTAAATTATAGTTATCGTGAATATAGGGACTTTAGATCAAATTCAAATATCCCGATAAGTGCTAAAATGCGCATACCTAAAGCTCTTTTAGAATCAATTCGACCTCAAATTCCAAAACTATTGAACGGACAATCAGTCATGATTGAAAGTATGCAATTAGTATTAGGCGATTCCACTACTCAGGATGTCAATTTTAGAACTATACGCTCTTATGCTGACCGATAATTTGTCCTTTAGTTTTTAGTTTGAAAATGTCAAATTTGCATTATGATTAAAGAAGGAAAAAATATACCGGTATCAGCTCCACAATTTGCGGACATGGCTGATGTGCTCGATAAGTTTCGCACATTCAAAAATGAACCGGCTATGCAAATGTCGCATTTGATTGATTTTCTTTCAACACCTAGCGACGATCGGACATCGTTTTATGAAATATTTACTGCTCAGATTGAAGTGATAAACAACAGATTTGCTTTAATTACTTATGAATAAAGATAGATATTTAGCTTGCAACCCGTTGGTTCTGGATATTTACACCGGTGCTAATTCAACTGGACGTTATCGGATCTATACCGGTAATGATTTGCTGTTTGAGGGTATAGCTTTCAGCTTCAGCGGAACGGCTCGTGTTGATATATCTAATCTTTTCTCCGATAATATGACTGCCGGATCCTGGAACTGTAAAATGGTAACGGTAATTGATGATGTGGAATATGCCGGTGGTACTGATTCGACCAAACAACATGATTTCATTGTCTATGGCGGAGCAATTAGCCGGCTATTATCCCGGATGCTCGCTGGAAGCAATACCGATATTTTCAGTTGGAAACTGAAAAACAGTGGAACTAATTTCTTCCTGAGCACGCGGACTAATGATTATGGGCTTTACATTCCGGAGAATGAATTAGAACCTTTATATTACTATGCCAAAGGGATGAAATTCGATATTAAAGCGGAAAATGAAATAATTGCTTCGATCGATCACACGGCCGATGCTGAAGAATCGCTGCAAAGTATTGATTTTAGTGCTTTACGTCAACAGATCGTTGCCACAAAAAATAAATTCATAAACTCATTCAGAATTACTACGGCTTCCGGCTGGAGTTCTTCAGTATTGATTACTTCGGTCGAAAAAACCACTGATTTTTATTTGAAATTCAAAAATTCTTTTGGGGTTTACGAACGCCTGGCTATTCATGGCGTGGTATCTTATGCTGCAGCTCTGAGTGATGCCGAAAAATTAAAGGAATTCGATCCCGTGATTGATGATATGATTGATCGTCAACAGCGCAAAAAAATCACTCATGATTATACCGCCGAAATGGGTTATAGAACGCGAAATGAACGGTCATTTGCGCTTGATATGCTAATGAGCGATTCGGTTATATTTGTTGCTTATGGCATTGAAATGGGATGTAATGTATCTGCCGATAGTTTAGTTATTGCTTCGACTGATTCACAACTAAAATCAATGCAGCTTAAAATTGAACTTCAGGATGTAGATCCATTTTATTCACCGACATCGGATGAGGATTAAAATATGAACAAAGAACGATATTTGGCGTGCAACCCGTTAGTTCTGGATATTTATACCGGGATTAATTCAACTGGACATTATCGGATCTATACCGGTAATGATTTGCTATTTGATAGTATGGCCTTTAGTTTCAGCGGTATTGCTCAGGTTGATATATCTTCTCTTTTTTCCGAGAATATGACCGCCGGATCCTGGAACTGTCGAATGGTAACGGTAATTGATAATGTGGAATATGCCGGCAATCCTGATTCTACCAAACGACATGATTTCATTGTATATGGCGGAGCAATTAGTTGGATCCTTAAACAATTATTGATAGACGGTAATACGGACATTTTCAGTTGGAAATTGAAAAACAGTGAAACTAACTTTTTCCTGAGCACCCGGACTAATGATTATACGCTGTACGTCCCAGAGAATGAATTAGAACCTTTGTATTACTATGCCAAAGGGTTGAAATTCGATATCAAAGCCGACGATGAAATAATTGCTTCGATCGATCACACGGCCGATGCCGATGAATCGTTGCAAAGTATAGATTTCAGTGCTTTACGTCAACAAATGGTTGTCGCTAAAAATAAATTTATAAACTCATTTACAATTACGACGGCTTCCGGATTGAGTTGTTCGGTATTGATCACTTCGGCCGAACAAGCCACTGATTTTTATTTGAAATTCAAAAATTCATATGGAGTTTACGAACGCCTGGCCATTCATGGAGTGATATCTTATACTCCAGCTTTGAATGACTCCGAAAAATTCAAAGAATTCGACCCTGTTATAGATGATATGATCGATCGTCAGCAGCGAAAACAAATAAGTCATATCTATACTGCTGAACTTGGCTATAGAACGCAGAATGAACGCTTATTTACATTGGATTTACTGAGAAATGACTCGGTTGTTTTTGCCGCGAATGGTATAGAAATGGGTTGTAACGTGAGTGCCGATAACCTGGTTCTTGCTTCGACTGAAGCTCAACCTAGAACAATGCAGATAAAAATAGAACTTCAGGATATAGATCCTTTTTATTCTCCGATTCTGGGTGATGAAGATTACAATATTCTCTCAACAAATAATAATGATGTAACTACCCGCGAGGGTGCACAAATTTTTGTGTAATGGAAAAGAAAAAGGAATTTCCAATTGATTTTGATAGGTTTACTGGCGATTTAAACAGTAAATACAGACTTTTGATTGCTGATCAATCAGGGAATTCTTATGCCGTAGAACTTCAAAAAATAAAAGAATTTGCTGGCGCGGTAACTCCTGGCGAAGGCTTTTATCCATATCCAATATCCGGAGAAATTGACCCAACAACCGGGCACTTAATCCTGTTGATGAATGACTTGTCCACGATTGACTTTGGATATATCGGCGTAAATATCGGTGACACATTGACTAAGTCAGAAATTGAGGCATTAATAAGTAATTTGGTTGACAGCGCTCCTGCATCTCTAAATACACTTCATGAACTTGCCAATGCACTTGGTGATGATCCAAATTTTGCAACTACGATTATTAATCTGATTTCTCAAAAAGTATCACAAGTAGCCGGCTATTCGCTAACTAAAAACGACTTGACAGATATTCTCAAGTCTAATTATGATTCTGCCTATGATCATTCACGCTCAACCCATGCACCAGCGAATGCTCAGGCTAATGTTGTAGAGGTTATAAAAGTAAATGGTATTGCTCTTACTCCAAATGAAAAAAAGGAGGTAAATATAGCCTGGCTGGATGAAAATGGAAATTTGGTTATTCCAGGCAACATACACGCAACAGGCAATATCATTGCAGATGGTGACGTGTCAGCCTTTGGGTCAAGTGCCGGAGTTGGAGGTTCAGGGTTAATCCAAACCGTGTATGGGTATAACTCATTAGGAGGGTCATTTAATGATGCTGTATTGACTGAAACTTTCAATGCATACACGATTAATCGGTTGGCAGGTAGAATATCAACACTTGAAAATAACCCTTCAATTACATCGCAAAACATCATTTCTGCGCTAGGATTTACACCATATAATTCAACAAATCCAAATGGATATATAACCGCAAGTTCTATTCCGGCAAGTTTACCTGCTTCGGACGTTTATGCGTGGGCAAAACAATCCGCAAAGCCAACGTACAGTTGGGGCGAAATTTTGAGTCGCCCAACTTTATTAAGCCAATTCTCGAACGATTTGGGTAATTACGGCAATTGGATAACTGCTTCGGCTCTTAGTGGTCTGATTCCTTATACCGGAGGTTCGAGCGATGTATCATTAGGGTCACACTCTATTACAGTTAAGAGCATTTCAATTGACGGATTTGTAATTGAAAAAGATTCCAGTGGTAACTTGAAATTCAATGGTAGCATTTTTGCAACTGGCGATGTGTCAGCTTTTGGTTCAAGTATAGGAAGTGGAGGCAGTGGATTAATTCAGACTGTTTACGGTTACAGCTCGTTAGGTAGTTCTTTCGATAGTGCTAATCTTACTGACACTTTTAACGCCTTTGCAATTAATAGACTGGCAGGTCGTATTTCCACATTGGAAACTAATCCTACGCTAAATTATGGCTCTGTGATTAGTGCGTTGGGATTCACTCCTTGGTATTCAAGCAGCCATCCTACTACTCATTCAGGTTATGGAATTACCGACACGCCTTGGACTTCCGTAGGCTATTTGACAGGGATAACAGGGAGTCAAGTAACTTCCGCTTTAGGTTTCACTCCTTATAACACGACAAATCCAAACGGATATATAGCGGGTATCAATTCAAGCATGGTGATTAATGCTTTAGGTTATACACCGCTTGCAAATAGGACGTTTGGAAGTGCTGCAAATAATAATTCAGGTGATTTTCTTGCTTATAATGCCACAGCTGTCGATTCTACTAAATGGGTAGGAGTTGGTAATGGATTTAGTCAAGGAACATCTAATTGGGGTGGATTAAATGGGATTTTAGGAATACATACTAACGGTTATGCTTATAGATATGCTGCAACAGATGTAAAATCTTATTTAGGTCTTGGAAGTATTGCTTCAAGTAATACTGGAGATTTCATTCAAAATAATAATGCATCTGCTCAATCTGCAAATATATGGATTAATGGTATAATTAGAGTGGATAAAAACATCGCAGGTTTAATTTTAAATAGAGATTCAACGTCATATTATAACGGTATTAGATACACTACTGGTGGAGATTATAAATGGTTTGTAGGTTTAAGGGAAAACTTACTTTCTAATAATTACATAATTTATAGTGAAAACGGATTTGATGCTTTGACATTAAATCAATCATCAGGAGCAGCAACATTTGCATCGTCAATTGAAGCAACACAAGTTACTATTGTAAAGTCAACTCCTTATGTTAGTTTTTATCAAAGTGGTATTCAAGAATGGAAAGTTGGACAATTAAACAGTGGTTCTAATCTATTATCATTTTATGCCAATGGGCAACCTGTACCTAATGTTTTAAGTCTTAATGCTTCTAATGGGATGGCAACGTTTAGTAATTCTATTACAGGTGGAGGAGAATTATATTTAAAACCTTATTTACCGTCAGCACTAAGTGGTGGTGGAAGTCCTTACTATGGTACTAATATAACATTAGCAAGTGATTTAGGTTCAAATCAAGGAGCTGCTAGAATTTGGGGCAGATATGGAGGTGGATATAGTGGTGGTTCTAATACCCATTTATCATTTGAAATAGCTTCTAATACTCAATCTTACAATTCAGACCCTAGACTATTAACTTATGTTGAGAGAATGAGATTGACAAGCGATGGAAATTTAGTCATTGGTTTTTCTTCCGACCAAGGTTATAGATTGGCGGTCAACGGGAATATATGTGCATCAGGTAACTACACATCAAACGGTGAAGTAACCGCCTATTCAACGTCCGATTTTCGTTTGAAAACCGCAATAACAGCTATTTCAAACCCCTTTGATTTGATTAATGGCATTCGTCCAGTATCATACTACTGGAATGACATTGCCAAAGGATTGAACGCAAACAAAACAAACTTAATTCAATACGGAGTAGTCGCTCAGGAACTTGCCAACGTTCGCCCTGAATGGGTGTACGATATGTACAGTGGCAAGTACAAGGGTGTAGATTATATTCAAATGATTCCGGTTCTGTTAGCTTGTATTCAGGAACAACAAAAACAAATAGAAATGCTTCAAAACAAATAATATATGTCAGCTTTAGATTACTATATAAGACCGTACCTGACTTTAAAGTCCATTGTCGGAGTACCGTTACACTTGACAAATAAAATGTTGCTCTATTATGTAGATGGAACGGTTATGTCAACAGCGATGTTTAATTCCTTGTCTTACTCGGATTTGATTGGCTGCAAAGTAGTGAACAATCAAATCGTACCAACAGCAACGAGTTCGTCATTCAGAATTGCTTCGGGTCATGCTCAGACTCTTTCATTTGCATCAAGACCATCGCTGCAAATACCAATCAGTATTTCCACCATAAAAACCACTATTGGGGTAGGCAATAATAATTTGAGTGTTTTAAATTCATCGGGCAACATAAATTTAAACTCGCCTTGCAGACCTAAAAAAACCGCCCCCTATTCGATAGGCGAATGGATAAATTACTGTCATCAGACAGATTCAGGCGTTACAATAGCTAATTATTCAATATATGTTTTCGGTGGTGGATGGATGTGTGCCTGTGTGCTTACTCAAAAGGACGTGCTCGGTTATCAATACCAAGCAGGACAGGTTAAGGTGGATTTTTTTAGTACTACAAGAAATACCTCTATCGGGTCACAAATATTTGACAGCTTTGATTACATACAGGATGTTAACTTGCAAAGTTATGTCAACTGCTACGGCTCAAACAACATACAATGCAGGGTATATCTGAAAGATTCAAGCCAAAACTGGGTGTTGAGTGCTACGGCAGATACAACATTTGTCTATGCCGTACCGCCTACAACGTACTCAATAGCTAGCATATTGTACAATGGCATGTCGGTTTATTTGCAATTACAGATATTTAATGGGGATGTGGATAGGACATTTGATGTCAAGCTAACAACCACTAGCTATACAGGTACTTCGACATGCTCAACAATAAGTGCCTACACATCGAGCACACCAATGTTTACTTTTTATGTGGGGCATACCCTTAACCAAACGACTGATTTATTCACTATTCAAGTAAAGCCAACAAACTCGTCAACGTGGACTACGCTTTATGATTCTGTTCACTTTAATCAGTTGCCTAACTCAGCAAGCATGTAATTTTATAACAACTATATTTTTTAATTTTAAAAATCAAACAAATGAAACTCCAAAAAAAATCAAGCAAAGTAACTTCACAGGAAGTAACTTATGAAGCAACCACAACCAATTTTGTGATTGCAGTTATTGCGCGAATCGGTAACGAAAACATTCTCCAAAACGTCGAAGGTACGGCCAAACGAAAATCAGCAACTGACGCAATGCCTAATTTAAATTCTACGTTCAACAAGTACGGTGTTGGTCAGTTATCAACTCAATTTCCTGCCGACCTTGCGACAGAGGAGCAAATTGAACTTTTGCAAGCGTATAATGACATTATCACAACCCTTAATGCCCCTGCTGTATGAAAAAAATTGAAGTAAATCAAATCCTTAAAAATTTTAAAGGAGAAGAACTTAAAGGAGAAAATGGAGAAAGCCTAACCATTGGTAAGGCATTATCTAACGTATTGGTTCTGTCGCAAGATGGCGATAAAATGAAGACTTTTGTTCTGTCGCAAAGACTTTACACTGAAAATGGAGTTGTTGATCTGGATGAATCAGATTTTCAACTCGTAAAAAAAGCAGTGGAAACTGACAAAGCATATTCCGTAATGGTTACCGGCCAACTTCTTGTGAATTTGTCTAATATCCAATCTACCGAAGTGAATAAAAAATAAACACTCAATTCTCATTAAACTGTGAAATATGGAAATATTGAAATTGCTTATCTCGCCAGTTATCGTTGGAATTTTCATGTTTCTTTTGAATAGAAATCAACGAAAACGTGATGAAACTGAAGCGGCCAAACTCAAAGAATTCCGGGACAAAGAGCAGAAACACCAATGTATGCACCAAATGCATACAAAAGGAGTTCTTTTATCAATTGAAAGTACAAAATTAGCTCTCGAAAGTTTAAAAAAACTTCGTGATCCAGCCGGAAAAGCTCTTTTAAATGGTGAATTGACAGCAATGAATAAGGCAGTTGGTGAGTTTAAAAAAGAATTAGAAAATTTTATAATAGAGAAATAAATATGAAAGAGTTTTTCAAAAAGTATCACGTGATTATCACGTTAGCCATTGCAATAGGTTTATGGCTTTTTTCTGTGCCGTTCCTTCGGGAGCTTGATCCCAGTGCCGGTATTTTTGATGCCGGTGTATTCCAAATTCCAATCTTCTCAATCATTCTATTGATTGTTTTCCTTGCGGTGTCATGGGCTTTGATGCGCGTAATTTTTGGGACGCACTATAAATACCTAAGTCAAAAAATGAAAACCGATTACGAAAATATTCTACCATGGCAAAGACTCATTTTATCTTACTCTGTATTTTTCTTACTACTCTATGCGATGGTACAGTTGGCCAAAGTATTGGTCGTGACACCGCTCAGATAAATAAGGTAAGAAAGATATACACTTCACTCATTGGAGTGAAAGAAGCAACCGGGCATAACGATGGACCAATGGTTGAAAAAATACTGGCCAGTGCCCGGCTGAAGAAAGGTGATCCCTGGTGTGCAGCAACGGTATGTTACACATTCATTAATGCTGGAGTAAAAGCTATCATTTCGGGTTATTGCCCGAATTGGTTCCCTAAATCGAAAGTAATTTATTCCAGAAATG
>Ga0302292_1001347_pt1 | contig 15938 bp, 14 predicted proteins | sample III_Fen_N2_1_FD_194553 | JGI IMG/M metagenome (GOLD analysis project Ga0302292, IMG submission 194553) | Peat permafrost microbial communities from Stordalen Mire near Abisko, Sweden - III_Fen_N2_1 | ecosystem: Environmental > Terrestrial > Soil > Wetlands > Permafrost | place: Sweden: Abisko...
GTAGTATGCAACGCAGTGCAAACTTGGAATAAAAGGGGAATAAACCACCTGTGAGCATCAAAATAATGATTTCACATTTTCTCATCATTCAATGATTATTGATTTGCGCCACCATTCACTAATAGATGCTGGCCATTTACGAACGAAGATAGATCGCTCGCAAAAAACTCAGCTGCATTTGCGACATCTTCAACCTCTGCCAGTCTTCCCATTGGACAACTGTCAAGTAAAGATTTTCTTAGTTCGGGATAACTGTCTGCATCCACAAAGATACCGGAATGGTCAACAGCAAACGGAATTATGGAATTAACCGTTACGCCATGATATCCAATTTCTTTGGAAAGCACATCTACCAAATAGCGTGGCGTAATTTTGCTGCCGCCATAAACAGCCATTCCCTGAACAGGAAAAGCTGTGGTACTGGACGCTATGTAGATGATGCGTCCGTTGTCCTCCACATTTTTAGCAGCTTGTTGCATGGTAAAATAAGCACCTTTGGTGTTAATACTGAACAAACGGTCAAACTGCTCTTCCGTAAATTGCATTACAGGTGTTTCCACCATTTCGATACCGGCGTTGGCAACCACAATGTCTATTTTCCCGAAGGCTTTTTTAGCTTCATCAAAAAGCCGTTCAATGTCTGCTACTTTGCTTACGTCTGCCTGAATGGCAATCACTTTTGCACCCATTGCAGTGATGTTGGATACTACTTCATCTGCCGAAGTTTTATCTTTTGAATAATTGATAACAATATTAGCTCCAAGTGCAGCGTAGCGTTCGGCAATGGCTTTTCCCAGACCTCTTGCAGAGCCGGTAATTAAGGCTGTTTTATTTTGTAATGTATTCATCTTATTTCTTTTTAAAATAGATTAAATTTGATGGATTAAGCCATTCCTCCGTTTACGCCAATGTTTTGTGCATTTATCCATTTGGCATCATCCCCTGCAAGAAATACAATTACTTCGGCAATGTCATTGGGTTCGCCGATACGATTGAATGGTGAAAGCGAAGCCAGACGGTCAATTACTTCCTGTGGTTTACCAGTGGTAAACAAAGCAGTATTCGTTGGTCCTGGCGAAACAGAATTCACATTGATTCCACGACTTCCCACTTCTTTGGAAAAAACTCTTGTTAGTTGTTCTACTGCGGATTTAGTTGCCACATATGTACCGTAAGTTGGTAACATCAGACGGTTTACCGAAGTAGACATATTGATAACAGTCCCGTTGTCGGACAGCCGGGTTGCAGCTTCACGAAGTGTATTAAATACCCCTCTCACATTAATATCAAACTGACGGGTAAAATCATCGTCCGTTGTGTCTTTAATGAGTTTGGTAATCATAATGCCGGCATTGTTTACCAACACATCAATCTTTCCATAGTGAGCAATAGCCTGATCAAAAAGCGATTTTACTTCTCCGGCTATGCTTACATCGGCTTGTATAGCAATGGCATCGCCACCATTGTTTTTTATGATTTCAACAACGCTGTCGGCATCTGCTTTGCTGCCGGCATAGTTCACAATTACACTTGCCTTTGCTTCGGCTAATTTTTTAGCCACTTCTGCTCCAATTCCTTTTGAAGCACCTGTTACAAGGATTACTTTGTTACTTAGATTTTTCATTTGTCTATCTTTTTAAATTTGATAGGACAAAAGTAGCTCCAATTAACACCACACTTATTGCACGGAATACAGCATTGATTGTAAGTTTTACAGAAGGTCTGTTTTTCGGTATTGACCGGGAGAGATATTGGTGTGTTTTTTAAAGAAATTGCTGAAATGGGCGGTTTCTGAAAATCCTAATTTGTAGGTGATGTCTTTAATTGACAACGTAGAATTTTGCAACAGTGATTTAGCTTCGGCAATGGTTTTGTCGGCAATCCATACTGCAATGGGTTTTCCTGTTTTGGTTTTAATCACATTGCTCAGGTAATTGGGGTTTAGGTTTTGTGCACCGGCATAATCCTGAACCCGATAAGCAATTTCTGCCTTACCCGAACTCAAATCACGGTAATGTTTCTCTAATAATTGTTTGAACGATTTTACGATTTGCGAACTTCTGTTTCCCTCGTAAATAGGGTTATAATCCTGCCAGAAATACTCTTTTATTTTGTAAAGCAAAACCGCGAGTAAATGCCCAATGATTTTGTATTTTGAAGAAGAATGGCTGATGTATTCCTGATGAATCTGCAGATAAATACTTTCCACCGATTGGTAAAAATCGTCTGTTCCAATTTTGGGCTGAATTGTTTCAGTTAACAGGAACGGGAAATCCTGAAATATATCTTTGTCAATATATTTTTTTAGAAAAGTTTCATCAAATGTAATCAGGTAAATCTCTTCAATTTTATCCCAGCTAAACGTTCTGTAATTGCTTGGATTGGTAAAATAAATGGAATGAGGCTTAGCCTGAAATGAATGTTCGTCAATCGTATATTTTCCTATTCCGTCTTTTATAAAGAGAAAAGAGAAATAGTCCGGACGAAAGGACGGTGATTGATAGGGGACATTAAAACCAATGTCTTTAAGGTTGACTATCGTAAACCCTTCCGATTTTTGTATCAGGTCAACCGGCAAGTTTAAATGTCGATATAGGTCATACAATGATTTTGCTTCCCGGTTATCTTTCTTCATTGTGCATTGTGTGGTTTAAAATTGGATATAAAGCAAGCCTTTGTTGACTTTTTTACTTTTTGGTATCCCGCATTGTCTAAACCAAGAATCCATCAGATTAAATGATTTAGCAGATAATCTGAAAATTCAGATGAATGGTTTCGTGGTTGATTGATTTAATCCTAAACGGTTATCACACTTTTATAGTCATTTCCCCAACTTAACATAAGATCAATCAATGGTAAAAGTGTTTTCCCTGTTTCGGTCAGAGAATATTCAACTTTCGGGGGTAATACCGGGTATATTTTCTTTACAATTATGTTGTGCTTTTCCAATTCAAAAAGTTGCTGATTAATTACTCTTAATGAAGCTTCGGGATGAGACCTGTGTAATTCACTGGGTCTTTTGATGCCCTTATTGATATCATTAATTAAACATGTTTTCCATTTCCCTCCAATGATTTCCATGGTAACAACAATACCACAATTCAAATCCTTTGGAATTTTCTTCTCATACATAAATATTCACTTAGGTTTTTAAATCTGAAATTACAGGGTAAAATTATCACTATAGGATAATTTTCACTCATATTGTACTCCTTAATTCAAAGTTATAATTTTGCATTTCAAATAACATTATTCAACTCATTCATATGAAAACGAAACAACCAATTCAACGTGTATACACCAATCAGTTATTGACAGATTTGGAAAAGAAACAATTAGCAGAAACATTCCTTTATGCCCTTGGAACTCAAAATTGGGACTTACTCCTTTCCATTATTACAGAAGATATCTCCTGGACATTACCCGGAGCAAGTGTTATTTCGGGCGAAGTAAGCGGCGCAAATGCAATAATAACCAGAGCTCAACAAATTGTTAGTTATGGCGTCAGTTTAGAGCTTAAACATATTTTATATGGGCAGTACAATGTTACATTATCTGTTCATAATCAAGCATCAAGAGGCGAACTTATACTGGATGAACACCTGGCCACAGTTTGCACAATTCGCAAAGGAAAAATTTCTAAAATTGAAACATATATATCCGATATTGCCGGATTAAATGCTTTCTTTAAATAACAACAAGAACATCTTTTTATAGTATATGTCTGTAATCACTTAATTCTAAATTGACAGTTTATATTTTTTAGACAGGATTTACAGGATTAACATGTAAATTGTGCCCTAAAAGAATGATAAATTCAAAAAAAAACAGTAAATTTATGTTGTTTAGAATCTTATAGAATAATATGAAACATGTTAATCCTGTTAATTTTGTCTCATTTATTATTTAAATCTGTCTAAGTAGAATTTACTAACTCAAATGTGAGCAAAGAATAACCAAATACAGGAATCTGAAAGTTTACAGTTTCTGAGTTTTGGTTATATTTGCTTCGCTAAGTTATCTGTTTTTTATACTATCAGGCTTGTGGTTTAAATATTTAAATTGACACAAAAACTTTTATATGGTCAACAACCTTAATGGTAATATGTTCATAGATTTCGGTTATTTTGATGTTTCCATGTTCATTTAAACTTATAATTTGCAACATGGTAACACATTCCTGTTGTAAAGCGGATGTGTTTTTTCCGGATCACAGACTCTTATAATACAATTAGTTTTGATTGAAAATCCCAACAAACAACATTACCAGTCTCTATTTTAATCAACATAATCCAAACTGGAAAGGTAATAATAAATTTAATTGTGTCCTCTGCCAATTCTTTATGCTTTCTTTATAAAACGCTTTGCCAACCATTTTCGTACTGGTTGGTCATAGAGTTTCAAACAGATATACGCTATGGCTATGGCTGAAAAGTAAACCAGCAACATTACAGGCCAGGCATTGCGCATCTGAATATGATGATCAACAACCCATGCAGTAAAAATGTATATGAATGGATAATGAGTGATATAGATTGGATAGGAGATATCACCTAAAAACTTACAGGTCCCCGATTCAAATTTACCTTTCACTTTTCCACTTGCTCCAATAAAAACTATCAAAGGAAACAGGAAAATAATGGATAAAGAGTCATAAAGTCCATTCATCCAAAGATGTTGACTTCCACCAATCCTTGGAAATGCGAGGATGATGACTATTAATAAACTGCACCACAAAAATGCATTTTTTATTTGTGTAGGTTTAACAATGCGGGAAAGTAAAAGTCCGGCAAAGAATGGGTACATCAAACGGGTAAAACCAATGCGTAATTGTGTGGAATCAAGTGACCAACCTCCAATGACATCGCCGTTTGGACTTGTAACAGCTAAATGTATCAGTGCACAGCCAGCCAGGAAAACCAAAACTGCAAGTACTTTATTGGAGAATTTCCGTATAAACAATCCGTATAAAATGTTGGCAATATACTCAAAGAAAAGTGACCAGCCTGGACCATCAAGGGGGTGCATTTCTCCCCAACCTCTTATATCCATTGAGGTTGGTACGGGAATCAATGTAAAACCAATCAGCATAATAAGGATCAACTTCCAGACAGGTACCTGGCTAATTCCGGGAAAGAGAGTAGGAGAAGCACTAAAATAAAATCCTATTGCTCCAATAATCATACCCATAATAACCATTGGATGTAACCGTATAATACGACGTTTGAAGAAGCCGCCCAAAGTCATCTTACCCCACCGGTCATCGTAAGCATAACCAACTACAAAACCGGAAAGCACAAAGAAAAAATCAACTGCCAGGTAACCATGATTTATAATTTGTACCAGATGATTCCCTCCGGTAAATGCCTCAAACAGGTGAAAAAAGACTACCAGCAGTGCTGCTACACCACGAAGTGCATCGAGGATATCATAGTGGCTTTTAGAATCAGGAAAGACTGAATTTTGGGTGTTCATTGAATTCATTATGCTTATTAGTATTTATAAATTAATCGTTATAATGTGTCTTTTTTGTTTTTTAGCTAACAACCAGAGCTTTGAGTATTTATTTATCATCTATACGGATGTTCAATTTGCAGGTTGGTTTACTGTTGCCCTTCGACAAAGTGAATGCGGAAACAAAATTACAAAATTAACATAAACTATCAATGGACATACTGTTTATTTTTCTCTCCAAACAAGATTTTTCAGGAAAATAGTTCAAACGGGACTTCATGTCAGATTGAATGACCACACGAGCTCCTATGAATGATAGCCAGTATTTATTTTTTTTTGAATTTCAACATATTTACAAGTTTATTTACATAGAGTCTTACGAATACCATCCGCTTTCTCATAGCCAAGTTCACCCGCCTTAGTCAAATCAGCGCATCCTTCCTCTTTGTCACCTTTATTTATTTTTGCGATTCCTCTTTGCAGATATGATTGGGCACTTTTTGGATTAATTTCTATCGCTTTACTGAAGTCTGCAATAGCTCCGGTATACTCTTTTAATTTGTTTTCATTCATCCCCTTATAGAAGTAAGCTTCAACGTATTCTGGATTAATTTCTATCGCCTTGCTATAGTCGGCAACGGCTCCTCTAAAGTCAGTTAATTGATCTTTTGCTGTTGCCCTGTTGTAATAAACAACTGCTAACCCGGGATGAATTTCCAGTCCTTTTGTATAGTCAGTAATGGCAGATTTATGGTCTCCTGAATTTTGTAGCGCAATAGCCCTGTTAATATAAAAATCCGCAACATTGGGATTGATCTTTATCGCACTTATATAAGCAGCTATTGCTCCTTTAAAGTTTTGTAATCCGTTTTTGGCAAGTCCTATTTTATAATAAACATCTGCATTTGTCGGGTCAATCCTTACTGCTTTATCAAAATCTTCAATCGAGCCGTTACGGTCTGATAAAATCCCTTTTGCTGTTCCTCTCCTGATATAAACATATGCATTTTCAGGCTTAATTTTTAATGCAGATGAGTAATCTGCAATGGCACATTCATACTCTTTCAAATTGGCTTTTGCTGATGCTCTGTTTATAAATGCATCGACAAATTCCGGTTTCAACATGATTACTTTTGTAAAATCGGCAATCGCTTCGGTATAGTTGTGTATATGGACTTTTGAAAGTCCTCTGTTGTACCAGGCGGCAGAATTATCCGGCTTAAGTTCTATAGCTTTGCTGAAGTCCGCAATTGCTTCTCCGAATTTAAAGAGTATATCGTTGGAAATTCCCCTGGCACAATAAGCATCAGCGTAATCAGGTTTCAACTCTATGGCTTTTGTGAAGTCCGCAATTGCAGCAATATGGTTTTGTCTGCTTGCATTTTCCCTGCCTCTTTTATAGAACACTTCACTAAATTGAGCATTACAATAGCTTAATGAAAGAATTGTCAGGATTAAAATCAGATTCGTTTTCATGTAAAAGCTTTTTTTCATTTGCTATAACGACCGAATTTTAGACATTTATCTTTTCCGTTTCACAGAATGTTCCATTTGCGGGTGCGTTCTCAGTCAACTTGCAACAAAATAAATTCAGAAACTAAACTATGTATATCCATTTATTGTCCTGCAAAGTAAAGTTAGTTGAATTGTACTAATCGGCTAAATATAAATATTGACTCTTGTTTATTTTATTTCGTGTGTAATATCCATTTTATATTTTCGCATTAGTTGTTCATCATTTGGAGCTAAAATTAAACCTTTTTCGATGGTAGATTTACACTTGTTCAGATCTTTCTTACGGTAATATGCTGAAGCTATCTCGCAATAGATCCCAGCAATGTAATTAGAGTTAAATTTACAGTTTGGGTACTTAGTTAAGAAAGCATCAAACTTTTTCATCAGTTTCTCACCAGCCACAATATTGTCATGAAAAAAAAGTTTTGCAGCTTTGTTTAGATAAAATGCTCCTTCATATCTTTGGATTTCTGCACTTTTACTTAATGCGGGATATTGAATTAATAAACTATCGTATTTAATTAAATAATTATCATCATATGGGATTGATTTTAGTTTAATTATAAAATTGCTTTGTAATCTGGCAATCAAATCCATATTTTTCGGGTTTATTTTATATCCTTGAGTAATAAATTTCCAACTTCCTTCATCATCATCTTTAATTGAACACACCCGACTTCGTTCATGAAAATAAACAGTTGAGATATCCGATTTCACTATACTATCTTCAACTTGAGAGATTAATCTGTTATAGATTTGTTCGTATTTTGTTTCATTATTTTCATTTATAAGAAATTTTTGAGTATAATTTTTAAATTGGTCTGTTACTATTTCATGATAGGTTTTATTTTTGGAATAATTGGCTAGTTTAGCCAAAAAATCAAGATGATCTAGACTAAATGATCCCATATCGGCCACAAAAGCTAATAATGATATCTCTAAAACATATCTGATACGCTCTGATGGATATAAAAGATATCCCTTTTCAAATTGTTGAAATGCGCACTTATAATTATTGTCACCTAAGTAGTTAACACCACTATTAAAGTAAAGTAAACCAACTAATTCAATAGGTTTTATATCTTTGTTTGAATAATATTTTTCATTAAAGATTGCTTCGACTCCTTTGCTTGTAATCTCCGACTTTTGAATTAGTTTTGAATCGGCTAAGAAATCAACATAACGTTTTTTAAACCCTTCGTCAGGAATAAATATTTTCATGTTTGGATCTGTAGACTCAATAGGCAATGAAAATGTAGATGGATATGCTAATAAAAAGACATGAGTCGGTTTTTCTTTTATGGTATAAGGGATGTTTAACGAATCCATGATAAGTGAGAAAAATAAACTTCCGGTAACACAATTAAATTTTCCGTCAGAGTAAAACTTTGAACAATAGGCATTCAAGTCATATTGAATGAAAAATGAATGATTCGCAGATTTAAATAGTTTATTGATCTTTGATTTTTCATTTGTTGTTTTATCTATTATACTTCTGTTTGTACCTAAATAAGATTTTATCATTTCGAGATATTCTTTTTCGTTCGTTAGATTTGTAGTAGAATCAACGCCTAAACTCAATGCAAGAATATCAGCTTTCTTTGTTTGTAAATAATTTTCAAAATTTATCCGTTCAAACTCAGAAAAGTAAGTTGGTCTTGTGATTTTGATAGTATCTTTAGTACTATTGGCTTGTACCGCTAAATAAGTGCAGAATAAAATGATAAATACTAATTTGTTTCTCTTCATAAATATATTTATTGATATGTTATTTTAAATTTCAAGAGGAATTCAACTCATGGTTATTTTTCGTTTTTTACACTGCTGTCATAGCAACCGTATTTTGGAAATTTGTCGAAATACGCGAGTATTCACAGCTCGCTCTTTGACAAAGTGCATGTAAAAGAAATACATGATAGCCATTATAACTATCGGAACTGCCAATTGCATGTCTGCCTGGTGAACCATTATGTGTGTTAGCAGTTTGTAGCTTCCTATTTTATACAGTTGTTTTAATGTTGAAAGTCTGATCTATTTTGTCAGTCACAAAGTTGCCTGAACACAAAACAGTTTGTCAGTTCCAAAATCAGGTGTTGATTGTTTCTTTAGTCGGTTTCTGATTATATAGTTGTGTTTCCCAAATTTTTCAATATGTCTATGCTATTTTTTACCATGTAAGTAGCTTACCAAGAAGAAACAACACTATTCCAATTATCAAAGATAAAGTATAGATTGGATATTCAATTACGTACCATCCCCAAAACATGTCCGATTTATCCAGGTTTTCATCATTCATTCCACGATACCACGACAATAAACAGGATACTAAAATAATTATAATTCCAATTACAGTCAAAACAGTTCCTAAATCACGCATATATCTTTATTAATATGATTAAATTTATTCAGAAGAACTAACCAATAACGACCGTGTCAGTGGGTATTGGTCCACTTGTAAGCGCGTTCACTGTCGTCCAGTGACAAAGTAAATGCGGAAACAGTCCACTGTATAGGGAATATGAAATGATCTACTGCAAAACAAAGATCAAATACGAATTCAGGCGGTCGTAGTTTGGTTTCATTTTTCGTTTAAATTTCAGCCTTTTGTTGTAGATACCTCTCGTTTAGTTTTTGTTAGGTCACTTATCAGACTGAACTTTCTATTCGAAAGTGTGAAAATTCTATTGAATTTTAATACTTTATATTTCAGTTTTTTTTAGTACTGTTTCCGATGTTTATAATTCTACGATCGAAATAGATTTGATATTTGTTCTTTTCTACATTGTCAATAGTTAGAAACAGCTCAAATTGCCCTTCAGTTATTTTTTTCTCCCCAACGTGATCAACTGAATACGAAATAATCTGAAATCGGAAAGCTCTGCCAATCAATCTTTTTTTTGTAAATGTTATGTCGTATTTTAATGTTGTATAAATGCATTTAAGACATTTAAAGTCAGACTTTTCACCCGGAACTAATGAATCAATGATAATTGAATCGTTTATGACTAATTTCTCAATATGATACTTCGAATTATTTACCACACGAACCATTAAATCACATGGATCTTTTATCGTTTGAGATTTACAAATCGAAAAGATACAAGATAAAAGTCCTATTAGTAATAATTTCTTCATATTTTCATTACAAGTCTATCTGTTTTCATTTTTTTTATCCGACCGAACGACCGAATTAAGGGTATTTATGTCTTGGTTACAAAGGGTGTTTCATTTGCAGGAACGTTTACTGAATCTCTGCGACAAATTGAATGCGGTAGCAAAATAGTCTAAACAAAAGTTGGTTAGTTAATTTCAATATATATGTATTGCATTGTCTTAGTTAGTTGTTTTTTTGTTATAATTTGTCGTAATTGACTCTTTTCTGTGCTATGATTTTGTTGTCGTAATTTACATTGTCAATCAGAGAGAATTGGAAATCATTACTCTCCATTTTCTGTCTGAAATTTTTATTGCATTCTATAAGTTTTTTGAAATCACGAATCATATTTTCCATTAAAATATTTTCACTTGAATTTGCGTACTCTTTTTCTTCCATCCAAAACAATTCATTTCGGACTAAGATCAGGTTGTTCTCTGTTTTGCTTTTAGAAATTAAAAAGTTGTCAATGGAAACTATGTGGTTATTTTCAATTCCTTCAAGTTTCAGTTCGAATGAGTCGGATTGTTTTCTCAGCGCCTGATAATTTTGATAAGAAATATAAACGACTGCTCCAAATATAGGCAAGAAATCAGTATATTTCATTCCTGTTGACTCTGTTTTTTTTAAAATAAAAACGATAATTGCTCCGGTAAAAAGTCCGGTTAATGCCGTGTAAATTTGTTTTTTCATAGGTTTTAAATGTCAAATTTTGCTATTTTATTATTTTTATCGTTGTTGATTCGATAGAATTCAAAATTTTAGTTTAGTACAAGTCAATTAAATACTACAAACCGGATAACTCAAGTTTGAGCGAAGCACAACTTGGACTGAAACCAAATGCAGTTTACAATTGATAGGAACCCACAAATCCTAATCGGTCTTATTTCCATTCCGGGTCATCGCTTCGCTCAATACTTGAACTAGCCTACTTCTGCAAATCTTAATTATTACTGGAAGAAAAGAAGATTTATTGGCCGTGGTTTAATGGATTATTAATTTTCCTGTTTATTCTTTTGTGAATTTTTCTGAGGCAATTCCATTTGCATTTTTCACTATTAGAAAATAAACGCCACTTGAAAACCCTTCTAAATTAATTGTTGTCGAATGGTTTTCAAGTGTAATTGACTTTACGGTTTTACCTTCGGGATTTAAAATAACAATTTGAGATTTTGGCAATGCTTCTACAATAATATAATTTTTAGCTGGACTTGGATACACTGAAAGGATTGTGTTTTTATCAACAGAAAAATTATTTGTCTTTAATCCCTGATACTCATAGGCACCTATATCAATTCCTGATAGTTTTACACGAGGATTATCTGCCAGATCTGTAGCAGGATAATTAATTTTAGAGTTATCTCCTGCATCAATGCAAAGAGATACATTTTGCAATGACCAATCGGCTGCTACTCCATTAAAATCAGCACCACTACCACCGGAAGGAGCTACAAACTTCGGATCAATATTTAAATTATTCGAATAAATTCCGGTAAAAAAATTCCCATTTATTTCAAAAGCAGATGATCCACCTTGAATATCGCAATAAGAAAAATCCGGATCACTCGCTTCATCAGATAGAAAAACTTGTGAACCTTTAGTGCCGGCAGTATTACCCCATACAATAGAATTATAAATTATTAGGTTAGATGCTTGTTCACAATATAATGCTCCTCCTTTCAAAGCACTATTGTTTGTTAATGTGACGTTCGATAAAGTCGGACTACTGCTGTTGCAATAAATTGCACCACCTGAATTTGCTGAGTTGTTTGATAAAACGTTATTGGAAATTTCAGGACTATTAGATATACAATAAATTCCACCTCCATCAAAAGACGTTGAGTTATTTAAAATAGAGTTATTAATTATTGAAATGGTACCAATACCGTCACAATATATTCCACCTCCACCACTACTAAATTGACCGGAAGCTGTATTATAAGTAATTGTATTTTTAGAAACATTCAAACTACTTTGGCTACTTTGACTGGAAAAATAAATTCCACTACCTGAATTTTTTGATATAATGTTGTTTGTAATGTCAGTGTTATTCCCCTGGCTACCAACACAAGCAATTCCACTCCCTGAATTGTTTGAAATTATGTTGTTGTCGATGACAAATTTGCTATTGAGACATAAAATTCCACCGCCACCGGAAGGACAACCGGTATTGTATGTTATGATGTTTTTTTCAATTACAGGACTGCTGTTATTGCAAAAAATTCCACCAGCACCGGAAGTGGTATTGTTACTAATTGTGTTGTTAGTAATAGCCGGGGAACTGTTGTTGCAATAAATTCCTCCACCTGAAAATGCTGTATTATTTAAAATTCTGTTGCTATTGATGATAGAGATGCAGCCTCCTGTACAATAAATTCCACCACCACCAATATAATTATCTCTGATAAGAGAAGTATCATTATTAAAAGTATTGTTCGTAATTACAGGACTACTGCCTGAACAATAAATTGCACCTCCACCTGAATTTGCAACGCAGTCGGATATATGGCAGTTAGATATAATTGTCTTGGAGAAATTATTAAAATAGAATGCGCCACCGTTATCTTCGGGTGAAGGGGCAGTTGCTTTACCATATTGAAATTTGCAGAAGATAAATTTTGAAGAATCGTTTGTCAGTGGTGTATTGTCAAAACGTATTCCACGCCAACCATTTTTAGAGTTGCTTGCAGTAAAGGTGATGGAATCAGTTGAAGTGCCAATAGCAATAATTTTTCCTAACACCAACAGTTTGTAATTGCCCTGAAAATTTACTGTCACTCCCGGATCAATAGTTAGTGTAGTCCCGTTAGAAACCATAATTGACCCTTGAATTAAATAAGGAGAACCGGTAAGTGCCCAGGTACCGCTTACAATTCCACCAGGCACAGAAGTTTGAGAGAAGATAGTAAGAGTCGAAAAGCAAAATACAAGAAGTAAAATTTGATTTTTCATTATAAATATTTTAGATTGTTTCTTTTATTTTTCCTTAGGGTTTAAGTAATCAAAGTTATTTAATGATCTATTTATTAATCAACAGAAACGTATATTTCAACATCTTGGCAATTATTAATTATTAATTACTTATATATCTTTTACCTGTTTTTTTTGACTGAAACGTTTAATAAATTCAGATTGTATAATCTGCTTTTTTGTTTAGTTTGTAAACTTTCCCATAGCGACCGAATTATGGACATTTATGTCTTTATTACTCGGAATGTTCCATTTACGGAAGCATTCTCTGTTGCCTTCGACAAAGTAAATGTGTGATCAATCCACTATAGCCATCGGAACTGTTAAATGCAAGTTACCCATAACAAACATAATTTTTTAAGCGGTAATTTTTCCTTTTTATATTCTCATTTTCAGATATTTGTTTTCGTAGTTCTTTATGAAAAGAGTGTCTTTTCTCAAGTATATTTCACTAATATCAAGACCATATGACTCACACTTAAACTTAAGAATTCGTTTCAGTTTTCCTTTTTGAGTATCCCAAATCTCAACATACGCTGGATAACCATCAGCTGATCCACCTTGTCCGCAGAGAAATTTATCTCCATAAATTAGTGGAGTGTCAAATAAAGTATCAATTTTAGTATATACCTGATTAACCATGTAATAATAGTCTTGATTATAATCTTCCGCCTTAATCAACACCAATTTATTATTATAATTTTGTCCAATTACTGTATACTCCATAAAACTTTCATTTCTTTTGTCATCTCGAAATACAATTGTCGAATTAACAGAGGGTATCCTAATAACTCCCTTTTCTTTTTTTATGGTTGTAGGTTTATCCATTCTCTTCGCCTTTACTTTCTTTGAATAATACTCAACACTATCAATTTTTATAATTTTGCTAAATATGTTTGTGGAGTCAAAAGGTCGAAACAGGTATTGAGCATGAACCTTTCTATTTGTGTCAATTATAATTGCTCCATTTTTGCCATAATTTACACCCCAGATTTTAGTTGCACCAATAGCGTCTACTTTTTGGATATTTTTTATTCCGTGATTTTTTATTCTGTCAAGAACAATTGAGTAAGATTCGCAAGGTGTACCATTTAAAAAATAGAAAATCTGTTCGTTTGGAATTAAGTATTCACAGGCATTAATGTCTAGAAAATCGCCATATGGTAGAATGTCCATGTCAGAAATTTTTAATTCATAGATATTGCTTGACTTTCCCCAATAACCGTATTTAAGTACTGAAGATTTATTCTTCTTAATACGTTTTCCTTTAAATAGATTTTTGTCAATTGAAACCGAATCAAAAAACGTTTTAGGACCAATTAGTAACCACCCATTTATGACAATTCTATCTCCTTTTTTAAACTTAAATTTGAGCGAATCAAAAGTTGTCTCAGAATTATCATATTCAATATCACGATTTGCTTCAATAGTAGTTTTAGCAGTCTTTTCATATTTCGTTTCAGTCTTTGTTGAAGACAGAGAACAACTACTAAAAACAATTCCAATAGTCAGGGTTATGATATTTAGTATGGTTTTCATCTTTATTTATATAATGCCACCTATTGACCGGATTATTTGCATTTGACTATTTCGTTGTACGAAATGTTCCATTTGCAGGAGCGTTCGTTGTCGTGAAAAGATAAAGAGAATGCGGGAGCAATCCACAATAGATAAGTTGACTGCTAAATGCACGTCAGCCAATAAAGAACAGATTGTGTGACAGGGTCTGAAGTTTGGAGTATTAATGTTCTTTTTCACTGTTAATTAAATTTTTATTTTGCTAATATTGGATCAAACGGTATTTTGAAGACTCCAATTTCAAATTTAAGTTGAATAACAGTATCGCTTTTTATTAGATTGTATGTTTTTTGATTCATATCAATATGTTGAAAATCTCTGTCAAGAACGACTAATTTATTTTTTTCATTGTCGTAAAATCCAACCTTGTAACTTCTTTCAATTGTATCATATGATTTTAGTTTATTGATTAAAAGTGCTGCATTCGTTATTGTACCATCAATACTTATAAATATGGCAATAGTCAAAAGTATAGTAAAAAATGAATTATAAATAACAAATTCTTTTTTGTCGGATTTTGATTTTAGTCTAAACTTATCAGTAAGAATATATATAGTTATATACACAGAAATAATAATCAAAAATAGAAACCCAATGATTGGATTATATTTTTTAACTGCATTTTGAAAAGTTTCAATATCAGATTTAAAATAACCTGATTCATAACGTATTAAATATAATGCAATCGTAATCCCTATTACTGCTATAATTGAATAATATTTTTTAACGATTCTTATAAATCTGGTCATGGAATGAAATTTATCGTAAATAATTAATTTAAAAGCTTCGAAAATTCAATAATTAGACGTTTGTGAAAAATACTATATTCCGTTTAAAGTCAAGTAGCAAGGTTCAATCGTCAAACTCCAATTTCACAAATTTCGGTTGTTCCATAGTTTGCCAAAACGATAAAAGTACAATTCTCACTTTTATTAAATCTGCAAGGAAATTTACCTGCAACTTATCTTTTGAACTTAAAATGTGGCTATAAATTATACAATCAATTACTTCCGTATTCTTAATTCTTTTACAATCTCGTTAATTCTCCGGTCTTTTTGCTTGTCAATTATACCTTTTTTCTTTAATAAGATTTTGGAATCTCTTGGGTTCTTCAATATTAAATTCGTGTATCCATCTTTACTTAACAAAACTATTAAATCTACGTCAGAACTTAAATATGGAAATGGTCCAATAAAAGTTTCAAAATTACCTGTTGAATCACAATATATTTGTTCAAATAACGAACTTCCATTGTTGCTTACCAGAA
>Ga0302292_1001350_pt1 | contig 15925 bp, 10 predicted proteins | sample III_Fen_N2_1_FD_194553 | JGI IMG/M metagenome (GOLD analysis project Ga0302292, IMG submission 194553) | Peat permafrost microbial communities from Stordalen Mire near Abisko, Sweden - III_Fen_N2_1 | ecosystem: Environmental > Terrestrial > Soil > Wetlands > Permafrost | place: Sweden: Abisko...
GTGCAGCTGGGGAAAAGAAAGATCAGCCTAAAGCAGGCAAGGATGAAACTACCGCTACTCCAACCACTGATAAAAAAGCAACAGGCGATAAAACACAAATTGTTGAATCGAAAACAGGCGATCCGTCAACAACGGGTGCTTCTACTGATAAAGCCACCGATAAACCGGTTGATGCGGCAACAGGATCAGCTTCCTCAACCACAACAAACCCAAGTGTTCCAACTGCTACCGCAACCAAACCCGCAGAAGTTGCTCCGATAGAAGGCACTCCGCTTACGGCAGATGCATTGGCGGCAGAAGGCGATCTTCCGGTTGAAGGTGAAGAAGTAGTAGCTGAAGAACCATCTATTGAGCGCGATCCTACGGCAAATCCGGCATTTCAGGAAGTGGTTTCGGCAATCGGTACCAAGGCCGGAGAACAAACTGAACATGATCCAGCAGAAGAGCTCTCAGCAGAAGCGCAAGATGCAGCCGTGTCACCGGCCAATGAGCGCACCAGTATGGCGCAAGCTGGGCAAGTTGATGAAATGGAAGCCCAAGAACCGCAAGAGTTCAATGCCGCCAATTTCAAAGCCATGCTCATGTCGCGCATTGCAGAAATGCAATTGCCTAAAAACAATGATGAAGCAGATAAGTTCGATAAGAACAACAACATAGATGAGGTCAATAAAAAAGCAGTTGGCGATGTCAACAAAGAAAAAGACGCTGCCGCCGGACCAATAGAACAAAGTAAAGACAAAGCACCAAACGTAGCGGGAACACCCGAGCGTAAGGTAGCAACATTGGTTCCACCTAAACCGGGCGCTAAGCCGGGTAGCGTTGGCGCTGCGAAAGCCATTCCTGACACACGTCCGGAATCGGAAGTAAGTAAACCGCTCAAAGACGATGCTGCTGAAATGGACACCAAAATGGCGGAAAACAATGTGACCGACCATCAGTTAGAGATTTCGCAGGAACCTAAATTCCAACAAGGTTTAGAGAGCAAAAACACGGCAAAAGCCAACACTGAAAGTGCTCCGGTTGAATTGCGCACAAAAGAGCAAGAAACCTTACAGAAAAATGCATCCAAAGCCGAAGGAAGCAGTAAAGCCGAATTAGCGGGCATGAATGCATTGAGCAAAGGTGCGGTAGGCGATGTATTGGGCAAACAAAAAACAACGGGAAGCAAAGATACCAGCGAGCGTGAGCGCATAGCCGGAGAAATCAATAAAATCTACGAAACAACCAAAACAGATGTTACCGGCATTTTGGATGATTTGGAAACCAAAGTCACGCAGGTCTTTGAATACGGTTCTAATGTAGCCAAGAAGAAATTTGAAGATTATGTGGCGCACAAAATGGCTTTGTACAAATTAGAACGCTACAGCGGTGGTGCCGGTGCGCTGAAATGGGGATATGACCTCTTTGCAGGACTACCAGACGAAGTAAACGTCTTCTTCACAGAAGGTCGCGAAGTGTTTGTGAAAGTAATGGACGAGTTCATTACCAAAATTGCCGAATACGTTGCCCACGAACTCAACCGCGCTAAACAACGCATCGAAAAAGGAAAACAAGAAGTCACCGATTATGTGGATAGCCTTCCGAAGAACCTGAAGAAATTCGGTAAAGAAGCAGCCGACGAAATCCAGGAGAAATTTGCCGACCTTCAAAACGATGTTAACAGCAAACAAGAAGCATTGGTGGATACGTTGGCACAAGAATACGTTGCCAGTTTGCAAGAAGTGGACGCGCGCATTGAAGAGATGAAAGCTGCCAACAAAGGCCTCATCGATGCTGCTATGGGCTTCATCAACGGCATTATCGACACCATCAACAAACTCATCGAGCTTATCAACAGTTTGTTGGCTGCTATTTCGAGTGTGATCAACATCATCATGGCCGATCCAATTGGTTTCATGGAATTACTCTTCGATGGTATCGCACAAGGAATCGACCTTTTCAAAGCCAACATCCAGAAACACTTACTGGGCGGTTTGCTTCAATGGCTCACCGGTTCACTCGGACCAATGGGAATCACTGTTCCTGACGACATTTTCAGCCTCAGCGGCATCTTCAACCTCGTCCTTCAGGTTTTGGGCATCGGTTGGGATATGCTCCGCATGAAATCGGTGAAAATGATGGGCGAACCCGCTGTAAACGCTTTGGAAACAGGGGCCGACGCAGGCTTCACGGTCTTCCAGTCGGTCAAAACCCAAGGTATCATGGGCTTGTGGGACTTCTTGAAAGAGAAATTCAGCGACCTCAAAGAGATGGTGATTGATGCCATCAAGGATATGTTGATCACGCAGGTCATCGAGGCGGGAATTAAGTGGTTACTATCATTACTCATTCCAGGGGCAGGTTTCATCAAAGCCATTATGGCGATTAAAGACGTGATTGTATTCTTCGTAGAATCAGCAATCATGTTGATACCTGCATTGATCGAGGCGATTTTAGCATTAGCTGCTGGAAGTGTAGCAGGTGTTGCTAAGGCAATTGAGTTTGGATTGGCGAGGTTGATTCCATTGGTAATCGGATTACTTGCTAATTTGATAGGTCTTGGTGGTTTGTCTAAGAAAGTGATGAAGATCTTTAAAAAGATCAGGAAACGTGTGGATAAGGCGGTGAATAAGTTGCTGGCGAAAGCGAAGAAGGCTGCGAGGAAGATACTTCGTAAACTCGGTATTGGGAAGAAAGGTAATAAGAAGAAGAAAGGTGATAAAGATTCGCGATCCGATAAAGAAATGAAATCAGATCTGAACAAAGGAATTCAAGAGGCGACTACATTTATTAAATCTGGAGAAAAAGACAATAAGAAAATCAGAAAGCAACTTGACAAAATAGAAGGAAAATATGATCTGGTTGAACTGAAATTGGTGATAGATAAACAGAATCCAGATGGTAAGGATAAGGGACATATTCATGGTTCAGTGAATCCTGAAGATGACGGACCTGTAATCAATTTGGATGAAGGTCAAAGTGAATTTCCTGAACGCACTGTTAATCAGGATGGTCAGACAGTAGTCATTTCCGTAAATGAAGCAACTGAACATGTTATTGTTTCTAACAATACAGAGGGAATAAAAGACTTTTTGAAAACGTTAAAAAATGATTATCCAACTTTCAAGGAGAAAATTGAAGAACTTGAAAAAGTGATAGAATCTAAGGCTGATCCAATTGTAAGGAAAATTTTAAATGAACCAGAAAACAAGAATAAATTGCTGGAACAGCTTATTATTGAGATGACCGAAATATCAAAAATGGTTAAATCTATTCTTGGAGAAAAAGCGTTAGCATTGAGTGATGCAAAAGAAAAATACAAGCTAGAAGGGTTAACCGGAACGTTCGGAACAATTCCAAAACCTAAATTTGACGATTTCACCGGTGATCATATGCCACAAGCTGCATTATTTATTGCTCTGAGCAAACGTCCAGAATTTGTCGATAATACTGAAATGCAAAATCGTAGTAAGGGAGAACACGCTGACGGTGCTTACGTAATAAACCTTCAGTCTAAACGGCACGCTGCTGGAAGAACCTATGGGCGATCATCGCTTAAGGACGCATTTTTAACAAAATATGTTGCAGACTCGGTGAAAATCGACTTAAATCCATCGATTACGGACAAATTGAAAGCAAAACGTGAGCTAGCGGTTGAGATGTTAATAGAAGAATTAAATTTGGATGTTAACGCAATGACTTCTGTATATAATCGTACCTCAGCAGATGTGATCTGGAATGACTTGGAGAATCATGTAAATGGTGACGACAAAGAAAAACTGATCGATGATATAAAAAATCGCGTGAATTCCGGTTTGTCACAAATATCAAACCAGCCAATGAATAACTTGAAAAAATGAAATGGTTATGAGTAATCTACTTCAAAAATTTATGGTTGATTTTAAAGAAAAAAATATTCTTGGTTATCAGCTTGTCAACGATTCGAATGATGCACTATCTTCGATTCTTCGGTCGGAAATACTCAACAATGATCTTCAAGCCTTTCTTGAAGATGAGACAGGTTCATTAATAGCCGTTTGGAAAATTAATGATCAGCAAAATTCAATTGTTTACCTTAATTCAGAAGGTGGTACATTTGCTGTTTTGGCAGAAAATTTCGAACAGTTTTTAAGCCTTCTTTATTATGGAACCTACGGCTCTTTGGAGCTGATTCATTACTTGGATTACCTTAAGATTAAATCCATTTACGAAAATCTTGGGGCTGAGTTTACCGAACCAGCTCCTAGTGGAATGTCGCCAACTGAATTGCGAGACATAATGGAAAAAAATAACCAAGAGTATGTGGACAGTGATTTCGTATTTAAATGGTTAGAAGACAATAAAATTTCTCCACCGAAATCACTTTTTGAAATAGTTACTATTGCATATGAAAATTCACCAAATTTTGATAATTTCCTAAATGAACGTATTGGACCAGCAACATAATTGTTTTAAGAGTTGGAATTCTCACGTTACCTGACAATGAAGTTTGAATGATATTAATTCTTATGTTAAGGACAATAATAAAGAAAACTTGTAGATGAAATTCGCGTCAGAGTTCAATCGGGATTGTCTCAGATTTCAAACCAACCGATGGAAAACTTAAAATCTTAAAGTGATGAAATTATATTTCGAGTTAATTGAGACCTTCAAAGAAGGGAGTATCTTAGGGTATGAAGCAGTACATGATTCTGATGAAAGGCTTTACGGGGCTTCTAAGGACAGATAAGTTAAATGATGAAATCGAGGTGCTTTTTGAAGATGGAGTTGGATCACTTATAGCATGTTTGGGTAAAAATGATGACTCTCCGATCATTTATCTGAACTCTGAAGGCTCGCCATACGCTGTTGTTGCGAATAACTTTAGAGAATTTTTAAGCCTTTTGTATTATGGTACGTATGGAGTTCTTGAAATAGAACCTTATCTCTCTTATTTAAAGGCTAAAAAGCGTTTTGAAAAGCGTAATGCAGAATTTAACCGGTTAATGCCATCTGGATCAGATGTAGAATATTTGAATGAGATCATTGAGCGATTAAAATCGGAGTACAAATCTTACGATGATATAGTTAACTGGTTGAAAAAAAACGGTATAGATAGACCGGTTTCTCCTTTTAAGCAGATTCTTAACGCCTTTCAATCAAACGATAATATAGAAGATCGAATTAATTCTGTTTTAGAGTAGATTCAATTTGGTTTTGAAATAATTCAGAATCTCTTAATTTGTTATACATCTGTTGGTGAGTATTGTATTTCATTTCCTTTCCTTATTCGGAAGTAATCATCTCATTATTAATAGATTATTTTGATGTAGTTGCTAAGACAATTGAATTTGGTTTAGCGAGGTTGATCCCGCTGGTGATAGGATTACTTGCTAATTTGATTGGTCTTGGTGGTTTGTCTAAGAAAGTGATGAAGATCTTCAAGAAGATCCGAAAACGCGTTGATAAGGCGGTAAATAAACTACTTGCGAAAGCGAAGAAGGCGGCAAGGAAGATTATGGCTAAGCTTAAAAGGGGTAAAAAAGGTTCTGCTAAAAAGATTAAGGAAGAAAATAAGAAAGGGAAACCTGAGAAATTGACTCAAAAGGATATCTCCGAGCACGGAAGAATAGCAGGTACAATCGTCTCACAGCTTGAAAAATCTTCTAAGAAAAGTAATGATGAATCATTTGCAGAGTTTTCTAAAAACAAGAAAGATGAAGCTCAAAAATTGGAAGATAAGTATCAGCCGAGCCTCAAAAAAGGAATTAATCTGGAAATAAAATTTGAATCTCCAAAAATAGATGAGAAAGACAATGATGTAGATTTTGAAGTAATCATAGCTCCAAATACGACGAAGAAAAAAGGAAATTCAAATTTTGGTCCAAAAATGACTCCTTCAATGGTCGAGCATTGGAAAAATGCTACTAAAGAAGGAAAATTAATCACAAATGGTGAATATCCATTAAAGGATAAAGAAACGTTTGAGGCTTTCAAAGAAATCCAACGATTCATGAATGATCACCACAAAGGTAATGAAGGGGATAGAAGTGTCGCTTATGCAGCTCTTGTTGAGCAATATATTGGCGGTCCAGGAGGTAAGCCTGTCCCCTTTATCCGGGGAACACGGCATGTAGATAAAGCAAAAAACGAACTCAAATTTTTTGAGGCGGCTAGTAAAAATCAAAATTTCCCAGACGAAATATTGGATAATCTCAAAACATATGTAAAAAAGTTGAAGGAAGCTGTCGACTGGATCGTAAAAATGGAAGGTAAAAAAGTTGGAGATGACCCAGTCACATTGCCTTCATGGGCGGGAGCTTATTCTACTGAAATCGAAGGAAAGCGCCAGAAGCATCTAAAAAATCCCGAAATTGCGGAAAATGAGCTACTGGCAAGACAACAGGGTAATCAGGATAAAAAGGAAAGAGCGAGAATCAGTAGAGAAAAGGCTGAAGAAATGAAAGAGAAACGTCGTTTGGCACAGGAAAAAATAGCACGCGAGAAAGAAGAACGCAAAAAAAATAAATCCTAGATTTAAAAGGAATATTAAATAATATGTCAACAAATAGAATTATAGGAAAAAGTTTTGCGGATGAGATACTCGCAGATTTGCCATCTGAAATCTATGCTTTTTGTGATTTTAGAGGCGCGCAGCTGAATTCAATCGATTTAGCCGGAAAACAATTCGTTGGTTGTAACTTCGGAAATTCCCTATTTGTTTCAGTCAATTTGACCAAAACAACATTTAATGGGTGTTTTTCTTGCGTTAGTGAAAAAATATATGCAACCGATTGCAGGTTCGAAAGTGCTACCATGATCAATACTCATTTCGTAATCGATACGGATGAAGATTCTGTGATGTCAATCACGATTTGGGACAATGATATGGAGGAATTGCTTTATGACGCTCAGAATGTATTTGATTATACGATAATAGGTAAAATAGATACACTTCTGAACCATGGACAAGAGAAATTGCTTTTTTTTGGACTTCATTGGTGCGTCGGAATGTTTGTTGAAGACGGTTATCAGAGATCCTGGATTTTAAGAAATTTGATGCGGATCGAAATCCACAAATCTTCCGAATATAGTGAGCTTTTTCGTTTATTCATTGTTTCATTTTTAGGGGATGAGTATGTTGGTGTCAGTGCGGAGTGTAAGTTGTTTCTGCCTGAATTAAAACCCGATAGCGGTGTTTTAGAGTTTGGGATTAATCGAATTTTCTCATCTGAAGATAGTGAAATAGCCAAAGGGCTAAGACAGCTTCGTACATTACTTTATTTGGGATATGTTGATCTGGTAAATAGTCAACTAGAAGAGCGGATTGAATTTTTAAGTAACCATAGCGTAGCCGATGAAAACGAAGAAAGCGAAGAAAACAAAATATCGTATTTAAGTGATGAAGCTTTGGAAGACATTGAATATTTTCGAAATAAAAACACGTGATTTAAAATCAAATTCTCAAAAACATGCAAGCTTTGGAGATGGAACATCTTCATTTAAAGACAGATAAAAACTTCTTGAATTGCTTACAATTGGAGGACTCCTTACCAAAAGTTTTTTCGAACACTTTTTAAGCTAAACGCAGAATAAATTTCAAGAAATACCTAAACTAATCCGATTTCAGTTAAAAGAATGAATACAACTATTGCAAAAAAATAAAGAAAGTTTGACATTGGAGAAGTTGTTCTTATAAGCTGTTAAAACTATGCGCGAACCAACCGTAAACACTTTGGAAACAGGCCCGAAGCTGGTTTCACGGTCTTCCAAACGGTCAAAACCCAAGGCATCCGGACTTCATACATTTCTCCAATCATTAAGAATATATAAAATACTGATTTAAAAAACCTTAACTTTTAAATCACACTTTTTTATCGTAACTTCTCCGAACACTAAAACGGTCTGTCATGAAAAATCAAGCTCAAACACTGCGATTCGGATTGTACATCTACTCCGGTATCGCGCTCTTATTTTTGCTTATGAAGCTTTTCGGATTGGAAAACGTGGCTTTTCTGCGACTTATCAACATCGTGATTGTGATTCACTTCACCAATCGTTTGGCGCGAATTCACAATATGCGCGTCTTTGAAAATGATTATTTCGGGGCTTTAGCTTCCTTGTTTATGGCCAATACCTTAGCGGTTATTTTATCGGTGATTAGTTTTTCGGTCTATGTTACATTGATTGATCACGAATTTATCAGCCATTTTAAAGACGGCTTAATTTGGAATAACAAAATAAGTCTTGGACATGCTTGTTTAGCATTGCTTTTGGAAGGAATGGCTTCAAGTGCCATGATTTCATTCATAACCATGCAATACTGGAAAAGTGAAACAAAGATGAGTAGACCGCGTTCATCCAAAAACGTAGAAAAAGCCAAATGATTTCGATTGCCTGAAGTAGATGATGCTATTTATTCGTTCATGAACGATAAATCTAATTCGTTCGATTTGGTTAAAAGCTCTATATTTAGCCCAAACTATTACGAACGAAAGAGTAGGTGAATGAAACAATTGGCGGTTGTTTTGGGATGTATTGCGTTATTTTCCAGCTGTAAAAAAGAAACGACTTGGGTCGGTGATTGGACCTTTCCCTTGGTAAATGATACCCTTACGCTCAATTCATTGGTCGAAGATTCAATTGTTTACGATGACAACGGTACCACGCATCTTCGCTTCGAAGAATCATTGTACAAGTCTGCCGTTTCCGAACTCATTCAAATTCCGGATACTACCGTAAGTGCCAAAATATCGTTGGATGTTGATAGTTATACCGTGCAACCGGGTTCGTCGTTGTTTCACCAATTCGACATGGTGCTTGATGTGCATCCCGTGCAGTTGACTTCTTTTAAAGTGAAATCGGGGATCTTGAAATACAAAGCCCGAAATGTGATTCCAACAAATACCACTTTTAAAGCAGAGTTCCCTTATTCGGATAAAAACGGGGCTACGTTGATCACTTCGCCAATTGCATCACCGGGAACCTCAGCCAATCCATCGTTTATTACAGGTCAGGTTGATATTTCAGGATATTCCTTTGAAACAATGGGAGAAATGCAAGATTCACTCAACTCTGTGTTTTCGAAATTAAAAATCACTACCGACCCAACCGGACCTCCAGTAACCATTACACGTTACGATACCTTGTATTTTGAAGTAACCCTTCAAGACGTAATATTAGAAGCAGCAACCGGGTTTTTCGGGAATGAAATCATCACACAATCGGTTTCTACGGATGTCGATTTCTTCAAGAACATTCCTTCCGGATCATTCGGATTAAACGGTATTTCGCTGTCGTTGTCAGTGAAGAATGGAGTAGATGCTCCCGGACGATTCAAATTAACCTCCTTAAAAGCAATCGACGAAAACGGAGCTGTTACTACCTTACAAACCAATTTGCTCAATCAATGGATGTCGCTCGATCCGGCACAGATCAACGGTTTGGATATCAATCCCGGAATTGCTTCGTTTACCTTGAACGAACAAAATTCTACCATCATCGATTTAATAGAAGCCAAAGCTGTTACGGTGGAGGCAGATTATGCCGTTCAGTTCAATCCGGTTGCGTATACCTTACAAAATTCATTTGTAGAAACAAGTCTTATCGAATTGTCATTAGAAGGCGATGTACCGGTCAACATGCAACTTTCGGCATTGGTGATTGATGATACGCTGGAACTGAATGTGTCGTCACTCGATTTTTCTACCATTGAAGAAGCTACGCTCGATGTAATTGTGAAGAATGAGTTTCAACTAGATGTTACCGGAACGTTTGTCTGGTTAGATCAAAACTTCCAGCCGTTGGCCATTGCACCCAAAACAATGACTATCAAAAGTGCCGATTACGGTTCGTTGGTGAATGGTGTGTTGACTGCTGAAACAGTAAATTCACTGTACTTTTCACAGGAAGAATTACTACTCATGCCAACGGCAGCGTACCTAAAATTGACGTGTACAATGAATACCGGAACGGTTGAAACACCTTCGTTTATCAGTGTACCAATCGATGCTAAAATTGGCGTAAAGGCTCAGGTAAAGGTGAAAAAGCGTCACCACGTTTAAAGTAAATTAGTAAAAATTGGTATCTTAAATTGTTTCGGTTTATCGAGACAAAATCAGTACGGTGTTTCAATTTCTTTCCGTATCTTGTTCACGTTTGTACCATTATTCACTTAAAACGATGTAATCCACATGTCACAACAAACGCCAATGCCTACCCAAGTTTTGACACAACTCATCACTTTTGTTCGGCAAATGCTCCAATTTCGTTTGATCACCGAAGTCAAAAAAGAAGAAGCTATTCCACCAACACTTCAATTGTCCCCTGATCAAAGTGCATTAGCCAATTTCATCGTTCAATACCAATTGTCAGAGGTCGATTTGATGGCGCTGACCTTAACCTTGATTCCACATACCGATCCCGGATTATTAAATAGCGAATTGGGGGCATTTTTTCCGAAAGGAGGAGATTTTCCTGATTTTGGCGGAGCAAAGGGAAAAAATCACCAAGGCATTTTGCCAACCGGTGAAGGTCTGTTATTCATCATTGCCGGAAACGATTTGGAATCGCGGTTGAAGATGACCGACTACCTGCTTTCGCAATCGGTGTTGTTTCGCATGGCAATTCTCGATTTAGAATCTGTGCCTGAAGGCGAGCCCATTATGAGCGGACGTTTGATCATGGATGAAGAATACCTGGCCTTGTTTACAACCGGAGCTGTTCTGAAACCACGCATGAGTGCCAATTTCCCTGCCGATATTATCCATACCAACCTAGAATGGAGTGATTTGATCTTACAAGAAAAAGTCATGGCCGAAATTCAGGAAATCCAAACATGGCTTACGTACAACCATGTCCTGATGGAAGAATGGGGCTTGAAAGGCAAAGTGAAACCCGGTTACCGTGTCATGTTTTACGGTCCTCCGGGAACAGGAAAAACCCTTACGGCAAGTTTGTTGGGGAAATATACAGGTCGAGATGTTTACCGTATCGATTTGTCGATGGTGGTTTCAAAATACATCGGGGAAACCGAAAAAAACCTATCCAAACTATTTGATAAAGCCAAAAACAAAGATTGGATTCTCTTTTTTGATGAAGCCGATTCGGTATTCGGAAAACGCACCAGTGTGCGCGACGCCCATGATAAATACGCCAATCAGGAGGTTTCATACTTGTTGCAGCGAATCGAAACACATCCCGGTTTGGTGATCTTGGCTTCGAATCTGAAAAACAATATGGATATCGCGTTTACACGTCGTTTTCAAACAATCATCGAATATCAAAGTCCTGGAGTGGAAGAACGCATTTTGTTGTGGGAGAATAATCTTCCGAAAGAATTACCGCTCGAAGATGATGTTTCCTTGCGCGAATTGTCACGAACGTATGATCTTACAGGTGCCAATATCGTTAACGTGGTGCAATATGCCTGTCTGAAAACCGCCGAAGCTGGTAAGAACAAAATGTGCGCACAATTTCTAATTGACGGTATTAAAAAAGAATACATCAAAGAAGGGAAAATGATGTAATCACCGAAAGCTCGATGATAGGAGTATCTTTGTAGTTCGTTTCGCGCACCATTGGTGGTGTTTTTACGCGGAATACAATCATTTGAAAATCCGGTCATGCAAGCAAAAAAGAAAGTTCAGTCTACAGAGAAAGTAAAATTACATACACGCAATCAACACCGTGAAAAGTATGATTTTCAGTTGCTCACCGAGTCGTCACCTGAACTGAAAAAGTTCGTGAAGGAAAACGATTACGGTAATTTTAGCATTGACTTTTTTGATCCGGAAGCCGTTAAAAGTCTCAACAAAGCGTTGTTGCTGCATTACTACGGAATCACCGATTGGAGCATTCCGACAGATTATTTATGTCCACCGATTCCTGGGCGCGCCGATTACATTCACCACATTGCAGATTTGTTGGCCGATTCCAGATCAGGAGAATCAGAAGGTGAAGTACCGACCGGAAAAGCAATCCGTTGCTTGGATATCGGTGTAGGAGCCAACTGCGTGTATCCGATTATCGGTCGCGCCGAATATGAATGGTCGTTTATCGGTTCGGATGTTGATCCGGTAGCTATTGAGTCGGCTGAACGATTGGTGAACGCTAATGCCACGCTGAAAGGTAATGTAGAATTGCGTTTACAGCCCAATGCCGAACACATTTTTGAAGGAATCATTCAGCCGAAAGACCAGTTAGATCTTACAATTTGTAATCCGCCGTTTCACGCTTCTCAAGAAGCCGCAGCTGCAGGAACCATGCGTAAATTATCGAACCTGAAACAGGAAAAACCAACTGCTGCCGTGTTGAATTTCGGCGGACAACCCAATGAATTGTGGTGTGAAGGTGGTGAAGCCGGTTTTGTAGAGCGAATGATCAAAGAAAGCAAGCAATTCGCTTCCAATTGTTTTTGGTTTTCTACCTTGATTTCGAAAGAATCGAACCTCAAAAACGCGGGTAGAATGCTTCGTTCGGTAGAAGTAGTGGAAGTGAAGATTCTCCCGATGGCGCAAGGAAACAAGACTAGCAGAATTCTAGCTTGGACCTTCCTAAGCAAAGCTGATCAAGCCAAATGGATGAAAAAACGTTGGAAATAATTGGCGTTTTCAAGCTGTATAGAAGTCTGTTCTGCCTGTAATGGCTATTTTTAAAGCAACTTTTGCTCATGAAAACACACTTGGTTTTATCGTTTTTGTTGCTGATCTCCATCGGAGTGAACGCACAGTGGTCAGGAAATACCACGCCAACTTATCCGGAATTGATTGCGTATTACCAGAAACTCGACCGCGAACATGCCGAAATCGAATTGTATGCCATGGGCAAGTCAGACACCGATTGGCCGATTTATGTGTGCATCATCAACGGAGCTCAAGATTCGGTAAAGACGTTCGAAAAAGCCCGAAATAGCACGACTATCTTGATCAATAATGCCATTCACCCCGGAGAACCCGATGGTGTAAATGCCTGTTTGATTTGGATTGATAATTGGATCAAAAACGGAAAGAAAACAGCCGGTTTACCTGTCGTAGCCATTATTCCTGCATACAATGTAGGTGGTATGTTTAATCGTTCGTCGAATAGCCGTGCCAATCAAGACGGACCGGAAGAATACGGCTTTCGTGGCAATAGCCAAAACCTCGATTTGAACCGCGATTTCATTAAAATGGATTCTCCGAATGCATTGACGTTTGTGACGCTTTATCAGGCCTTGGATCCTGATGTATTTGTAGACACACATGTCAGTAACGGTGCCGATTACCAATACACGCTCACTTACATTGCATCGATGAAAGAACGGATGGCACCTTCCATGCGCTCGTTGACCTATGATAAATGCATTCCATCACTGACTGCTCGCTTGAAAAAACACAAAACAGATTTGTTCCCGTATGTGGAGCTGAAAGAAGATATTCCCGACAAGGGAATTGTCGCATTCAACGATTTACCGCGCTATGCAATGGGCTATGCTTCCTTGTTTCATGCGCTGAGTTTTACGGTTGAAACGCATATGTTGAAACCTTTCCCCGAACGAGTGGAAGTAACCCGTCAATTTTTGGATGAGCTTATTAGTTGGACGAAAGAATGCGCTCCGGATATCGAATCGGCTCGTCAAAAAGCTATTGAATGGAGTTTACAACAGCAGACGTTTCACTACAATTATTCATTGACCGAAAAGGCTGACTCCGTTTTGTTTAAAGGATTCAAAGCTGTGTGTAAAACCAGTCCGGTTACCGGTTTAGACCGTTTGTTTTACGATCGGAAACAACCGTTTACCAAGGAAGTGCCGCTTTTTCAAACACACGTTTCTGCAAGTTCAGTTGCTATTCCGAAAGCTTATCTTGTTGGAGGATCCAATACGGAAGTGATTTCCCGATTAAAGGCCAACGGCATCCAAATGACAACGCTTCTCAACGATTCGATCATTCCGGTTACTGCAAATAAAGTAGTGAAATACGAATCGCCGAAACAACCGTATGAAGGACATTTTTTACACAACGGAACTCAAATTACCAAAGAAAAAGATACTTTGCTCATTCCAAGAGGAACGGTAATGATCTCAACGCAACAACCAAAATCGTACTTCATTGTTTCAGTGCTAGAGCCGGCTGCCGAAGACAGTTATTTTTCGTGGAATTTCTTTGACAGTTATATCCAACAAAAAGAATACTTCTCGGCTTACGTTTTTGAAGACAAGGCATTAGAAATACTGGAAAACGATCCGCAATTGGCACAAGATTTTTATTCAAAAAAACGAACCGATCCTGCATTTGCTACGAACGCTTGGGATCAATTGTTCTTCATTTACAAACGAAGCGTCTATTACGAAAAGACAACTGCTAATCGATTGCCTATTTTCGAGATACACGAATGATAATTCTCTTAACGTGAGATTCTGTTTTAATGTATAGAACCTGAATTCTGGTTCCGAACGCACGTAATAGTATTTTAGAGTATTCATTTTCTTTAGTTATGGTAATTGTCGTGTATTTGTCTCGAGTCGAAAACAACAACGCGCTAAATTTTTAGCGTATATTTGAGGTTGCTAAAACGTTTTTCTAATGAAGTTATTTTTACTAACACTGGTGTCGTTTTTGACACTGCAACTAGCCACAGCTCAAGATACTACTTGGGTACAAACTTTCACCTTCGATTCAATAGAAACCAGACGTGCCGATTTTCAGTTTCCGGCTTCGTTGGACACTAAACGCTTCGAAAAAGTATTGATGTATTTCAAGTTGAAATGTAGCCCTCTAACTACCTGGGATCAATATAATTGCGGAGAATGGGATTATTTGACGTATACCCGCATCTTTGATCATACAGGAATCATGGATTCGGTTCGCGTAAACGGAATGCGCTACAAGATCAATACGCTTTCACCATTAACGAGTTCCTACAACCTCACACCAACCTATGATCAGGTGTGGAAAAACGTACAGCGTCGTTTACCGAATGCTACAACCAATTATGCTGTTGCCGGAACTCCTGCTTCACCAATGACGATTGTCAATACGGGGTCGAATGGGCACACGATGCAATGGATGGTTTCTGCAGCAGATCTATTGGCTTCCGGAGCTACAACAGGCGATTTGCAAGGAATGGAGTTCGCTTTTCAGAATGCTATTTCCAACTTACAAAATGTTTCTATTCGGATAAAAGCAACCAATAATGCGGCTTTAACGGCTTGGGAAACTACCGGATTCACCAACGTATTCAACGATCAATTATCAGGAATCAGTGCCGGAAATTACCAATTGAATTTTGCAACCCCATTTACGTGGAACGGAACTTCCAACATTGTCATTGAATTGAGTTATACCGATGCCAATACAGCCGGATCAATGATTCAATTGATGGCACAACAAAGCGGAATTGCTGCTTCAACGTTGGATTATAACGGACGAAACGGTGTATTCAGAACCACAACATCCAATTATGCCGAAGTGAACATGAGTAATGTGGATTTAGGAGGTGATGTTTCTATTGCTTTCTGGGCAAAAGGTAACGGAAGCTTCGGAACAAACACATCGGTTTTAGAAGCTGTTGATTCGTTGAATAACCGCATTTTGAATATTCACTTTCCATGGTCAGACAATTCCATTTATTTTGATGCCGGTTCCGGAAACGGGTATGATCGCATTAATAAAGTCACCGCAGCAGCAGACATTGATAACAACTGGCATCACTGGACCTTTGTCAAAAAAACAAGTTCAGGTGAAATGTTCATTTACAAAGACGGTGTTTTGTGGCATTCAGGAACAGGTTTAACACGACCAATCGGAACGGTTGCCAAGTTTGTGTTAGGTTCCAATTGGGATCAAGGCTACAACTATAGTGGCGATTTGGATGAATTTGCTGTTTGGACAACTGCTCTTGATGCCGCTACGATTGCTACTTGGAAAGACAAAAAAATCGATGCATCACATCCTAATTACAGTGCGTTGGAAGTGTATTACGATTT
>Ga0302292_1001352_pt1 | contig 15879 bp, 17 predicted proteins | sample III_Fen_N2_1_FD_194553 | JGI IMG/M metagenome (GOLD analysis project Ga0302292, IMG submission 194553) | Peat permafrost microbial communities from Stordalen Mire near Abisko, Sweden - III_Fen_N2_1 | ecosystem: Environmental > Terrestrial > Soil > Wetlands > Permafrost | place: Sweden: Abisko...
GACATCATTTCTTCCGGAAGGAATTGGGATAGATGAATATCAGGAAACACAATTTCCCTTATCGATTGCATCAGCAGAGCGGGCAATATTCGAATGTCTTTATCTCACTCCGGAAAAGCTGGATATAATAGAGGGTTATCAAATCATGTCAGGCTTGGTAAATCTAAGGCCCGGTTTGTTGCAGAAGCTTTTGGATGAATGCAGTTCGGTGAAAGTTAAACGCTTATTTTTATACATGGCGAAAAAAGCAAATCATCAATGGTTCCAATTTCTTGATTTATCATCGGTCAATCTAGGAAAGGGTGACCGAAATATTGTCAGTAATGGTGCGTATGATTCTGAATTTCGTATCACAATATCCAAAGAATTAGCTCAATTATGATCGATCCAAAATATAAAGCACAAGTTGATTTATTGTTGCAAACGCTCCCTTATGTTGCAAAAGAAACAATATTTGCGCTCAAAGGCGGGACTGCAATTAACCTGTTTGTACGAAGTATGCCCAGGCTATCAGTCGATATTGATTTAACTTATCTTCCAATTGATAACCGGGAAACTGCATTGAAAAATATTTCAGATGGATTGGCACGAATCAAATTAGACTTGGAACAATCTATTCCTCGAATCAGCATAACAGCAGCATCACGCGAGGGGCAGGATGTTAAAATCAATTGCCAGTTACCTGGCGCTCAAATTAAAATTGAGGTAAATACTACAACCCGGGGGAGCATTCATCCAACACGACAAATAAGGGTTCATGATTCTGTTGAATCTGCATTCGGTAGATTTGCTGCCATTCATGTTGTTTCAATGGCTGAACTTTATGGAGGAAAGATTTGCGCGGCGTTAGACCGGCAACATCCCCGCGATTTGTTTGATGTCAGGCTTCTTTTGGATAATGAGGGTTTCACGGATGATATAAAAGACGGTTTTCTTGTTGCGCTTATTTCTCACATGCGACCAATCAGCGAGGTAATCAGTCCGATGTATATTGATCAGCGACAGGCCTTTGAAACTCAATTTTCAGGTATGGCAAATATACCATTTAGCTATGACGATTACGAACAAACCCGAATACAGTTAGTTGATCAAATCCAATCAAAACTAACAAACAGCGACCGGCAATTTTTAATGAGTTTCAAAGATGGCAACCCGGAATGGGAAAAATTATCCGTCAAAAATGCCAGAGAATTACCAGCCGTTCATTGGAAATTACAAAATATTGAAAGATTAAAACACAATAATCCCAGGAAACACAAGGAGATGGTCTCCGTTTTAGAGAATGTGTTATTTGGCTGATTACAAATTGATAAAATATTTAACTGCACTTGTCAAATATTATCGTAAATTTAGGTTAGATTTTTTATCACGGTAAAAAAAATAATGCAGCTTTTCTTTTGTTATAGAGGTGGAAATTGAAAACCCTGGTCATTGACTGGGGTTTTTGCGTTCATACTAAACCTGAAAGAGAAAGATATTCTTTCTCTTTCAGGTTTCTACTGTAGTTTATTGAATTAGCAAAACATTTAAAGAAGTACTACTCTCACTTAATTTATCACAAAGTTATTTGCGCATTCCGGAAAAGTCAAGGGTGGCTTCGGTAATCCTTTTCCCTTCGATATCCCTATCGGCCACTCAGGGAACGGATCACCTCGCCACACTTTGTGCTCTGTCAAAAACCGAACGCCATTCGACTGCTTTGCGCTCAAGGATCGTTCGGTTTTGTGACATCCGCCCTTGACAAGAATCCGGTCTGCTCAATGGTTCACGGTGCAAAATTAACCGGCGAGCCAGGTGCCAAAATAAGTCTGTAGGGCAGCAGCAAAATCAATGAAAGATTCAAACGGATGGGAAATTGTTTCCACGTATTCAACCAAGCAAGCTGTTGATGACGGGTTTCTTGTAAAGGTTGACGGAGAAGCCTCAAAGGAAGCAGGAATTAAGTTTCCGGTTTACCTGACGCGTGCAGCATGGGACAAGTACGTTGAAGTTCCGAAAGGTATGGAGCAGCTTCAAAACCTTTCAGGTCGCCTTTGGGATGTGCTGTATATGTTCGCATTTGTTGCCAGAAAAACCGATAGTGCGAACCTAACTTTTGTATTCTACTGTGCCATGCCGGATGAAGGAAACTGGGAAGAGCACGAAGAATTAGAGGATAAAAATAACCGACAGCTACGCATGGTGACCCTCAAAGCGGTGATTCAGGCTCAGGATTTTGATGATCCATCCCCGGCCATTTTCATCATGAAGCCAAACGAAGACTGATTATGGCAACCGAAAAATCTTCAGAAAACTTCCTCCAGTCGGGGGAAGTTTCTTTTAAAGGCTTTATTGCCGGACTTGCTGAATCCAAAGAAAAGTATAACCGACACAAAAGCATGGTTCTCTATGGTTCCACTTTCGTTATTTCAGCATATCAAACCGGAGAAAAGCTGTTGGTGAAGCAGGAATTCAATATTGACGAACTGACCAAAGCCCGACGTTTTTACCGGTCTATCCGCTTTTTTAAGAATCATTCAACCTGGTTGCAGGAATAAATCAAGGTATTATGGAAAAACACTGGACAGCTTATCTGCCGGAAGCCGGTAGTATAAAACGAAAAGGAGAAGACATTCTGTACCAGCATCGATTATTGGGGCAGGCAAAAGCCGAAGTTCAGCAGCTTACCAGAAAGATTGCCGAACTGGAAGATGAAACCTTTCAAATGGCAAAGGTGGATTGGTCAATCAAAGAAATCACAGAAGCCAGACAGAAGGCTAAACAAAGAATGAGTTAATCATTGGGGCTTTTAGCCCCTTTTTTGCTCGATAAAATTTTTGATCAAATCCAAAACCTATGGAATCACTTATTCATTTTCGAAAACAGACTTACTTCCCATATTTTGAGCCTTTCCGGCTTTAATGTTTTGATTCTGATCATAAGGCAAACACCGGTTTTTCTCCGCTTCAGAACACTTTTCCCATTCAGGCTGTGCAGTATCTTCATGATGCACATTAAGATATGGCTAGGTGAATTGTCGAATTAGTTTACTTCATTGGCTTTACAAACCCCACCTTGATTCGTTTCAAACAATAACAGCTAACCTTGCCCAAGAACTACCCGATTCAAAGCTATCCTTGCATAATCCTTTTCGCCAATGGTTTTTCAGGCAAAGCAGATCCTAACTAATTTTTAAGGTCAGTTAGATTTATCTGCAAAGGTTGGACGCGTTTGTGGCGTTCGGTCCCCTCAATCAAGGATTTTCCCGGCATATCCTCCCCCGAGTACTCGGGGTTCGGTATTCCAGTTCCTCCCTGATTGCTCCAAAATCCGCGGCCTGCTTGACCTGGCATATAATTTTAACTTTAAAAATTTACGTTATGACAACTTTTGAAAAGCATTACATTGGAAAAGGAACTCAGGTTAGTAATCTTGATATCGTAAAAGTAGTTCTTCCGGCAGAAGGTATTGAAGCAGCCATGTTCGAAAAGGAAGGAATCAAATACCTTGGTTTTGAAGTGGCCAAAATGAAAACACCTGACAAATTCGGCAGAACACACACCTGTTATTACCAAACCAAGGAGCATAAAGAAGATGCTTCTGATGCACAGCCAGAAAAGCAGAAGAAGGCTAAGAAAGCTTCGAAGAAAGAACCAGCGGTTCCGGAAGAAGATGATCTGCCATTCTAAAAAACCTAAAAAGCCGAAAGGCTTTTTTTTATGGTCGCCCCCAAAATGTGATTTAACTTGAATTTCCAGATTTAAATTTTGCCAGATACCTAATAATCCTGATCCCACTATCTTTTTAGCTGATCAGGTAAGAGTTTCATTGCTTGTTTTTATGAAATTATACGCGAAGATGCAGGGTCCATTCGGAACTGCTAAGCAGACTACACAAAGAATTTCCGGCATATCCTAAAAAATGTTCCATTTTTCTTAACGGTATTCCGTTCCTGTTTGTGTATTCCGAAGTGGCCCCAACGGCGAAAGGCATATAATTTTTAAAAACTATCGCATGAAAACTTACACTTCAAAACCAGCCAAAGACAATCAGGATAACAGTTCCGTTTGGGAATCTTTTACAGAGTACCTGAATACAGTTTATTACGAAGGAGCTTCAGAATCCCTCGATCCTGAACTGATTAGTTTTGAATATGCAGCTTATTTGAGTTGTTACGGCAATTAACCGTAACAACTCAAATAAGTGTTAGAGGCGAAAGCCTCTTTGTGTCATACCTGCTATTCTTTGCATATTGTTAAGATTATTTTGTTTGAATAATACTTTTGTTACTTGATATAATTTCAGATTTCGTAAATTTGAGGAAACAGATTTAAAAAAGGATATTAATTTGGAGTATCCTTTGGTTCTATAGTCAAAAACCAAATTATAATAGTGAATTAGCTTAAAGGCTTTGGGTTAGACTGATGATATAATGCTTAAAAACTACAAACAGTATGAAAATAGAAAGACTGAAAATCAATAATTTTAGAGGAATAAAAAAAACTGAATTATTATTTAATGGACATACTGTAATAGTTGGGGATAATAACGTCGGGAAATCTACTATTGTTGAAGCGATTGACCTTGTTTTAGGTCCAGACAGATTATCTCGTTATCCAGTTATAGACGAACATGATTTTTATGCAGGAGATTATATTGGTATTGGAGATAGCAAAATCCAGATTGAAATCGAAGCATTAATAATAGATTTAAATGAAGAGCAATTAAGACATTTTCGAAACAACATTGAATGGTGGGACGTCGTAGATAAAACTCTTATTGATTCACCTCCTGCATCTAAAACCGATGAAGAAGATGTTGTACCAGCATTACGATTATGCTTTAAAGGTGAATATGACCTAGATGAAGATGATTTTGTTGGAGATACATTTTTCTGTTCCCCAATAAGTGATGAAGGAGAGTTACCAAGATTCGGAACTCGGGATAAGAGATTATGTGGATTCATTTATTTACGAACACTTAGAACAGGTTCAAGGGCTTTAAGTCTCGAAAAAGGCTCATTACTTGATATTATCTTAAAATTAAAGGAAATCCGACCTCAGATGTGGGAGGACATACTTGCCCAACTGCGCAAAGTCTCTGTGGCTGAAAAACCAGAATTGGGGATATCTGAGATTTTAGAAAATATCCAAACTGCAATTCGTGAATTTGTTCCAATTGAGTGGGCAGAAGATCCAAAACTACAAGTATCTGACATGACAAGATTTCATTTAAGAAAGATACTAACGGTTTTTATTGGTACAGGTGTTTTAAATAAGAATGGTGAAATGTATTCAGCTCCATTCCAGCATCAAGGAACTGGAACTGTCAATGCTTTAGTTCTAACTTTGTTATCAATAATAGCTGAACTAAAACAAAACGTTATTTTCGCAATGGAGGAGCCTGAGATAGCAATTCCACCTTACACACAGAAAAGAATAATAAATAGTATTATAGGTAAATCTTCGCAAGCAATATTTACATCTCATTCACCATATGTCCTTGAAGAGTTTGACCCGTCAAACATCTTAGTTGTAAATCGAGATAAAGACGGGGAATTAACTGGAGTTTCAGCAAGCCCTCCAGTAAAGCCGAAATTTTATCGAGAAGAGTTTAGAAAAAGATTGAGTGAAGGATTGCTTTCTCGTCGAGTATTGATTGCAGAAGGACAAACTGAATATATAGCTTACCAAACATGTGCAAAGAGACTAAATCGATTAAAACCTAACAAATATAAATCTTTCGATGCTCTTGGGATTGCTGTGATTAATGCTGAATCTGATTCTGCAATTGCAAAATTTGGTGAATATTTTAGCAGTCTTGGGAAAGAAGTTTTTGCAGTTTTTGATAAACAAGAAGCGGGCAGTCTTGAACTCATTAGATCATCAGTACATTTCCTAAAATAAGTCATGAAGTTGCGTTGGAAAAGGATGCACTTGCTTTATCAGCAATATTAATTGCAGGACTAATGGAGAAAGGGGAAGCTGATTTAGAAATTAAGAATCGACTAATAACGCATTTAATCGATTATATAAGAGGTCGGAAAGGTGCCGGAAAAATTTCAAAGGTTGATTTGGAATTATCTAAAGCATTATATAAGTATATCGAAACTGGAAAAGTACAAGGCCGAAATAGAATTATATTATTAAATGAATGCCTGAGAATTTCGCAAGAATGTTCTAAGGCTATATTCTTTGGAAATCCTACAACTGATTGGTTAATTGTAAGAGATATAATTGCAAATGCTGATTGTGATATTCTTAAACAATTAGTTCAAGATGCCATGTATTTGAGGTTGTTACATAGAGGCTCTGTTTTACAAAATGGCCTTTCTAATTTATGGAGAGAAAGAGGAAATTATGTTGGAGCCATTATATTAGTGAGGAATGCGCTGCTTCAGGAACATTTTAGTAAAACCGTAACTATTCAAAATGGTATTCATGTAATGACAATACACAAAGCAAAAGGTAAAGAATTTGACGAAGTAATTATTTACGAAGGAATTTACAATGGTCGGATTGTTAGAGACCCCAAAAATAAATCTGAAATTAGTAAATCTCAACTATTACTTAGAGTTGCAGTTACAAGGGCGATGAAAAAAGCTTCGATTTTAACACCAGCATGGGATAAGTGTGTATTACTTAATTGAACATCTGGTAATGCTAAATGAATGCAAATTAATAAATAGAAAATCAACATATTCGTGGATATTCGTTGGCAATTATGAGCGTTTTGAATTACATCTATTTTAGTTCACGTGATATGAATTTACTCCAAAATCAGCGGCCATACATACTTGTAAACTTATAAAGCATTAATATTACAATTCGAAATTCCTCAGAGTTATATTTTTCATCAATCATGCTATAATCATACTTTTTAGGAGTATTACTCTCACTCAATTTCTCACCAAAGTTATTTACGCATTCCGGAAAAGTCAAGGGTGGCTTTTCCTCTCGCTATTCCATTCAAGTCACACTTCGTGCTCGGTCAGCTTTTGCCTTGGGGCACAGAGCTTTTCGAAATGGTCCAAGGCAAAACCAGACATTCGCCCTTGACAAGAATCCGGTCTGCTCAATGGTTCACGGCTCAAAATTAACCGGCGAGCCAGACTAGCCCTAAGTTAACCGAAGGGTGCCAAGATAAATCCGCAGGGCAGCGGTAACCGAAATGCAAAGTTATTCCAATGATCCAAAGCTGATCAAAGCCAGATTTGATTCCAGTTGTTCCAAATGCGCTGCCAAAATCAGCAAAGGTCAGGAGATTTACTACTGGCCATCTTCCAGAGAAGTGTTTTGTCTGAAATGTGGCGAAGGACCTTACAATGAATTTCTGGCTTCAGCTCAGGATGAAGAAACTTACCAGAGTTGGTATCGATGAAAAGGCAGGCGAAAATGCCTCTTTTTTTTATCGGCGAGCCAGAAAAGCCCTGAGTTAATCGAAGGAAGCCAAAATAAATCCGCAGGGCAGCGGTGAATCAAATGTTGAAGTTTTTTGAAAATGTGACAACGCTAACCGAACTTCGGAAAGAATACCGGAGGTTGGCATTTATCTATCATCCCGACAAAGGTGGTGATACTGTGCTGATGCAGATTCTGAACGATAGATATGACCAGCTATCTGAAAAGTTCATTAAAGGAAATACTGATTTTTCAGAAGGGCGAAAGGAATATGAGATGCAGGTTTCCGAAGAAATCCGTGAGATGTTGGATCACATCATGTTTTTGCAAGGTGTGGATATTGAAGTCATCGGCGGGTGGATCTGGATTACCGGAAATACGTTTGCTGTTAGGACAACATTAAAAAGCCTGGGATTCATGTTCAGTCATCCAAAAACGGCCTGGTACTGGCACAAAGGAGAATACCGGAAAAAGAACGGAAAGATTCAATCCATGGATGAGATGAGAGATTTCTGGGGTACTCAGAAGATTGAAAATCAACCCGAAACATCCAATCAATTAAATTAATCAACAGGGCGTGCCAGATCAGACCTTAGTTTACTGAAGGTTGCCCCAATAAGTCCGCAGGGCAGCGGCATTTCACATGAATATGGAATTAGATATTTCAACAATCGATAGGCTTCTCAATGCCATCATGTTCTGTTTAGGTCCTTCATTAGATGACAACAGCATCAGGGAATCTCCCTGGTTACTTGAACTGGCCGAGTCTTACAACGAAATAGTTGTCAAGTTGCCAGTTGGATGGAGACTGGACCATCATCAGCTTATCCATTTTTAAATCATAAGGCGCGCCAGACCAGCCCTGAGTTTATCGAAGGGTGCCAATATAAGTCCGCAGGGCAGCGGCATTACATATGGATTATTTAGTGGTTGGTTCAAACGGTTTTGCACAAGTTGGTGATCCGGATTATTTCACCAAAGCCAAAATCGAACTTCGGATTTTATTTGAATTACTTCAGGCAAATTATCCGGTTCCTGATGAATTTGCTTCAAAGGCTTATTACTACATCAAAGCTTTCAACCATGATTTTGGTACTTACCATGAAGTTGTTGTCATTTTTGATGATCTCTATCTTTCCACTCTGGAGGAATCCGAATTGGAATCAGATAATGAGTTGTTTAATAAGTTCTGGGAGTGGTTCAACTCGGTAGAATCAGTTGATTTGGAATCAGAAGACCTGACCGGACAAATACAACAGGCTTACCAGAACACTCTGAACATTGAAAAAGGTGATCATCTGAAAGTTGTTTGGGTAGCCTGAATTTCAAAAAAGGGTGAAAAACCCTTTTTTATTCGCTTCACCATTGTTCTCCAGATTAATATTCCTGTTTTATTAGTTTTTTACTCTCACTCAATTTTGCCCCAAAGGTATTTACGCATCCCGGAAAAGTCAAGGGTGGCTTTTCCCTCCACACTTTCCACCAACGCCACATTCCATGTTCGGTCAAATTCTTAACGTTCCCTAAGTAGATGATAGATGTATCGAAGGGATGTTAAGAATTATGACATTCGCCCTTGACAAGAATCCGCTCTGCTCAATGGTTCCCGGCTCAAAATTAACCGGCGAGCCAGAAGCCAAAATAAGTCCGCAGGGCAGCGGTCAAGAACAATGAAAACGTATAAGAAAAGTCTTCCATTGATCACTTTGAAGAAAACAAAGACTGATTTTCCATGTGTGAAGATTGTGACATCGGCAGATGCAAATGTATTTATCCGCAATTTCTACTCCGACGATATCGGTATTTTTGAAAGCTTTTTCATCCTATTGCTGAATAGGAGCAATAATACGATTGGATATGCCAAGATTTCGCAAGGCGGTATTGTAGGAACGGTTATCGATGCTACCATCATAGCCAAGTACTGCGTTGAGGCCCTGGCAACTTCAGTTATACTTGCACATAATCATCCTTCAGGAGGGCTTGTTCCCAGCCAGCAGGATAAAGACATTACTCAAAAAATAAAAGATACTCTGAAGATTTTTGACTGCACAGCTCTTGACCACATTATACTTACCGAAGATTCTTTTTTCTCCTTTGCCGATGAAGGAATGATGTGAAATGAGCCCTTCTGGGCTTTTTTTTAATCATTTTAATTCTTACCGACATGGAAAAGTTACTCAGTTTCTCAAATTACATGGATCAGTTGGCACCCAAACACGGAGTCAGCCATGTATTCTCCGATTTTCTGGAAATGACCGTCTGCGCCCTTTCGTTGGGACAAATGGAAGACCGCTACTTTGAAGTTATTAAGCGATACAATAAAGATGAACTTCAAGTTTTCTCGTCTGCGCTGGCAGCATTAATTATCGACATGGAAAATGATGGAGAGGGTTTGAAAGATGGTTTTGGCGACTACTTTATGGAACACATCAGTTACGGCAAAGCCGGACAGTTTTTCACCCCTGAACATATCTGTGAAATGATGGCATTGATTACCATCGGAGAAATCCGGGATGGTGAACGGATTGCCGATCCATGCTGTGGTTCAGGCAGAACGCTAATGGCCGCAGCCAGGGTCAACCGGAATGCCCGGTTTTTTGGAGCCGACATCGACCGGACCTGCACCTTGATGTGTTTGGTCAATATGTGCCTGAACGGAATGTTTGGGGAAGTTGCCTGCATGGATACCCTGACCAACCAGTTTTTCTCCGGATGGCAGGTGAATTCACATCCGATAACCGGTGCACCATACATTGTTCCGATTTCCGAAGACCAAAGTTATATGATGCTGCAACTTCCCAAACACAAACAACAGGAACAACCGAAGATCAAACAACAAGAGTTGCCAGTTTTTGATCCGGTTGAATTATCACCAATATCTAAACAGCCGATTCAGCAACTGTTGTTTGATTTTTAAAGCCTTCGGGGCTTTTTTTATCGAGTTTTGAGATTTCAGGAAATGAGCTCATTGTTTTTTTGAGATTGAAAAATCATCCTTTTAGGTATTGTCCATTATGCACCAAAAGAAGAAATTGTGTTGATTAAATCATAAAATCAGTCAACTCTCAATAAAAAATGTTAATTGGTTGAAAATGAAGTGTTAAATATCCAAAAATTGAAATTTGATTTAGTGGCATTTTATTATATTTCATAATCAAACCCTATTTCAATATCATTTTATAAAAATGTGACGTTTGGGGTTTAAGAGACGTTATAAATAACTCACATTGCTCTTTTTAAGTTTGTTTTAATCAATTCTTTGGAAATTATATGAAACAACTTTTTGTAATTGAGAAACACAAGCAGATCATCACTGATTTGGTCTCAAAACTGGAAGAAATAGAAGCTCATTCTGATAAGATTTTGGAGCAACTGGAATTGTCAATTGGCTATTGCAAACAAGCATTGAAACAAATGCGGGAAATAGTTATTCAGGACGGATTTCCGGATCAGGAGTGTGAAATTTACTTTTTTAAAAAACTGAAGCCTGAAATTTTTAGTAAAATGCTTTATTACTTGGAAGTCTATGACATTCAAAGTAAACTTCCTGTAGCTAAATGTCAGTGTCAAATTCAGTATTATCAGAAGAGAATAGATAGGATTCATGAATTTATGCTGGAGAATCAAACTGAATTACAATATTTTCAATGTGGTTTTTGCCATTTTGACAAATATTACTTTACTAGTGAGAACTCAGAAATTCCAATACCCAAGAGAAACGAATATTATTTGATAGACGAAAAGTTTCATACTTGGCATGATCATACATTTTCGGAAATCATCGCCAATCAAATGCTCATTGAATATATTCAAAAAGAGCTACGCAAATTGGACGGACTAAAAAGTGACCACCAACCATATTTGAAATCAAAATCTAAATGGACCGGCAAAAAAATATTCTTGATTGAGTTAGCTTATGGAATACATCATACCGATATGGTAAACGGTGGCAATTCCGAAATAAAAGATATCATTGAGGGTTTTGAACAGATGTTTAATATCGAATTAAAGGAGTATTACAGATCCTTTGTCGAAATTAAACGAAGGAAGATTGATCGCACAAAGTTTTTGGATTTGATGAAAAGTAAGCTCGAAAACAAAATGTACGAGTCTGATTTGTAATAATTACCATAAATAGGCAATTGGATTAAATGCCATATCATCTTAGTATCTAAAATATTCTGATATTTTATCCCTGATTTTCCAGAGCAAGAATCATTTTTATTTTTACGGAAATAATTGTATTGAGACAAATCAATATAGATTGTTTCAATTGCGATTAATTTGACTTAACTATTTAACAAAATCATTTCAAACTGCTATCAAAGATGGTCAAATAAAATTATCAAACAATAATTTACTTAACCATATAAAACACCCAACTTGGGTACACCTTGGGAAAAAAGTATTTCTGAAATTTTGATTTTTGGAGGCATTCAAAATGAATCATTCAAAGCTAAATGTTATGCCTTCAGAAATTGTAACAACAGATGATCTTCGGGAATTCAAGATCGAATTGCTCGTTGAAATAAGAAGGATGTTAAAGGAACATCGTGGTCAACCAGATCGAAAATGGTTGAAATCCCAAGAGATAATAAAAATGTTGGGTATCTCCCCTGGAACACTTCAAAATTTTCGGATAAACGGAACAATCCCTTTTACAAAAATTGGAGGAACGATATTCTATGATTACGAGGATATCCGAAAAACGCTTGAATCAAAAAAGGGAAAAAAACAATTCGGTTTTGAAGCCAGGTGATGAATTATATCAGACAACTGAACGGTTTTTTTGCACGGCTTGCCGAAGATAAACGCATGTCATCTTATCACATCAGCCTGTATCTTGCCCTGTTTCAGCAGTGGAATGCTGACCGGTTTGAGCAGCAGTTTGTCATTACACGGACAGAAACAATGGAAATTTCCCGGATCGGTTCAGTCAATACCTATGCTCGTTGTATGAAGGAACTTTCCGAGTGGGGTTATATCTGGTACATCCCTTCATCCAATATACATGCGGGCAGCCGGGTCTCCTGTATCAGATTTGATACAGCATGTGATACAGGAACTGATACAGCAAGGAATACCGGTATTGAAAATGATACAGCAAGAGATACAGCAACTGATACTGGAAGGAATACCGGTACTTCCGACAATCGCACAAATGATACCACAACCGATACTGCAAGGAATACCGGTATTAAAAATGATACTGCTGCTGATACCGGAACTGATACCGCAAGTGATATCGGTATTTCCAGCGATCTCAAAAGTGATACAGGAAGGAATACCGGTGGCGACAAAATTGAGACTGCCGGTATCAAAAGTGATACAGCAAGGAATACAGCAACTGATACACCTTTTATAAACAGTTTAAACAAAAACAAACAAGAAGAAGAGTCAGTCAGAAGAAATCAAAAATTTGATGTTGATGAAAACGAAAAAAAACAAAAACGATTCAGAACGACCAATTCCGAAAATCTTCCGGATGAGAAATCTCCAGTTCCGGATTTATCCGAAACCGAACAGTTTTTTGAACAGAACCAGTTTCCGCGCAGCGAAGCGCAGAAGTTTTACGCCCACTACCAGTCGTCAGGCTGGAAGACCGGGGATCAGATGAAAATACTATCCTGGCAGGCTGTTGCCCGGAAATGGATGAACAACACCCAAAGTTTTAAAACAGATGAACGAGAACCCAATCAAATCGGGACCAGCAAACTTAGCGTCACCGTCAACAAAAATTATTCTGAACCCCTATGAGCAGATCGCCGATTACCACGGCGGAGTTTTTAATTTCAGCTTTCCGACCAGCCTGCAATGGATGGACGAGCGGGGCAAGATCCTGTTCGGAAACCATTTTTCACTGGCCGAATCCGACTATGAGCTGATCTACAAACTGTTGGTTTATGCCATTGGAGACCAGGAAAATGCTGCAAATCATGGGATCAGTCTGAGAAAAGGAATCCTCCTGACAGGCCCGATAGGCTGCGGGAAAACCTCCCTGATGCAGCTGGTCAGCTACTTTTTCCCAAGAGAGACCCAATACCAAGTCAAGCCAACAAGGGAGATCAGTTTTGAGTTTGAAAAAGACGGGTTTGCGGTGATCAACCATTACAGTAAAGGATCATTTGTTCGATATGCCAATATGCCTTTTTTGCCCAAGGTTTATTGTTTCGATGATTTGGGATTGGAACAGACCCCAAAATACTTCGGCAACGAATGCAATGTGATGGCCGAAATCCTATTAAACCGCTATGATCTGTTTGTCTCCAAGCGGATGATAACCCACATTACCACCAACCTTTCGGCTTCAGAATTGGAATCGATTTATGGCAACCGGATCCGCAGCCGGATGCGTGAAATGTTCAATCTGGTTGCCTTTGACAGGGATACCAAGGACAAAAGGGCTTAGGGTAAAACAATAAAAAGATAAGCCCAAAATCAGGTATTAGCCGATGTTTGGTTAGTTGGTTCTGCGGCCTGTTCGCGCTGTGGCTCCGCCGGGCGCGAACAAGCCTCGATTCTGCATGGAAGAGTGATCCAAGCCGGTTTAAAGCTCAATTCCCGGCATTCCATGCCTGCATTGACTTTCCCGGACTTGGTCACACTTCCTGTTTTTTATAAGTTTTTAGTCTGTTTAAAGTTCAAAAAATTGTAAGGTACTAATTCCTTCACCCCACTTCATCCGGCACATTCGCTTCACTCGTTTTTTCGCTCCCTAATCCCGTTCGCGGGCTCACCGGAACCGGTCGCTCACCCCGCTCGCTGCACTCATAAGCCGGATTTGACCCCACGGCAAGAGTGGTTCCTTACCTTGCATTATCGCGATTTTCAACCCCAATTTCATTCCGCCTGCCCAAGCCTTTTCCCAACACACACCCCATACAAAAAAGGCCGGGAACAAGCTCCATTTTATCCCATCCAATCGCTCCATTCCAGTGCAGTAACCACACATGCCTTATGCCCGTCCGCTTTTGTAAGGTTACTGCTATTGTTTTGTAAGCATAGACTCCTCACGCCAAGCCAAAAAAGAAACTCAAATTTAGCCGTTCTCCCCGCAAGGCCAGCGCACCGTAAAACTGCAAGACCATTGCGAGTGTTCCGGTTTTTTATCCATTTAAGCTTTGTTTCAATTGAAAACTTTTAAAAGTTAACCGGAACAGCCTTGCATTTTTGCCACAACCGGCAACTCGAAGGACTTTCTTTTTCTTTTTTGTCGTTTTTTCTTCCTCTTTTGAAAATAATTTGGCTTGCTCGAAATCGGATAAACTAAACCAAACGCAACCAATTCCACAACTCTGTTTAACAAAGCCATCTCTAAATTCAATCAAAATCGATCAAATTGAATGATCACAACATAATTTGATTAACTATATAAAACACCCAACTTGGGTACACCTTGGGTGTTTTTTGTTTTTCAATCCTTCAATTTTGCGGTGTCCGGTTTGGGAAAAATCAAAACAGTACACAGATTGATTACAATCCAACCGGGAGGAACAACCCAGTATTCACCTAATAATTAAAACCCTATGTTTGGATTGGACACCATCAGTTGGATCAAATTTACCACCATGCTTTTACTTCTTTGCAGCGTTTATTACGCCGCAGTTTTCATCCGGGCCTGGCTCAGCCGATCAGGTAGAACATCCGGCAACTTATTCGAGAATGCCGATGAAACAGACATCCACCCTGAAAGAATGCTTCCCATTTTGGTCTCAGCTACCGATTATCCCGGAGAACTGATTCCTTTTAATCACATCGAGCCAGTTGACCTGAAAGTGGACTTTTATCATGATAATGGTATTGATGAAGGCTATAATATCGAGCAGTTTATGGATGACCATATTTCCCACAACCCAAAAATCCTGGAGAACATCCAGTTTCAGTCATAATTCAATTTCAATTTTTAACTCTAAAAACTCAAAGTTTCATGAAAACAAAAGTTCAGTTTTTCTTTAAACGGGCAGAAGCATTTGCAGCCCTTCTTTTATTAAGTATTTATCAGACCATGGCACAGTCAGCTGCCGGTATTGATCAGGCCACAGCCGAAGTCAGTTCCTACATTGACCCGATCTCGAACCTGATTATTGCTATCGGAGCCGTAGTCGGTTTGATCGGAGGGGTTCGTGTGTATATCAAGTGGCAGAGTGGTGACCAAGACACCCAAAAAGCCATCATGGGTTGGTTTGGCGCCTGCCTGTTCCTGATTTTGGTGGGAGTAGTGATCAAAGCATTCTTTGCCTGATGCAAACCTATCCAATCAAGAAAGTGGACGTTCGGTTATATATCAAAGGGCTTTCCGGCCCTTTGGTTTTCCAGGCACTGTATGGCATAATTGCCACCTTCTTTCTGTTCTCAGCTCTCTACATTCTTGTCGGGGTTTTCCCCGCTGTACTGATCGGAGTCCCTGCCTTTTTCGGTTACCTCTACCGGCTCAATACCATCCAAAAGAAATACGGTCCGGAAGGTTGGGGCAAGAAACAGACCGCCCGGAAACTACCTC
>Ga0302292_1001353_pt1 | contig 15867 bp, 11 predicted proteins | sample III_Fen_N2_1_FD_194553 | JGI IMG/M metagenome (GOLD analysis project Ga0302292, IMG submission 194553) | Peat permafrost microbial communities from Stordalen Mire near Abisko, Sweden - III_Fen_N2_1 | ecosystem: Environmental > Terrestrial > Soil > Wetlands > Permafrost | place: Sweden: Abisko...
TATTTTACCTCCTGAGGCTTAACAAATATTTAAAGTTGCCACATCCGATTCACCTTTATTGAATTATTATTTTCCGGGTAATTACCTGTCCTTTTTCGGGTTCGAAAGTAAATAAATACAAGCCCGGAATAAAATTGCTGACATCAATGGCCGTTTGAAACAAATTGGAACCAACGGGGAAATCCTGCATATAAACCTGTTTTCCGGAGGAGTTATAGGCCTTCATTATCAAATTCTCAATGGTATTTTTTGCGCTAATCTCAATGTTTAACTGATTTTTTACCGGATTAGGATAGCAACTCACTTCTCCTGAAGATAGAAGAGTAGGACTGACAGCTGTTTCCCAATCCTGGATGGCCAGATTATCTACAATCCAGCCCCAGCCATGCGAATACGGATCGGAAAACAACCGAAACCTCACCAAAACAAAATCGCCCACGCTGAAATTTCCATTGGCCAGCATATTAATTTCGTGCTTCACGAACAAATCTTTGGTGGGTACCGCAGTACTGTTATTACCCGACATTGAACTATTCCATAATTTGAGCCACGACGGCTGTAAATTGCTGTCGTACCCGTCGGCAAAAGGCTTCCAGGTGCTTCCACCATCCTTTGAACCTTCAACAATGACGTAATCCCAGAAATTCTGGTCTCCAAATTTAGAACCCGCTTCGCCTGGCTCGACCAATGCAATTTCATCAAAAGTCATTTTTCCCTTTTTCAGGATGATCGGGTATTTCAAAATTGTACTGAAATTAAACTCCGCATTATCAGCGTCGGGACTTAGATATGGATGCGCTGAATTCAATGCAGGACTGTCGAACCCGGTTACGGTTGAAATCGTAAAATCGGAACCAATAAAATCAGTATTCGATCCATCAAAATTAGTGACATACCGCTCAACCGGATCTTGAATTCCTTCAATTTTAAAGGTGTTATAACCAGTTAATGGCAAATATCCGATGTTGCTTTGAGAAGAAACATCAGTGGCCACAATCCGATAACTGACAATATCTCCACCTTTGACCGACCCTTTTGGAAAAGTCAGGTTGCCGATGTACCGATCTGCTGAATCGTTGACCAAGGCCAATTCCTGAATGAGTCCACCATTTATAAAGTACTCTACCTTAGCTGACTTTATACCAATATTATCAATTGCCGTAGCTATAATTTTTGCCGTTGGATTTGCTGACAAAAGAAATTTGATTGGATCGTGTGATATGACTGGAGGTGTATGGTCTATTCCGATTGTAAAAGCCAAGTACCTGATGGGCGAATTGGAAGGAAATACAAATGTGCGTTTTTTCACATCCCTGGCCGAAAAATAATACTGAATTTCGCCGGCTTGGGTAGGCTTTACTTTTACATTGAAAATGGCGGGTGAACTTGTTGGCATCAAGCGAACAGAATCCTTTTTCACAAATTTAGTCGATGAGTAAATCAGGAACAACTTGGTTGAATCCAGGTCAAAATCACTCTCAATTTTAGCTTCAACATTGATTGGAGCAGTAACATATTCGATGTCTTTAAGGGGCGTATGTTTGATGGAAACCGATTTCCAACCCATATCATACATGATTGCCAGCGTATTTGGTCCAGGGTTATGATTGGCCTCACCTTTACCCATGGCATGTGTCATTAACGAATTGGGATCGCCAGCCGGATAAGTTGCATCGTTCAAATGATAAATACTTGAACCGCTATCCCAGGTTGACGGAGCATAAAGCCGTGGCAATGAATCTGCAACCAGAGTGGTATTAAATTGGAGCCAACCGGAAGTAAAAGTCTGATACAATTTGACCGACGGATTTGTAAATAGCTTTGTATTAACCAGTTTTTCTGAATTTTGATTGATTACACTTTGGTCGAAAACAGCACTCATGCCATCGGTACCGTATCCTCCACGACCTCTGCCGTCTGAATAAAAGAAACCGTGAAAACCCAACCCATGAGTTAGTTCGTGTAAAGCCGTTGAGACAAAATCATATTTGTCAGTAGGCGTATTACCATCAACGCCAAAATACCAGTTTGTAAAATCTTTATTGAATGAGGCATTTATCTCGTAACCGGTCGGAGAATTTACTTCCTGACCAAGCATTTTTTCAACCAAAGCAATGGGATAATAGCAATTCCAAATTTGAGTAGAGTTAAAATTAGGAATGTAATCTGACGGAGAACAACTTCCCAAAACATCCGAAGCAAGGCTCTCCCAGGTTGCCTGAATATGTATCGGAACAGGAGAATAAATCAAATTCTGCCAGATGGATACTGCATATTGAAATGCAACTTTCGCATCTTCCGGAAAACCAACAAAATCGACAATAATAGTGGATTTTTTTGTTGAACCCGCCTTCAATTTTAGCGGTGGCTTTACGAATGACTTGTGAATCTCAGGAGAAGCATAACAAACAGATGGCTGTAGTTTAATGGCTTCCTTCCTCCACAATTCCTGTCCATAACTCACCTCCACAGACATCAGGAATACGATTAAAACCAGATATTGTCTCATTTTACAAATCAGTTAAGTACCAATGTTTTAAAAACTTCAACGGAAAATAATTCTGTTACATATCCGGACGAACAAAACACAACCCTACTAATAGCGGCATTTTCAGGATATTTGAAATCAAAAGTATCAGAAATATTCACATTTTTTAATCTATATTTGCCTGAACTACGAAGTCATTAACAATTTTGCTATGAAGTTTCCTTTTTTAGTTTTCATTATTTTCATTGCCTCATTTACAGCCTCAGCCGAAAAACCGGTTAAAATATTCGATGAAATTTATCGGCCCCAATTTCATTTTACCCCTGAAAAAAACTGGCACAACGATCCAAACGGTTTGGTTTTTTACAAGGGCGAATATCACATGTTCTATCAGTATAACCCTTTTGGCAACAAATGGGGATTTATGCACTGGGGACATGCCATAAGTACCGACCTTGTGCATTGGGAACATCTGCCACTTGCCCTTTTTCCTGATAATGACTCAAAAGATTCGGTTGATTGCACTGAATTTTCGGGTAGCGGTTTGGTCGATCTGAATAATGTAACTGGCTTGCAATCAGGAGACGAGAAAACCATATTGTTATTTTATACCAGTCAGCACTGCGGTCAACGTTTGGCTTACAGCAACGACAAAGGAAGAACCTGGAAGAAATACGATAAAAATCCGATTATTCCCTTCGATGCAACCGATGATGCCCGCGATCCAAAAGTATTCTGGCACGAAGGAAGCAAACAATATGTCATGGTTATGTACCGAAGACCAAACAACGATGAGGCACAAAAGGGCGTTTCGTTCTATACCTCTAAAAACCTGATTGACTGGCAACTTAAAAATCATATTCCGGGCTTTTTCGAATGTCCCGATTTAGTTGAATTATCGGTTAACCGCAGAGCCGACGACAAAAAGTGGGTTTTGTTCGATGGTGACGGTAGCTATCGGATTGGTTCGTTTGATGGTGAAAAATTTATTCCTGAAACGCCTAAAGTGAAAAGCGATTTTGGTGCAAACTATTACGCCACTCAAACCTGGAGCAATGTTCCTGAAAGCGATGGAAGAACGATCCAGATTGCCTGGATGAGAGGTGGCGAATTCCCCGGAATGCCATTTAAAGGTCAGATGACTTTCCCTTGCGAATTGTCACTGAAAAAATACATGGATGGAATTAAACTGGTTCGAAAACCGATTAAAGAAATAGAACTTCTGCACCAGAAGGGCGAAGTTTGGGAGAATAAAAATCTGATTCCGGGAATTAATAAAAACCTTGCTCATGGCGTAAAAGACGATTGTTTGCACATCATCGGCAGTTTTAAAGTTAAAACAGCCGATAGTTTTGGTTTTATTGTTCGTCTGGATAAAAAAGACAACGGAACTGAAATTACCTATACAACAAAAACAAAAATACTGGCATGTATGGGTAAATCAGCTGTAGTTGAGCCAATTGACGGAATATTAAAACTCGATATTTTACTGGACAGGAGTTCTATTGAAATATTTGCAAACGATGGAAAAGTGGCGATGAGTTCTTGCTTTACGCCAAGCGATAAAGCTTATGGCTTATACCTTTTCAATACAGGAGGCGAAATATTTGTAGAAAAACTCGAAGTATATCCGATGAAATCAATCTGGCAAAAGGAAAAATAAACATCAGCATCAGACGTAAAAAAGCCACAGATATATTACATATTTGTGGCTTTTTTTATGATCAGTTGTGTGCATACAAAATAAACATGATTTTCATTCTATATTATAATTTCTGAACCGCTTAATATTGTAAAACATTTATCACACTCGAACAATGAAAGCAATTGTAAAAATCAAACCAGAAAAAGGAATTTGGATGACGGATGTTCCAATGCCCGTTATCGGTCCCAACGATGTTTTAATAAAAATCAAAAAATCGGCCATCTGCGGAACCGATCTGCACATATACAAATGGGACGAATGGGCGCAAAATACCATCAAAACCCCACTTGTTATCGGGCACGAATACATGGGAACCGTTGTTGAAAAAGGCTCGGAAGTGTCACGGGTTTTTATCGGTGAAAGGGTTACCGTTGAAGGACACATTTCGTGCGGCTTTTGCCGCAATTGCCGACGTGGACGTCAACACATCTGCGATCACACAGTAGGTATCGGAGTCAATCGCGATGGTGGTTTTGCTGAATACGTGTCGGTTCCGGCTTCAAACGTACTGAAAGTTGATGACCGGATTTCAGACGAATTAATGGCCGTAATGGATCCATTGGGTAATGCAACCCACACGGCACTGTCATTTCCTCTGCTTGGAGAAGATGTTTTAATTACCGGAATCGGTGGACCCATTGGAGCGATGGCTACAGCCGTTTGCAAGTACGCTGGTGCTCGTTACATAGTCGGTACCGATTTAAGCGAATATCGGCGCAATTTGGCCCTTAAAATGGGCGCTACGAAAGTTATTGATCCACGCACAGAAAATATAAAAGATGCCATGAAATCACTTGGAATGGTCGGTGGTTTTGATATTGGTCTCGAATGCAGCGGATCTTCGGCAGCTTTTGGCGACATGGTAGAGAATATGTACAACGGTGGCAAAATATCTTTATTGGGATTGTTGCCATCATCAACTCAGATCAACTGGAGCAAACTTATCTTTAAAGGTTTGACAATGAAGGGAATATATGGTCGTGAGATGTACGAAACCTGGTATCAAATGGAAATGATGCTTTCGCACGGATTAAACATTGCACCCGTTATCACTCATCGCTTTCCGGCCAATGACTATCAGGAAGCTTTCAGAATAATGGAAGAAGGAAATTGCGGAAAGATTATATTAGACTGGGAATAAAACATAGTTAATCATAAAAAAACAAAGGCCTTCATTTCTGAAGGCCTTTGTTTTTTATGGGAAAAAAGAATTGTTCCACGTGGAAAATTCTAAATTATCAAAAATCAATTTCAACTAAAACCGGACAATGATCGGAATGTACTGCAAATGGTAATATTTTGGCATTCAACAATTTACTTTTTAAATTGCTGGTTATCATGTGGTAATCAATTCGCCAACCCTTGTTGTTTTTACGTGAACCGGCACGGTAACTCCACCACGAATACTGATGTTTTTCCTGATTAAATTCCCGAAAACTATCAACATAACCGTCATTCACGAAATTAGCAAACCATTCCCGTTCTTCAGGCAAAAACCCTGATGTATATTGTTGCTTATCAGGATTATGAATATCGATCCACAACCTACAGATATTGTAATCCCCTGAAATTATCAATTTAGTTCGTGTCTTTCTCAACTCAGTAAGGTAGTTCTGAAAATCAGAAAGAAAATCCATTTTGAAAGCCTGTCTGATACCTCCAGTTGTTCCGGAAGGGAAATATACGCTAATCACTGAAACATCACCAAAATCAACCCGAATCACTCGTCCTTCACTGTCATATTTCTCATTATCCATACCATAAACAACCAAATCAGGCTCAATTTTACTGAAAATGGCCACGCCACTATAGCCCTTTTTTACGGCCGACAAAGCATAACCATAATAACCTAATTTTTCATAATCAGATTCATGAATTTGCCCTGGCTGGGCCTTTGTTTCCTGAAAACAAATGATATCGGGATTAACTTCTACCAAAAAATCGAATAAACCCTTCCCGATTGCCGAGCGGATTCCATTTACGTTATAGCTTAAAATCCTTTTCACAATTTTTACTACTTTTGATTCATATTAAATGAATTGCGAAAGTATAACGAATTAATTTAAAGCAAAAAAATACATTGAAAAAAGGTATTGTTATTAAATCAACAGGTAGTTGGTACACCGTCAAAACAGAAGAAGGCAACTTGATTGAAAGCAGGATCAAAGGAAATTTACGATTAAAAGGTATCCGAAGTACCAACCCCATTGCCGTTGGAGATCATGTTGAAATAGTTGAATCAAACGAAGATAGTAACATTGGCAGCCAAGTCGTTGGCCTAATTCACAAAATTTCACCCCGGAACAATTATATCATCCGCAAATCGCCCAATCTATCCAAAGAATCACACATTATTGCGGCAAATATTGATCAGGCTTTTCTGATTGTAACCATACAATTTCCGGTAACAACCACTACTTTTATCGATCGTTTTTTGGTTTCTGCTGAAGCTTACCGAATTCCCTGCCACCTTATTTTCAACAAAATTGATCTTTACAATAAAGAACAAACGGCAACGATGAATTCGCTGATCGAAATTTATGAAATGGCAGGCTACCAATGTCTGAAAATATCAGCTAAAAATGAGATTGGAATTGATGAATTAAAACTAATAATGACCAATAAAACCAATGTTTTTTCAGGACATTCGGGAGTTGGAAAATCGACAATCATCAATTCTTTGCAATCAAATATTATTTTAAAAACCGCAGAAATATCAGAAGCACATTTTTCTGGAAAACACACCACAACAAATTCAGAAATGTATGAACTTGATTTTGGTGGTTACATAATCGATACTCCAGGGATAAAAGGTTTCGGTGTCCTCGAAATGGAAAAAGAAGAAATCTCACACTACTTTCCGGAAATTTTCAGACTTCTGAATGAATGTCAGTATTACAATTGCACCCATACACATGAACCTCATTGCGCAGTGAAAAAATCGGTTGAAGAAGGAAAAATTGCACTTAGTAGGTACAGTTCGTACCTAGGTTTGCTCGAAGGAGAAGAAAAGTACCGAAATTGATCTATTTCAACAGAATAAAAGACACAAAAAAGGCTTAAACTTTACCGGTTTAAGATTTTTTATTTCAATAGGTTAGCTTGTAAAAATCAAATATCAAACGTGCTTTAGAATCGCCTATTTCATCAGCAACCTCACGGAAGGCCTGGTTTTTGAGATTCTCAACGCTCTTAAAACGCGTCAAAAGTGCAGTTCGCGTCTTCTCTCCTATTCCTGAAATACTTTCAAGTTCCGATTTTAAAAATTCGCCTGATCTTTTGTTTCGATGAAAAGTAATTCCAAACCGATGCGCTTCATCGCGCAATTGTTGAATAATTTTTAAAGTCTCTGCATTTTTGTCGAGATAAAGTGGAACAGAATCTCCTGGAAAATAAATTTCTTCCAGGCGTTTTGCAATTCCTATGATAGAGATTTTACCCCGAAGGCCCAATTTTTCCAGCGAATTCAACGCAGCGCCCAATTGTCCTTTTCCACCATCAATCACAATTAATTGTGGCAACGATTTCTGTTCATCAAGCAAACGTTTGTAACGCCGATAAACCACTTCTTCCATTGAAGCAAAATCGTCAGGACCTTCCACTGTTTTCACATTAAAATGCCGGTAGTCTTTTTTGAAAGGTCGGGCATCTCGAAAAACCACACATGAGGAAACCGGATTCGTTCCTTGCAAATTACTATTGTCAAAACATTCAATGTGGGTTGGCTGAACTTTGAGTTGCAAATCTTTCTTCATCGTATCCAAAATCCGGGTTGCATTCTGCTCGGTTTTCGAAACGACTACATGTTTCATTTTCTCCAATCGAAAATATTTAGCATTCCGTTCAGATAATTCAAGAAGTTTCTTTTTATCTCCCTGCTTTGGAATTTGCATCTTCACTCCTTCTAAGGCAAAATCTAATTTGAAGGGAACAAGAATTTCCTTTGCATTACTGAATATTTTCTGCCTGATATCAACGATAGCAAATTCGAGTAACTCTCCCGGAGATTCATCAAGCACTTTCTTTATTTCCATGGTATAAGTTTGCATAATGGCTCCACTCATAATCTTCAGATAATTGACATACGCAAAATTTTCATCCTGATCAATCGTGAAAACATCCACATCACTAATCGTATTGCTAACAATCGTTGAACGCGATTGAAATTTTTCAAGCAAATCAAGTTTCTCTTTAATAAGTGCCGCGTCTTCAAACTTCATCTCCGCAGAATATTGTCGCATCAAATCCTTGAGATATTTAATAACTCCTGAAATATTACCTTTTAATATCTCCTTTATTTGATCGATACTTTTCATGTATTGATCGTGTTCAAACATTCCAACACAAGGACCCAAACAATTTCCAATGTGAAACTCCAAACAAACCTTAAATTTTCCTTGCCGTATTTGCTCCTCGGCTAAATTTAGTTTGCAATTACGCAATTTATAAAGCTTGCGAAAAAACTCGAGAAGTGTGCGAACTGTAAGTATGGAGGTATAAGGACCAAAATAGCTAGATCCATCTTTGATCACATTTCGGGTTTGAAATACTCGTGGGAAGTGTTCGTTCTTGATAACAATCCATGGATAGGTTTTGTCATCCTTCAGCCGGATGTTATATCGAGGCTGATATTTTTTAATCAGATTATTTTCGAGCAATAAGGCATCCTGTTCGGTTTCAACAACCATGTGCCTGATGTCGGCAATATTCCGAACAAGTAATTCTGTTTTGCGGTTTTCATGCGTCTTCTTAAAATACGAACTAACCCGTTTCTTTAGGTTCTTCGCTTTACCAACATAAATGATTTTTCCGCTCTGATCAAAATACTGATATATTCCAGGCTGGTCAGGAAGAACAGAAACTAAAGACCGCAGATATTCAGCATTTCTTAAAACCATCAGAAATGATCTAAACTTGCAGATTAATATTGAATGACCGAATGAGTTTCGTAATTCGCCAATTCATTTTTCTTTTCAGTTTGAATGAAAGTCAAATCACAAATAAATGAGAAGTAGATTTTTTTTACATTCATCTGCTTAACGAGATTAAGAGCCGCGAGTGCTGTTCCACCAGTTGCTAGCAAATCATCATGAATCAAAACAACATCATCTTCAGTCAAGGCATCCACATGCATTTCAATGGAATCAACTCCATATTCTAATTCATACGACTCATTAATGACGACCGAAGGCAATTTTCCCTTTTTGCGAATAGGCACAAAACCCGCATTAACGCAATATGCTACCGCCCCACCAACAATGAATCCGCGAGATTCAAGCGAGACAATCTTAGTAATTCCTTTGCCTTGGCAATATTCGGAAATCTGATCAACAACGTTTTTAAAAGCCATCGGCTCCTTCAACAATGTGGTGATATCCTTAAAACTTATACCCGCAATTGGATAATCTTCCACCGTCCGAACATATTTTTTCAATTCCATATTAGTTTTTTAAGAGTTCCACGTGGAACATTATCTTCCCAACAACACCAATAACACATTTATATCTGATGGACTTACTCCTGAAATCCGACTAGCCTGACCAATAGTATCTGGTTGAATTTCAGTAAGTTTTTGCCTTGCCTCCGTACTAATTGTATGAATCTGGTGGTAATCAAATTTATTTTTAATAGTAATATTTTCTAGCCTTCTAAACTTATCCGCCACCAATTTTTCACGATCAATATAACCGGCATACTTTATTGATATTTCAGCAGACTCTAAAATTTCAATAAATCGATCCTTCGGAACATCATTCAGAAACACATTAAATGGCTTAATGTCTTCGATTAAATCAAAGATAGAAATCTGTGGACGAAGAATAACGTCAATTAACTTCACTCCTTGTTTCAAACTTGAAGAACCTTTTTGTTCCAAAATATGATCAACAAACTGAGGTTTAATTGAAAAATTAGATACAAATTCGACAATTTTATCTACCCAAATCTTCTTCTCAGCATAAAAATCGAACCGTTCTTTTGTCGCCAAACCTAATTCAAAAGAACGAGGCGTTAGTCTAAAATCGGCATTATCTTGTCGCAATAAAATACGATACTCCGCTCTTGAAGTAAACATTCGATAGGGTTCATCAACACCCTTTATTACCAAATCGTCTACCAAAACTCCAATGTAAGCCTCATCGCGATTCAAAATAAAAGGTTCTAATCCCTGTACCTTTTGGCTCGCATTTATCCCTGCAACAATACCTTGTGCTGCCGCCTCTTCATATCCGGTGGTTCCGTTAATCTGGCCTGCGAAGAAAAGATTAGTAATTAGCTTTGTTTCGAGAGAATGCGTCAGCTGGGTAGGATCAAAATAATCATATTCAATCGCATATCCAGGCCTAAAAATCTTGACATTTTCTAACCCAGGAACTTCTTTTAATGCATTCAATTGTATATCCCAAGGTAAACTTGAAGAAAATCCATTTAGATAATATTCGATGGTGCTCTCTCCTTCAGGTTCAAGAAATAATTGATGTGAGGTGCGTTCAGCAAAAGTAACAATTTTGGATTCTATACTCGGACAATACCGAGGACCACTTCCCACGATGGTCCCATTATACATTGGAGAATCTGCAAAACCAGTTTCCAGTATAGAATGAACCTTAGAATTTGTATATGTAATCCAACAACTTTTCTGCTTTAATTCCGTCTTAATTTCAGGAAGAAATGAAAATTTAGAACTGATTTCGTCACCCTTTTGTTCTTCCATTTTTGAAAAATCAATAGATCGACCATCAATTCGAACAGGAGTACCTGTTTTTAACCTACCTGTTTTAAAACCAACATTAAATAACTGATCTGAAATATAATACGATGAATTTTCCCCAATTCTACCACCTTCCATCTGTGACCGACCAATATGCATCAAGCCATTCAAAAAAGTACCATTTGTAAGAACAACCGATTTGGAAAAGAAGTCTACACCGATCTTAGTTTTAACTCCACCAACAACATTATCTTTAATGTGAAGCGATACCACCACATCTTGCCATAAATCCAAATTAGCTGTATTCTCTAATATATTTCGCCAATTCTCAGTAAAACGCGCACGATCACTTTGCGAACGTGGACTCCACATTGCTGGTCCTTTCGATTTATTTAGCATACGAAACTGAACACTCGACCGATCAGTTACTATTCCAGAGAAACCACCAAGCGCATCGATTTCGCGAATAATTTGTCCCTTTGCAATTCCTCCCATGGCCGGATTACAAGACATTTGTGCATATTTGGTCATATCCATTGTAATTAACAATGTTTTTGAACCCAAATTTGCTGCTGCTACAGCCGCTTCACATCCCGCATGACCACCTCCAACTACAATTACATCGTAAAACGGTAACATCTAAACGTTTTTAGTTAGTAAATAACTGTCATTGAACAACTTAATATATAAATCTTCTTTTTCAGTCATCAAATGTTTATCTTTTTTTGCCTTATCCTTATAGCCTAATAAATGAAGTACACCATGAATCAGAATTCGATGAATTTCATTATCAAAGCTAGTTTCAAATTCAATTGAATTCTCTTTAACCCGATCAACGCTAATAAAAATATCTCCATTAATCACGTTGCCCTCTACATCATCGAAAGTAATGATATCAGTAAAATAATCGTGATTTAAGTATTTTCTATTCACATCAAGCAAATACTCATCTGAACAAAAAACAAACGAGATGTCCCCCACCCTCTTTTCTTCTATAGAAATTACCTGCTTAATCCAACTCGAAGTAATCCTTTTTTTAACTTTTGGAAAAGCTATATCTTCATTAAAATACTGTATACTCATTAACCTAAACTATATAAAATCTGTATTTCATTACCTCCATCATAAAAGTACACTTCATCAGCAATTTGTTGTATAAGAAATATCCCCCTACCATTCTCCTTTTTAAGATTGCCAGGTTTAGTCGGATCTTCAACATTATTCAAAGAAAAACCTGATCCTTCATCTCTGACGTTTATAACAAATTTGTTTTCACCATATAAAAACCTGATAAAAACCTTTTTTGAACTATCATTTTTATTTCCATGAATAATTGAATTACTTACTGCTTCACTTACTCCTAAAAAAACCCGATTAAAATACTCCCGGTTCAAATTTGTATCAGTAAAAATCTGATCCAAAAATAACCTCAAATTATTCAACTCTTTGAGTTCAGAAGCTATGATTAATTCACGTTCCAAAATTAGTTCTTTATATGGTTTAAAAAGTTGCTATATCTCTGATCGTAAAAATTACGCAATTTAAAATTGCCTCTTTTTATTAACTCATTCTCATTTTTAAACTTTGTATTATACTCAAAGTAACCTTCAGGGTTTCCCTTCTTTATATCGATTGCCGTTTTGGATTCCCTCTTGTCTTCAAAATCGCGTTCAATTTCAGATTTTTCAGCATCAAGTAATTTTGATAAAATCAAATTTTGCCGATTAATTAATTCGTTGGTAACATTTTTATTTATAAGGTCTTTTCTTGACTGCTCCAATAACTGATCTATTGCCTTGAGTTGATCTGAAGCTTTGGATCCTACAGACCCACTATTAACCATATCCCGAATTAATTGTTGCATAATTTCTTGCTGAGCCAGAGTTTGACCTATACTTTTGCTCAATTTTCCCATGTCTCCTTTCTTCATCTGGTCAATCATTTGTTGCAATTGTTCCTTGATTGAACTCTGACTGTCTTTTAAGCTTTTCATACCCGGTTTCGAACCCTTTCCACCGGGCTTATCACAATCTCCATCGCCAGGCATCGAATTCTTTTCCTGCGCCTTGATATTTTCGAGAGCCTCACTTAAAAACAGAGCCAAATTATTCGCAGCTGTAATTCCGTATTGTTGGTACATGCGTGAAGCACCAACATTACCCGATTCTAAATTGTCGAAAGCTGAACCAACACTACTTTCAAGACCAAGCATTTCCTTGTTGATTACTGGACCAATTTCAGGAGTTCGTTTTGCCAAAGAATATAAAGAATCCTTAACAAATACGACCTGACCCAGAAGATTCTTTTGTTTGATTTTCAAATCGTTTACTAATGGATTATTAAAATCAACAGTGCTGAATTTATTTAATATCTTTTCCTGGTCAAATGATACAATGATAAGATTATCAAGAATTTGCTTTATATCCTCAATATTAGCCTTATTTTGTTTATTCTTAGTATTCTTAAGCATCTGATCCATAGCAAAAACAAGTTGATCTATACTTTTACTGTTATTCTCTATCCCTGACGACGTTTTTCGTTTATTGCCCCTTTCTGAATCTTCCAAAACTTTAGAGTAAGAATCTTTAATTGTTGAAAATTCATTGTCAAATTTGAATAAATTCATTGGCTTTTCAAGAGCCTTGTTAATTTCAAGCGCTCCATTATAATTATTTTCAAGATTTTTCAAACGAGTTTCATTTTCCTTTTCAACTTCCTTAATCTGCATTAAATCGGAACGTTTTTCCAACTTTTCAAAGTTAGTCTTCTCTGAAATAACCAAATTCTTCAACTCCTCTATTACACGTTCAACTTTTTGTTCAACCTTCATCTTTTTTAGTAATTGAACGTTTTTATCCAATTGTTTAGCCAGATCATCCAAACTTGTGTCCATTTGCTTTGACAACAGATCAAACTTCTTCGGATCAAATTGCTTGGCCAACTCATTAAATTCATCAAAAAGCTTTTTCAAATCATCACTAAATACATCTTTCAATAATTCATCAATTTGTTGTTGCTTTTTCAATATCTCACTCTTTTCTTCAGAAAAAGAATTCAGAAAGTTATTAGCATCTTTATTCTGTTGCTTAATTTGATTCAAAACATTTTCGAGATCAGTTTTCTTGCTCATGATATCCTTTACTGTCTGAAATTTTTCCCATTCGGACAATTCAGAATTAATCTGTTTCATTTTAAAATCTTTAAACTCCTGTTGAATTTCTTCTGTAATTTTTGCGCTCTTCTTAAATAACTGATCAATCGAATTCTGATCAGAATTTTCTTTAGCTAAAATTTCCTGATAATCAGGAAAAGTAAAAGCAAATGTTTCGCTAATCGTTTTCTTAAAGTGGTTTACAAAATCATTATCATAAACCGAAAAGTAATACTTAAATGATTTTCCAAAGGATTTAACCGATTCAAAATCAAAAGTATAATAGAAATCCTGATTCAATAGAAATGGCGTAACCGGTATACTAATTGAACTATCCTTTCCTTCAGCGCTAATGTTAAAATCGAGCTTATTAAAGCCGTAATCGTCAACAATATTCCCTTTAAAATGAAATATCTTGAAATCGGTAGAATCGCTTACCTGAACAACTTTTATTTCAGGGTAAAGATCAGATATGGTCTGTATTTTATAAACCAAATTGTTTTGATCACTAAGTTTTGAATTTTTAATAGATATTCGATATTCAACATCACAATAAAAAGTCTTTTCTATCTCAAAAATAATTCCATTCCTTTTTCCTTCAATTCTTGAGCTATCGTTCAATAGCATAACCAAACTATCGGTATCAACAGCAGTAAAACTCCATTTTATGGTTGTTCCTGAAGCAATTTTTAAATCGCCAATATTTTGAAGACTCTCTGAACTAAGATTTGTATAGGATGGCGGTTGAAGAACAACACTAAAAGAAGAAATAAAAGGCTTATTAAGTACTATTAATTTATATATATCCGACACATATTTTTTATCACTGAAATAAAAAGAAATAGAGCTATTCACATTTTCAATGGTATATTTAAACAATCCATCCTCTCTGGTCATCAAATAGTTATTTCCACTGAAATTGATGTATATCATTTCTGGCAATTCTTTTCCTGAACAACGTAATTTCAACTCAATAGATTCTCCGGTAATAATTTCTAAATCAGTATTTTCTAAATTAAACACATAAGGTGCCGGTTTATCAAATTTTTGCTGAAAATGAATAAGCCTGACTGAACTTTCTCTAAAAAAATCAGGAGCCAGCATAAAAGCCACAAAAAATAAAATTAATACACTCAGAAAAAGAGCAAAAACTACCTTTAAGTCTTTAAATCTAATCGACTCAGAAAAACTAAAGATTTTAAGTTCATCTATTTTCTGATCGATACTTGCTTTCTTTAATTCATTTGAATAAATAGAACTAGATTCATTTTCCAGTTCAACTATATTAATTAGCTTATCTTTAATCTCAGGATAAGTAACACTTAATTGCTTTGATACATCATAATACGTCAAACGTTTGCCAATACCTAAAAGCTTTATTCCAGGTACTACCAAGAAGTAAATAAATATAAAAAGAGTAAAAAGTAGGGTAATAATAATAATCACCAATTTAATATTTGGATTGAAGTAATTGAAATATTCAAGAGCAGATATTAAACTATAATAAGCTACAATTAAGAGTATAAACAGTATTAAACCTCTTATCAACTGATAGAGATAAAATTTTCTGATGTATGAATTCAGCTTATCAACAAACTGTTTATAGTTTTTATCCATCTTTATAATAAATTCATTTTTAGACAATTAAAATATAACTTTTTAAACATTCTAAATATTTTCTTGTTTATAAGTTCATCCAAATAAATAATAAAATCAGACAAAGATATAGTTTGAAAATTGTATTAGATATTATTTTGGTTCATACAAGACAAATTAATTAATTCTATTCACCCAACATTTAAACATAAATAAGA